>OCTW011600244.1_pt1 | contig 13361 bp, 9 predicted proteins | sample 1539671 | NCBI WGS metagenome assembly OCTW01 (sample SAMN02144230, study PRJEB22623) | gut metagenome | biome: sheep rumen | host: Ovis aries | place: New Zealand | reverse complement strand
ATGCAGGATGTCGATTCACTGTTTGATGTCGATACCGTGCGCAATATCACCAATCATGTTTCGCGTATTTCCGGCAAGACCTATGGCGAGAGCTATGAGACCGACGTTTCGCTGCGTGTCATCACAGACCATATCCGTTCCACGGTTATGATGATCTGCGACGGTGTTATGCCGTCGAATGAGGGCCGCGGCTACGTTCTTCGCCGTCTGCTGCGCCGCGCCGCACGGCATGGCAAGCTGCTCGGCATTGACAAGCCGTTCCTGTATCAGGTGTGTGATACCGTCATTCAGGAAAGCGGCGGAGCATATCCGACACTGATTGAAAAGCAGGATTATATCCGCAGAATCATCCGCGAAGAGGAAGAGCGCTTTGACGCGACGGTTGACACCGGCCTGTCCATTTTGAACGATATGATCGCTGCGGCGAAGAAGGAAGGCAAAAATGAGCTTCCTGCGGAAGATGCGTTCAAGCTGCACGACACCTACGGCTTCCCGATTGATCTGACCATCGAGCTTCTCGAGGAGCAGGGAATGTCGACCGACCGGAGCGGCTTTGACGCTTTGATTCAGGAGCAGAAGGAGCGCTCCCGTGCCGACCGCAAGCGCATGGGTGATCTCGGCTGGGCTTCGGAAGACCTCGGTCTGGACAAGTCGCTGCAGACAGAATTCTGCGGCTATGATACCCTGGAAACACAGGCCAATGTACTTGCCATTGTTGCGGAAGGCGAGAGCACGGATGCCGTGCGCGCCGGAAGCAAGCTGACGCTCGTGCTCGACCGCACGCCGTTCTACGCGGAAATGGGCGGTCAGGTGCCGGATTACGGAACAATTTCCCACGGCGACTGTGTCATTGACATTGATAATGTACAAAAGAGTGCGGATGGCCGCATGGTTCTGCACTCCGGTGTCGTCAGAAGCGGTATGGTAAGCCGCGGCGACACGGTTACCTGCAGCGTGGACAGGGAGCGCCGTCAGGCGATCTGCCGCTCGCACACCGCAACCCATCTGCTGCAGCAGGCGCTGCGCGAGGTTCTCGGCAGCCATGTCGAGCAGGCGGGCTCTTATACGGATGCAGACCATGTCCGTTTTGACTTTACCCATTTCGCTGCCCTGACTGCTGAGGAACTGGAAAAGGTCGAGAGCATTGTCAACGATGCGATTCTTGCGGGCATGAACGTCCGCACAGATGAAATGCCGATTGAAGAGGCGAAAAAGCTCGGCGCAATGGCGCTGTTTGGCGAGAAATACGGCGATATCGTTCGCGTCGTACGCGCCGGAGAGTTCTCTATTGAGTTCTGCGGCGGTACACATCTGGACAACACCGCAAAGGCCGGCATGTTTAAGATTGTCAGCGAGACATCGGTTGCCGCTGGTGTGCGCCGCATTGAGGCGCTGACCGGCCGTGCGTTCCTCAAGCTGTTTGATGAGCGCCAGCATCTGCTCAGCGAGGTCGCATCAGCGCTCAAGACCTCTCCGAATGAACTGGAGCAGCGCGCGGTGCAGATGGTGGAGGATGTCCGTGAGCTGCATCGAAATGTGGACCGCCTCAACGGCAAGATTGCGGAGATGCAGGTGGCTGAGCTGCTCAGCCAGTCCCGCACAGTCAAGGGTGTTGAGGTTTTGGCAGCACAGCTGAAGGAGACACCGGAAATCATGCGCAGCATCGGCGACACCATCCGTGACCGCAAGCCGAACGGCGTTGCAGTTCTGGCGACCGTGACCGGCGAGAGCAAGATTCAGCTCATCTGCGTCTGCGGCAAGGAGGCTGTCAAGAACGGCGCTCACGCGGGCAAGATCATCAAGGAAACTGCGAAGCTGTGCGGCGGCGGCGGCGGCGGACGTCCGGATTCCGCATCTGCCGGCGGCAAAAATCCGGCGAAGCTGGAAGAAGCGCTCGAGGCAGTCACCAGCATTGTCGATTCTATGTTGAAATAAGGAATAAGCTTTCTATCCGTCTGAAAAGGAGGAAGAACGATGACAGATTGTCTGTTTTGTAAGATCATAAACGGAGAAATCCCGTCAAAAAAGGTGTATGAGGACGAATATGTCTACGCATTTTATGACATTGACCCGCAGGCGCCGACGCACTTTCTGGTCATTCCCAAGCAGCACATTGCATCTGCGGCTGAGATCACGCCGGAAAACAGCATCGCGGCGGCAAAGTGCTTTGAAGCGATTGCAAAGATTGCAAAGGAACTGGGCATGGACAGCTTCCGCGTCGTCTCGAATATCGGCGAGCAGGCACAGCAGAGCGTGTTCCATCTGCATTTCCACGTTCTGTCCGGCCGCGACATGACATGGCCGCCCGGCTGATTCAAAACAGCAAAATGTGAGTAAGCAGGGACGGCGCCGCTGTGCGGCGCCGTCCAATTTCATTGTGCCGTATCAGGTGAAGGGAGGGATACCATGCGGCGGCCGCTGATCTGGTTTTCCGGCGCATTTGCCGCGGGCTGTGCGCTGACGCTGCGGGGAATTTTGATTCCGCTGCTTGTGACAGCAATCGTGCTGCTCGGTACAGCGGCCGCGGCAAAGTGGTTTCCGCGTGCCTTTCCGCTTTTTCTCCTCGCGGCCGGTTTTTTCAGCGGAACGGCTTATACGGAGGCGTATCACCGGTATTACGCGGACCCGATCGCACAGCTGGAAAATACATCGCATGATGTAACCGTCACAGCGGCGGATTTTGCTGACCGGTATGACGAGCAGCAGCGCATTGCGGTGCGGGTCAGCGGTGCACAGGCGGGCGTATGGGGAAGCTTTCGGACTTTGCTGTATCTGCCTTTGACGGACGAGGAGCTTCAGCCGGGTGACAGCATTACGGCAAAGGTACGTTTTTATCAATCGGATATGCGGGAGGGCTTTGACCGCGAGAGCTATTATCGCGGTCAGGGCGTTTTTGTTCTCGCCTCTGTCCGGAAGGATGCACGGGTCAGCATCAAACAGGCAGACCGCCGTCCGTTGTCGTACTATCCGAAACAGTTTGCGCGCAATCTGAGAACGGTGTTTGCGCAGCATGGCACAGAACGTCAGACAGCATTTTGGAATGCGCTGACAACCGGTGACCGCTCGTTACTGACCGTGCGGGACAGGGATCATCTGCGCAAGGCGGGTCTGTCTCATGTCATAGCACTGTCCGGTCTGCATGTCGGATTTCTGATTTCGTTTCTGTTGTTTGTGTTCGGCCGGCGGATTGGCACGGCACTCGGCATTCCAACGCTGATCGCGTTTTACTTCATGGTCGGCTGGTCGCCGTCTGTTGTGCGCGCGTGCATCATGTACGGCGTTTTTCTGCTCGGGTTCTGGCTCAGGCGGCGCAGCGACAGCCTCAACTCGCTGTTCGCGGCATTGCTTGTGATTTTGCTGATTTTGCCGGATGCGCTCACTTCGGTCGGCCTGCAGCTCTCGTTTGCATCGACACTCGGCATTCTGTGTTTTGCTTCGCGCATTCAGCACGCGATGGAGCGGCCTGCGTTTGTGCCGAAGCGTTTGACGCGTTTGTATCGCGTATTTACAGGCGCGGTAGCATGTACCGTTTGTTCCATGGTATGCACAGCGCCGATTCTGCTGTATCATTTCGGCTATCTGTCGGTCTTTTCCATTGTTTCAAATGTGCTCGCGTTGTGGGCGGTATCGGTGCTGTTCCCGCTGCTCGTCATCGGCGGTATCATCGGTCTGTGGTTTCCGTCCGCTGCCGGATTGGTTCTGACGCCGGCGATGTGGCTGACCGATTACAGTTATCTCATCGTCGATGGGACGGCTGCTGTCCCGTACGGTATTCTGTATTGTGAAAGCCGGTTCGATCTCATCTTTTCTGTTGTTGTCTGTGCGGCGGCAGCTGTTTTACTCTGGAAAGGCAGGAAAAAGGCGCTGCTGTTTGGCGTTCCGGGGCTGGTCCTGTTCACAATAGTCGTCTGCGTGCTGCGCGGCGCGGTGCGGAACAATGACCTCAACATTGCGGTTCTCACAGAGGGACGGGGACAGGCGATTGTGGTATCCTGCGGCGATCAGGCGGCTTTGATTGATTGCAGCGGCTCGGGTCACCATGACGCAGCGGAGGATGTCGCCGCCTATCTGGACTGGCACGGAATCGATTCACTCGACCTTGTTGTACTCACATCTGTCGATCAGAGTCATGCGCGAAATATCTGCACGCTTTTGCAAAATGTTCCGGTGGAAAAGATGATTCTGCCGGAGAAAAGCTATGAAAACAGACCGCCGTATCCCGAGTTGATGCGCGAATTGCGCGCGCAGAACATTTCCTTTGAGAAAATTGCGCCGGAGCAGGAAACCGCTGTCGGAGATGCCTCGCTCGGACTGTCCGTGTGGGGCGCCGTGGACCGCAAGCTGATTGCCCGCATTCGATCGGACGATCTGGATATTGTGACCGTTCATGCGCTGACACAGAGAATGCTGCTGGATCTGACCGATGCACAGCCGCTGCATGCGGAGACACTGCTCGTTTCCGCACAGTTTTCCAAAGAATCAGACAACATGCGCGAGCTGCTCCATCGCATTTCACCGTCGCGCATTGTTGTGGAAAGCGGCTGGAAAAGCCGGTCGGATTATGACGGCATTCCGGTCATCAATCCGTACGACACGGGACAGATCGAATGGCGAAGCAAACGCACGTAGGAGAGGAGGGTCAATCCGGTGCCGAAAAAATCAAAAGACACAGATGGTGCGCAGCAGCTGAAACAGGATCTGAAGTCGCATACCATCGGTTCGCTGTATGTGATCGGCGGCGAGGAGAGCTATCTGAAAGAGCATTATCTCGCCGCACTGGAAAAAGAGGTTGTGGACGAAACCTTCCGCGATTTCAACTATACCGTCTTCGAAGGCAGTGCATTGACGCTTGATCAGCTGACGGATGCGGTGGACAGCTATCCGGCTATGGCAGAGCGCCGTATGGTTGTGGTAAAGGATTTTGATTTGTACAAACCACCTGCCGCACTCAAGGACGAGCTGCCGGGCATTTTGAATGATCTGCCGGATTATGTCTGTCTGGTTTTTTATTATGATACCATTCCGCTCAAGCCGGATAAGCGCACCAAACTGCACACAATTATCACAAAAAAGGGCTGTATTGCCGATTTTTCGCATTTAGAGCGGCGGGATTTGATTCCGTGGGTCAAGCGGCACGCCAAAGCTGCCGGGAAGCAGATTGACAGCGAAACATGTGATTATCTGCTGTTTTTGTGCGGCACTTCGATGACCAGTCTCACGCTGGAAATCGAAAAGGCCTGTGCGCACAGTGCGACGGATGCCGTCAAGCGCAGTGATATCGATGCCGTATGCACGAAGGTGCTCGATGCGGTTACATTTGATCTCACCGATGCGATTACCGCACGCCGGTTTGATCGCGCAATGACGCTCGTGAATGAGCTGATTGCACAGAAAAATGAACCGATTGTTTTGCTCGCGGCGATTTCCCGCCACATTCAGCGCCTGTATGCGGCAAAGCTGGCATTGGAAGCACATGCAAGTGACCGTGAACTGATGGAGCTGCTCGGCAGCAAGTCGGCATTTTATGCGCGAAAAATGCGGGATTCCGCAGCGCAGCTGCATGTCAAATGGCTGCGGAAGACGCTGCTGCTGTGCGGGGAATGTGATGTCGCGATGAAGTCCGCCGGTGCAGACCGGCAGAAGGTGCTGGAATTGCTCCTGCTCCGGATGGCAGCGAATTTTGGCGAAAAGGCGGCGAGACGATGATTCATATTCGGGAAGCGATTATCGTAGAAGGACGCTATGATGTCAACAAAATAAAGCAGCTTGTCGACACGATTGTCATAGAAACGGGCGGGTTTGCCATTTTTAACAACAGCGAAAAGCTTGCGCTGATTCGGCGCATTGCGGCGGAGCGCGGCATTCTCGTCCTGACCGACAGCGACGGGGCAGGCTTTGTCATTCGCAATTATCTGCGCGGGGCAATTCCCAAAGAACAGGTTCGGCACGCATATATTCCCCAGATTGCCGGAAAAGAGCGCCGCAAGGTGCATGGATCAAAAGAAGGCACACTGGGTGTTGAAGGCGTGCCGGATGATGTGATTCTGCGCGCTTTGGAGCAGGCGGGCGTGGAATGCCTGCCGGAAGCGGATGATCGGCGGAAAATTACAAAAGCGGATTTTTATGCATGGGGATTATCCGGCACGGCGCACAGCGCGGCACGGCGCAGGCAGCTGCTTCGCGCGCTGCATCTGCCGCAGCATATGACGGCCAATGCGCTGCTGGAATTTATCAATGTCGTTGCGGATTATGAGGAAGTCAGGCGCGAGATCGAAAAGCTGGATCACAGCGGCGTATGCGATGGCTGCTGACAATAACAGGGTCTTCGGCTGCAAATGAATGCGGTCGGAGACCTTTTTTGCACTGTCTTTTCGGAAATACACTGTAACACACATCCGGCGAAAAATTTTTATCTTTGTGGTTATAACAACAGACTTTCCTTCGCGGGGGTATTATACTGATCACAGAAAGAAAAAAGGAGAGGAAAGACAGAATGAAACGCAGAATGATTCAGATTGATGAGAATGCGTGTACCGGATGCGGTCTGTGTGCAGAGGCATGTCATGAGGGCGCCATTGGCATGGTGGACGGAAAGGCAAAGCTGCTGCGGGACGATTACTGCGACGGACTGGGAGACTGTCTGCCGACCTGCCCCGCAGATGCCATTTCCTTTGTGGAACGAGAAGCGGCGCCGTATGACGAAGCGGCTGTGCTCGCCAACAAGCAGAAGAAAATGCAGCAGCAGGGCATGTCGCTGCATGCCGGCTTTCCGGGAAGCCGGATGCGTGAAATAAAGCGCGAAGCATTGGACTCGCACGGCTGCCCCGGCTCGAAAGTGCATGAGATGAACCCCGCAGCAGCTGCACAGGGACCCGCAGCGGGAACGTCCCAGCTGCGTCAGTGGCCGGTACAGATCAAGCTTGCACCGGTCAACGCGCCTTATTTCAGCGGTGCAAACCTGCTGATCGCTGCCGACTGCACGGCTTACGCGTATGGCAGCTTCCACAATGATTTTATTCGCAATCGTGTGACGCTGATTGGCTGCCCGAAGCTGGATGAAGGCGATTACGCAGAAAAATTGACACAGATTATCGCCGACAACGAGATCAAGAGCGTGACCATCGTGCGGATGGAGGTGCCGTGCTGCGGCGGTCTGGAGCAGGCAGCCAAGCGTGCACTGCAGGCGAGCGGGAAATTTATTCCGTGGCAGGTCATCACGATTTCGATTGACGGAAGAATACTGGATAACTGATTGGGCACTGATGAGGCGGGAACAATGACAATGGTATCGCTCAGAATGATTCTGGAAGAATCGTTCAAAATGCCGGAAACCGTTGTTTTCCGCCGGAAGGATAAGAGGATGTGTCAGGTGGAAGCTGAAAAAGCTGTGCTGACCGAATGATGCTGCCGGATCAGGTAAATACTATTCTATCACCGCCCGAATGAACCGATGTGCGGTTTGGCGGAAATGGCAGAAAATAGCCGAAACTGCCTCATATTGTTTGATAAACCTTTCAAGGAGGAAAAAACCATGTCTGTAAATCTGAGAAAAGTCGCTATGATCGGCTGCGGATTTGTCGGTTCTGCGTCCTGTTTTGCACTCATGCAAAGCGGAATTTTTTCTGAAATGGTGCTGATTGATGCCGTCCCGGAGAAGGCGGAGGGTGAGGCCCTGGACATCGCACACGGTCTGCTGTATGCCAAGCCGATGAACATCTATGCGGGAACATACGATGACATCACAGATGCGGCCATTATCATTATCTCTGCCGGCGCGGCACAGAAGCCGGGCGAGACACGTCTGGATCTTGTCAAGAAAAATGTCGGCATCTTCAAATCCATCATTCCGAAAATTGCAAAGCGGAACTGTGAAGGCATTCTGCTGATTGTAGCCAATCCGGTTGATATTCTGACCTATGCCGCGCTCAAGCTCAGCGGATTCCCGGAAAACCGTGTGATCGGCACAGGAACAGTGCTTGACACCGCACGCCTGCAGTATCTGCTCGGACAGCACCTCGGAGTAGACGCACGCGATGTTGACGCTTACATTGTCGGCGAACACGGTGACAGTGAAATCGCTGTTTGGAGCAGTGCGCGCGTTTCCAATATGCCGCTGCACGACTTTTGCGAGCTCAGAGGATATCAGGACCACACCGAGGAAATGACCCGCATCGCAGAACAGGTGAAAAACAGCGCTTATGAAATCATTGAAAAGAAAAAGGCGACCTATTACGGCATCGCCATGTCTGTCAAGCGCGTGTGCGAAGCGATTATCCGCGATGAAAAGTCAGTCCTGCCTGTTTCCAATCTGATGTGCGGACAGTATGGGCTGGAGGAACTCTGCCTCAGCATGCCGGCAGTTGTCGGCGCGCACGGTGTAGAGTGTCCGCTTCCGGTCAATATGGACGAAAGGGAGTTGGACGCGCTGAAACAGTCGGCAGATACGCTGAAAAATGTTATTGCGGACGCAGACATCTGAAATTTGATATTGAATCTGCTGTTTTACAGCCGCCGGTATAATTGCCGGCGGCCTTTTTTGCACAGAAAAAAACGGATTCATGTCTTCCGCTGAATTCGGCGGCGGTTTGTGCAGCCTCTCTGCGTTTCGCCGCAAAACATCACGCAATGTTTCCATGTTTGCAGAATCGCAGGCGGATCCTTCACAGATTTGATGAAGTGTTGTGTATTTTTGTCAAGAATCTTGTGAATGCGCTGTTTTTTTGTTATAATATTTATGATTTGTAATAAAAAAAGAGGAGTTGCAATGAAATCGAAAAAATGGAATATTGCCGGACCTGACCGCGAGAGGATACGCAGCCTGACGCAGCAGTGCGGCTTTGCTCCGCTGACAGCTGCCGTACTGTGTGCGCGCGGACTCGATACGCCGGAAAAAGCGGCAGAATTTCTTTCTGATGACATTTCCGGACTGCACGACCCGTTTCTGCTGCCGGACATGCAGAAGGCGGTGGATGCCATTCGCGCAGCGGTCGCGGAAGGAGAGCACATTGCCGTGTTTGGGGACTACGATGTCGACGGCATTACCTCGACCTGCGTACTGGTTCGCTTTTTGAAGAGCCTTGGCGTTCCATGCAGCTTCTATATTCCGGATCGGCTGACAGAGGGCTATGGTCTCAACAAGCCGGCGCTGCTCAAGCTCCGTCAAAAAGGCGTGTCGTTTGTCATTACGGTAGATACCGGTATTACCGCGATGGAGGAAATCGCTTACGCGCGGGAAATCGGGTTGAATGTCGTTGTCACAGATCATCACGAGTGCAAAGACGGTATGCCGGATGCACTCGCTGTTGTCAATCCCAAGCGGCCGGACAGCCGCTATCCGTTCAGTGAGCTGGCGGGCGTGGGTGTCGTATTCAAGCTGATTTGCGCACTCGCGGGCCCCGACCATCTCATAGATGTGCTTCGTGCATATCTTGACCTTGTGGCAGTCGGAACCATCGCAGATGTCATGCTGCTGCAGGGTGAAAACCGTGTGATTGTCTCCAACGGCCTCCGTGTCCTGCAGCAGACGCGCAATCCCGGTCTGCGCATGCTGATGCGGGAATCCGGTGTGGAGACACGGCGCATGACCTCGATGATTGTCAGCTTTACGCTTGCACCGCGCATCAATGCGGCCGGACGCATGGGCTGTGCAGATCAGGCAGCAGAGCTGTTCCTGACCGACAGTCTGCCCCATGCGCAGGACATCGCCGTCATGCTCTGCTGTCAGAACAAAGAGCGTCAAAATGCGGAAAATGCCATTCTGGCACAGGCTTTTCAGGCGCTGCAGAAAGAATACGATCCGCAGGAAGACCGTATGATTGTGCTGTGGGGAGAAAACTGGCATCACGGTGTAATCGGTATTGTCTCCTCCCGCATTTCCGACCGATACGGCTGTCCGACCGTTCTTATTTCGCTCGATGGCGATCAGGGCAAGGGCTCCGGCCGCTCGGTCAATGGATTTAACCTGTTCGCTGCGCTGGAAAACAGCGCACAGTATCTCGACAGATTCGGAGGGCATGCGCTTGCGGCGGGTCTCACGATAAGCCGTGAAAACCTGCCCGCATTTAAACGCAGCATCTGCGCGTATGCGCGGGAAAATATCAAAGAGGACGATCTGATGCCGGTCGTAGATGTCGACTGCCTGATCTCACCGGATGATATTTCCTTTGAAGCGATACGCGATCTCGGTGTATTGGAGCCCTATGGCATGGGGAATCGTGAGCCGATCTTTGCCATTCGGGAATTTACGGTTGAGGAAATTACGCCCATTTCCAGCGACAAACACCTGAAGCTGTCATTGATTAAGGGGGACAGGCGCTTTACCGCAATGTTGTTCGGCACCGGCTCGGGCGGCTGTCCGGTGGTTCAGGGCGATGTTGTTGACGCGGCGTTCAGCCTTGAAATCAACCATTTTCGCGGCAGACAGTCCATTCAGCTGATGCTCAAGGACATTCGCCTGAGTGGCTGCGAATTGGAAAAAGACCATTATTTCCTGTCCGTCTATTCTGCCTTCATTGATGAGAGGGAGCTGACAGACAAGCAGGCCATACAGTTGTATCCCGACCGCGCAGATCTGGTCGCTGTGTGGCGGCACATCATCTCGCGCGCTGAGGCAGGAAAGCTGACAGCGCCGTATAATACGCTTTCGCGGCGCATATCTTACGAATCACGCCGCTATATCAACATCGGCAAGCTTTTTGTCTGTCTGGATGTCTTTTCAGAATGCTGTCTGCTCAGCTATCATTTTAAGAACAACCTGCTGCATATCAGGCTTCGTCCGTTTAAGGGAAAGGCAGATATCACCAAATCTGTCGTTCTCGCCACCCTCAGGCAGAGAAAAAAACAGAGTATGGCAGATCAAACGATCACAGCCGGGGAGTAAGCTTATGGATATGAAAACGAAAATAGATTTTTTAATCGACCGCGTGCGGAAGCAGAATCCCTCCGCAGATGTCGAGAAAATTCGTCTGGCCTACGAATGTGCCGCTGCGGCGCACGAGGGACAGAAGCGCAAAAACGGCGATCCCTATATCATTCATCCGGTTTCTGTCGCGGAAATTATCGTTGAGATGGGACTGGATACCGACTCGATCTGTGCCGGCCTGCTGCACGACTGCATGGAGGACACCGACTTCCAGTATGATCAGATTCAGGAGAAGTTCGGCACCTCGGTTGCCGATCTTGTCGACGGTGTCACACGTCTGGGACGCCTGCACTACTCCAAGGAACAGGAGCAGATGGAGGATCTGCGCAAAATGCTGATCGCCATGGCGAAGGACATTCGCGTCATCCTCATCAAGCTCGCCGACCGCCTGCACAATATGCGCACGATTCAGTTCATGAAGGAGGAGAAGCAGCGCTCCAAATCTCTCGAAACGATGGAGATTTATGCGCCGATTGCCCATCGCCTCGGCATGCAGAAGATTAAATGGGAGCTGGAGGATCTTTCGCTGCAGCGGCTGGATCCGGTCGGCTACAAGGAAATAGTCGAAGGACTGGCGCGTCAGCAGAATGAGAACGAGGAAATGCTTGAACGCATCAAGCAGACCATCAGCAAAAAGCTGGATGACAGCGGCATCAAAAACTCCATTTCCGCGCGCGTAAAGCATATTTACAGCATTTATCGCAAAATGTATGCGCAGAATAAGAGCATTGACGAAATATACGATATCTGTGCTGTCCGGGTCATTGTTGAGTCGGTCGCGGACTGCTATAATGTGCTCGGTTATGTGCATGATCTGTATAAGCCCATTCCGGGACGATTTAAGGACTATATTTCCACGCCAAAGCCGAATGGCTACCGCTCCCTGCACACGACGGTCATCGGGCGTTCGGGCGTGCCGTTTGAGGTGCAGATTCGCACGGAAGAAATGCACAAGATGGCCGAATACGGCGTCGCGGCACATTGGAAGTACAAGCAGGGCATCGACAAAAACAGCAGCGAGGAGACCTATGCGTGGATTCGGCAGCTGCTGGAATCTCAGCAGGATACCGAGGCCGAGGATTTCATCAAGGCAATCAAGGTTGACCTGTTTTCGGATGAGGTTTTTGTCTTTACACCCAAGGGCGATGTCGTCAACATGCCCGCCGGTGCAACGCCGATTGACTTTGCCTATGGCATTCACTCTGCCGTCGGCAACCGCATGACCGGCTGTAAAATCAATGGCCACATCGCTCCCATCGACTACACACTGCAAAATGGTGATATTGTAGAAGTTATCACCTCCAAGGAGACGCACGGGCCGAAGCGCGACTGGCTCAAGATGATCAAGACCTCAGAAGCGCGCAACAAAATCAAGCAGTGGTTCAAAAAGGAATGTCGGGAAGAGAATATTGAGCAGGGCCGCGAGGAGCTCGACCGTGAGCTGCGCTCGAGCCTGCTGTACAGCCACTTCATGGAGAAGCCTGAAATTCAGGAAAACGTGCTCAAGAAGTTCGGATATCCCTCGCTGCAGGAGCTGTATGCGGCAATTGGCTACGGCGGCATTACAGTCACCAAGGTGCTCAACAAAGTCAAGGATGAGGTTATTCGCGCCAGAAAGGCGGAGTCCGAACGGCATCCGCTCACTACGCCCCCGCAGCATGCCAAGTCGGATTCCGGCGTAATTGTTGAGGACATCGGCAACTGTAAGGTCAAGTTTGCGCGGTGCTGCACGCCGATTCCGGGCGACGATATTATCGGCTATATCACGCGCGGCTACGGTGTTTCTGTGCACAGAAAGGACTGCGTCAATGTCAAAAACAGCAGTCCGGAGGATCGGGACCGCTGGATTAAAGTGTCATGGGATGAAAACCATATTGAGGTCAAGGAGCGGTTCAGCACCGCGCTTCAGATTTCCACGACCGACCGTATGGGCGTCATGAACGAGGTGCTGCAGATCCTGTCAAACAATCACATCAATGTGCGCGATTTCAGCGGCAAGACGCTGTCCGAAGGCTTCGGCATTATCAACATTGTTATTGATGTCACCGGTCTGTCGCAGCTGGATGCGCTGACGAAAAAGCTGCGCAGCATCAAGGGAATTATCAACGTGGTGCGCCAGTCCACATAAGGAGAAGAAAATGAGAGCAGTTTTACAGCGTGTTTCTCACGCGAAAGTGACAATAGACGGCGCGGTCACCGGTGAAATCGGAACGGGATTTCTGATTTTGCTCGGTGTTGCACCGGAGGATACCGAAGAACAGGCGCTGTATCTGGCGCGCAAGTGTGTCGGCATGCGCGTGTTCAGCGATGCGGATGACAAGATGAATCTTGCACTGGCCGATGTGGGCGGCGCGATTCTCGCTGTCAGTCAGTTTACTCTGTATGCGGACTGCCGAAAGGGCAAACGCCCCAATTTTATGGGTGCGGCGCGCGGCGAACA
>OCTW011598921.1_pt1 | contig 13363 bp, 16 predicted proteins | sample 1539671 | NCBI WGS metagenome assembly OCTW01 (sample SAMN02144230, study PRJEB22623) | gut metagenome | biome: sheep rumen | host: Ovis aries | place: New Zealand | reverse complement strand
TCTTATCGCCTTTTCTAACATATATTGACTACTGATTACCGCCCAATATTGAACATCCAATTCGATGCCTTCTTGTTCCAACTCATCAATAATATCATCTACGGCAAAGAGTTCCAATTGCAAATCAAAAACAATGTCTGAAATATGAGGATTTTCATGAGTTTTACAGTATTCAATGATTTCATCAACTTGCTGAGATTATGGAACATCCCTAAAACTCATTTCCCTTTGAATGATGCCATTATTGTAGTTGTTGAAATATGCAGTTCTGGCAACAAGATTAATGGCAGAATTTATCAAAATCCCTGCCATTAATTTTTGGAAACAACACTACATTATTTTCAATATCCTCAATAATGGGCTTAATTTCTTTATAAATATCATTAAAATGATCCAACATCCCATTGAAAAACATATCTTCATCAACATGGACATTCAATAATAATTTAGTTTCTGTAGCCCATCCTAAGTTATCACAAAGTTCAAGAGAAAATTTTGAATGTGGGAAATGTTTGATTGATTGAGGTTCCATAGCTTTAAGTATTGTTAAGGTATTATCATTCAAATTTATGAAATCATTTATCTGATTTTCATTTGAAACAAGAATATAATCATTTTTTAATCCGTTCATCATACTTTTACCTCCTTTTTTAGATAAACCATTTTAAAAAACCAAAAGAATAGGTATTTCTTTACTTAATAATCAGCGTGATTTTTATAACATATAAAATTATCTATATAAATCTAAAACAATTTTATAAGTTCAAATCAATATTGTTTTAATCTAATAATTAATTTTAACCGATTAAAATAATAATTAAATTGAAAAAATAAGCTCTAATTCATGAATACTTTTAAATATAAACATGAATAAAATTATTATATTAAAGAAATTTTAGCAAATCTTTATATTTGGTGATTTTAATATGAGTGTAGAAGACGAAAAAATTGTTATGCCTGGAGACAAACTAGGAATCATAGAACAGTATCTGCCAGGTGAAGGTACTTATGACGATAATGGAGACATCAAATCATCAGTACTTGGAAATGTTAAAATTAATCAAAAAATGAAGGTTATTTCTGTTGTGTCAGATGCAAAACCTGCCCTTTTAAAAATAGGCGATGTTGTTTATGGCCAAATTACCGACATCAAACCTCAAAGGGCCAATGTAAAGATTGAATGTATGAAAGATAATGGAAGACCATTAGCTCTACCATATATGGGAGCCATACACATTTCACAAGCCAAAAAAGATTATTTAGAGAAATTATCTGATGCTTTTAGAATTGGAGACATCATCCAAGCAAAAGTGGTTAAAATAACTGGAGACAATGTTGATTTGGGAACTGTGGATGATGATTGTGGAGTCCTAAAGGCAATGTGCACCCGTTGTAGAGATTACATGCATACAACACAAAAAGAAAATGAACTTCAGTGCAATACCTGCAATAAAAAAGAAAGACGTAAAGTCTCTAAAAACTATGTTAATGATTAATTAAGGTTGATATAATGGAAAATTTTGAAATTATCGATGATAAAACTTTAGAACTTACTTTTGAAGTGAAAGACGAAAGTCACGGAGTCTGCAATGCATTAAGACACATTTTAATGCAGGATCCTGACGTAGAGTATGCCGTTTACAATATCGATCACCCCCTTACCGGAAAGCCACAAATGACAATCAAAACCAAAAGAGGAAAAAGACCAAGAACAGTATTGAAAAAAGCGGCTGAAGAACTGCAAAAAGAAAGTTCAGAATTTAAGAAAATTATAGACGAAGCTTTATAGCTTCAATTTTTATTTTTAATGTGATATAATGGCATTTTACAAAAATCCTTCTTTAACAGTGGATACATTTATCTTTAATGAGGATTGGGAATTTATTTTAATCAAAAGATTATACCATCCCTTTAAGGATTACTGGGCATTGCCTGGAGGTTTTGTTGAATACGGTGAAACTGTAGAAGAGGCAGCGGTCCGTGAATCAAAAGAGGAAACCCGCATAGATATTGAACTTCTGGATATAGTCAACGTTTACTCAGACCCAGACAGAGATCCTCGTGGACACACCATAACAGTTGCATTCATTGCAAACGGAGATTTCAACATTAAACATGCAGACAGTGATGCTGAAGACATTGGTGTCTTTTGTGAAGAGGATTTAGACAAACTGAAAATAGCTTTTGACCACAGAAAAATAATTGAAGACTGTCTAAAAAAAGCCAAAAAAATAATATAAAAAGGTCAATATTTAAATAACTTAAAAAAAAGATTACATACATATAATTTAATTGAGGAGATTAAATGGAATTTTGTCCAGAATGTGGGGCCATGATGCTTCCGAACAATGGCGTTTTAAAATGCAATAAATGCGGATACTCAAATGAGTTAGGCAATAATAAAGAATATGAAGTTTCAAGAGACATAAATGCTGAAGAAACTGTTAAAATGCTTGGAGAAGACGTGGACGTTGGCCCAATTACCAATGAAACCTGTCCGGAATGCGGACATGACAAAGCTACTTATAAAATGTTACAAACCCGTAGTGCAGATGAAGCTCCTACACGTATTTTCACATGTACTAAGTGTAAACATACCTGGAGAGCATATGACTAAGAGGTTTTCTTATGAAAGATTCTAAAAAAGAGCATAGGATTTCTAATTTAAAGGACATGATTGACAACGTCAAGGACGAACCAGAAGAAAAAGAAGAAATTGACGATATCGAAGAGGACGCTGAACTGATTAATTATCTCAATCAGGACAAACTCGATTATGACAAATTAGAAATTGACGATGAATACATCTATCATCCGGGCGATGATGGTGAAAATGCTGTTAATTTAGAAGAAAACCCTATTGACGAAAAATATATTATTAAAACTCCAAAAGAAGTCGATGATGAAGATGACTATGACGACATGGAAGAGGAGATAGTTGGAGAAATAAGCGAAAACTTCGACAATGTCATCAATGCCAAAATCAAGGGCAGGCCTATCCTGGCCATCCTCAGTTCCATCATAGGAGTCATACTTATCATCATATCCATATTCATATTCCAATCAAGAACTGAAAGAGTTGTGGACAATGTTGTTGCTGGAGAAACCAGTTTTATGTTTGTCATTTTCCTAATAGCAGGAGCATTCTTGTTATTTTATGGAGTATACAGATTATTCAACATTAAAAATCCTTTTGAAAATATTACAACCAGCATCAATACTATAGATCAAGCTCATAAAGACAAAAAAGACGATGCTGACACTAAAATTGAAAAACCATCCCCAAAAACAATACCTAAGAGCAAAATTCCGCTCGATAAGGATTCCTACAAAATAGGCGAATTCGACATGAATGAGATTAAATCATCTCTAAAAAAACCCGCTACTTCTAAAAAAAATGAAATGCCTGTAAGCAAAGATGTTGATGAAATTCCTGTAAAAGAAGAAAAAAATAACAAGATTAAAGACTTATCTGAAGAGGAAATTGAAGAAATAGAATATGAGCATGCGAAACTTGAAAGTGAGTCTATCGATGATATTTTTGCAGAGGTTGAAGACATCGAAGATGTCCCTATTATTTCCATCGATTCAAAAGAAGAAAAACAATAATTTTAATAAAGGGCCTGTGGTCTAGTTAGGAATGACGTGGGACTTCGGATCCCAAGATCGAGGGTTCAAATCCCTCCAGGTCCGCTTATTTTTTAACCCTTACAACCGCTTCCTTAAAGAAGTCAGGAATCAATGACCTATACATAGGACTTTTAAACAGCATATTGATATCGCTGTCAATGATATATGTATAGCAGGAATCGTCTTCAGCCCTCATTCCACGGCCGTAAGCCTGCATAAGGGTCATGACGGTTTTATATGCATACCACTTCTTGTCCCTTTTCATTCTCATGTTGACCTGCTTATCCCCAAGATACGGGAAAGGAATCTTATAGATTACCTGGAATCTGCACTTGTCGTAAGGCAAATCAACACCTTCACTCATTGAAGGGGAAACCAGCACCAAGGGATTTTCATCCTTTTCAAAAAAGTCCAATACCTGCTCCCTGTTTTTTGGAGTGTGGGAAACAAGCCTTGAGTTGTAAAGGTTGTTGGTAATGTACTGCTGGCATTTATAGCTGTGTGTGTGAATAAGTCCCTTGTCGCCCTCATGTTTTTTGAGGATTTCCTGCAATATAGGAATTGTCTTTGGTGCAGTGTTCTTAATTCTGTTGGCGGACATCTTTCCGGCCAGATTGAGAATGATCGGTCTTTTCTCTTTGGTAAATGGACTGTCCACCTTGATATGATATACCTCATTAGGATTCAATCCCAGCCATTTTGAAAACATCTTGTGGGAAAGTATGGTTGCGCTCATGAAAATGACTACATCCCCATATTTCAACAAATTGTTTTTGGCATAATTATGCACCCTTAGAGGCTTGAAGCAGACGCTTGTCTCATCTGTGTCGATGACCCAATTTTTAGGTTCCTTTTCAAGATTATTCTTAAGGGATTTGAGCCTGCCTATGGTTGATCTTATCCTGTCGGCCTTATTTTTGCTTACATCCTTTAAATCTATTTCAGCATAGGATTCCCTTATTGCATCAATCTCCATTACCCAATCTTCAAGTTCACCGTCTTTAAGGATTTCCTTTGTCATTGCCTTGTTGATATCCTTTTCAAGACGCCTGTTGTAGAGGGTGACCTCCATTGTGGACATCAGCTTGTTTTCAATGTTGTGCGCCTCATCGAGAATCAGAAGTGAACGGGTTCCGAAATGCTTTACGTAATTGAGCTCAACGATTGCATAATCATAGTTCATCAGGGTTATTGGAGAGTTTATTGCATTCGCCTTTTGATTCCAATAATGGCAGTGGGCATCTGATTGGTAGAATACTGTTCCTCCAAATGAATCCTCAAATGCAAGTTCCGCATCAAGTGTAGGATTTTTGGCTACCCCATAGGGACAGAAAAACTTGGAAGAGGTTGGTGTTGTCTTACAGTCACCCATATCACAGGTTGTTTCAAGATTGTCATGCAAGCAAGCGAAATTTCCCCTTCCCTTAACCAGCGGAAAATCGAACTCGTTGGAATACTGGGCCTGCAGTTGCTTGGTCATTGTCAATATATATGCTGATTCATACATTTTGGCAAGGGTTGTTGCTATAGCGGATTTGCCTGTACCGGTACCGGCTTCAAGGACTATGTATTTATATCCCTTTTTGATTGCATCGTTAATGTCCTGTATGATTTCCAGCTGACCGAATCTAGGCTCCTCAAATGGAAAATTAACAATTATCTCATCATCTATATGAGGATATATCTCCTTTAGATAGGCTGCGGTTCCTTCATCCTGCTGATAATCATCAATTGAATAGACTTCAGGAATATCATCATCCAAAACTGAAGATTTTCTGGGCCTTGAAAAACTAAATAGGTTAGTTGGACCACCGGATTTCTCTTTTTTATATTTTCCGCAAACACAATTACTTTTTAACATACCGCAATTTGGGCAAAACATTGAATTTGACATCAAAAATATATTAGTAAAGAGGTACTATAAATAAGTAGTAGACAAGTATTTTGCAAAATTGAAATTAAAACGTTAAAGTGATTTTATGACAGAAAAAGGAAAATTAATTGGAATTGGTGTGGGGCCTGGAGATACTGAATTATTAACTTTAAAAGCAGCAAGAGTTTTAAAAACAGTCCCAGTTGTATTTTCACCGAAATCATCAAAAGAAAAGGAAAGCATTGCCTTATCTATTGTCAAACCTATACTCGAAGAAAGGAAAGATTATAAGAGACTGATGCTTGTGGAGCCTATTTTTCCTATGATTGAAGATAAAAAGGAACTTGAAAAAATATGGAGCAGCGCAGCGGAAATGATTGCACAGTATTTGGACAGCGGAAGGGATGTTGCTTTCATAACTCTTGGAGACACTTCCATTTTCAGTACCTATTCCTATGTTCAGCAAAAGCTAATCGGCAGGTATGAAATTGAAACCATTCCTGGAATAACTTCATTTACAGCATGTGCCGCTGCTAAAAACAAGGCTCTTGTTGAGCAGAATGACATTTTAACAATTGTTCCTAAAATCGATGACAGACTGGAACATGTTTTGGAATACAGTGACTCAGTTGTTCTTATGAAGGCTTCAAGAAACACTTCAGAATTGGAGTCAAAAATAGAGGCTAAAAATAGACCTAAAGAAATTTATTCAGTGCAGAATTGCACTCGTGAAGATGAAAAAATTATTGAAGGCTTTTCCAATGAAAAACCTTATCTTACAACCACCATCATTCAATTCAGCGATGATTAGTATGCCCTGATGTGTTGAGGTTCTATCTCAAACACACACTTTTCATCACCCATTGTATAGCATTGGGTTTCAATGACGCTTACCGGCAGGTTAAAGAATTCACTAAACAATCCTTCAAAGATTCCGGTGTCCAAAAAGCATGCAGGTTTGCCTGTTCTTGGAAGCAGCTTGCATTCAAAGCAGTCATAGGTTGTGATTTTAATGATCTGTCCGATTTCGAATGTTAATCTTCCAAGGCCCTTTCTTTGCCAGAACTCGGCCACATTTTCCATGAAGACATCCAAATCGTCATCGTACAATATTTCAAATAATGATCTGCCTATGCTGTTTCCTGTTGACTGCATGATAGGATCAATGTTCACCCCTTCCTGAATGAGCATTGCCTTTAATGTATGGAAGAGCAATGTGGAAAATTCCTCATCATCCTCAATGAGGTTTTTTATCAGGTAATCGGATTGGGTTTCCTCTATCTCTTTTGGTTCAGATATGTTTACAGAGCCCAGGAATTTTGAGTTGATGTAAAATATCTTTTTCCGATTATCGTCGGGATGTACCCTGTAGGATATTATCCCATTTTCTCTTAAGCCTTTTAGATGTACTGATACTGTTGATTTTGATTTACCGGTGTTGTTAACTATTTCATCAAATTCCATTTCACGGTCTCTTAGCATTTCCAAAATAGTTAGTTTTACCGGACTTTTAACGACATTTATTCCAATGTTTTCATTCAAATTTGAGAAAATTTGTATTGGTTTTTGTTCGCTCATAACTATCCCCCAATAGATATAGTATAATTTAAAATTATTGCTTAATAAATGTAACTATATATTAAAAAATATAATATTGTTTAGAAATTTCTAATTATTATTGAACATTCACTAAAATTAAAAATAAAAAAAATACGAACTGTTCGTTTAAAATGAAATAAATAGTTCAGATACTAATTAACTTAAAGCCGATACGCATTAAAAATTTGCCACCGAATCAGATTTTAAATAGCTTTTGGGCATTATGTGAGGTAATCCCAATGACATCCTTCTCTTTCATGTCCAATTCCCTGGCCAACTTTTGAGTAATATACTTCAGGTTTAGCGAAGTATTTTCCTCTCCTCTTTTTTCTTCGGGTGCCAAATACGGCGAATCGGTTTCAACAAGCATATGATTAATGTCAACCTGCTTTACCATTTTTCTGATTTTTTTGTTATGTGTGTGGGTGATTGGTCCGGCAATTCCTATATAGAATCCCAATTTGACAAATTCACGTGCCATTTCAGCCGAACCCTGATAGCAGTGAAGGGAACCTGCAACATCATGCTCCTTTAAGATATCTAATGTGTCCTGCATCGCTTTTCGGCTGTGCACAATAACGGGCAGGCCATGTTTTTCGGCCAAATCAAGCATTTTTTCAAATAATGCAATTTGCCTTTCCCTATTGTCTTTTGTATGATAATAGTCAAGGCCAATCTCGCCTACTGCAACAACATTGTTGTTTTTAAGCTGCAAATCCAAAAGGGCAATGTCATCATCTGTCGCCTCATCGGCATAGGTGTAGAGATATCCCAGGGCGGCATGCACATTATCATATTTAGCTGACAGTTCCAACACTTCCCCATTGCTTGAAGGATCTGTACCGTTCAATATTAGCTGAATACCTTCTTTTGAGGATTTTTTAATTATCTCCTCTGCATTTTCCATTTCACTTTCATAAATATGGCAATGAGTGTCAATCATAAAATCATCAGTTGAAAGATTATTTATTAGTAGTTGTATAACTATTATATGATTGATTAAATTATATTTTTTGGTGATTGGACATGGATGAGAAGTTTTCAAGAACAGAAATGTTAATTGGAAATGACGGTATGGATAAATTGAAAGATGCAAAGGTTGCAGTTTTCGGTATTGGTGGCGTGGGCTCATTTGTTTGTGAAGGGCTTGCAAGAAGCGGAATTGGCAATTTCATTCTAATAGACTATGACAAGGTTGATGAAAGCAACATCAATCGGCAGATAATAGCCACAACAAAGACAATCGGAAGATACAAGGCAGAATTAATGGCTGAAAGAATCCTTGAAATCAATCCTAACGCCAATGTCGAAATCTATAAGGAGTTCTATATGGCGGACTCGGAAAGCGACATAATCACTGAGGATTTGACATATGCCGTTGACTGTGTGGACACCATAATGGCAAAGATTGCAATCATCTGCAAATGTGATGAAATTGATGTTCCGGTCATTTCCTCAATGGGAACCGGGAACAAGTTGGATCCGACCATGTTTGAGGTGGCTGACATTTACGACACCACCGTTTGTCCCCTTGCCAAAATAATGAAAAAGGATTTGAGAAAGAGAAATATTGAAAAGCTGAAGGTGGTCTATTCCACAGAACATGCAATAAACACAAATGACCATCCGATAAATCATGACAGAAAATTCAAGGTGAAAGGCAGCACCTCATTTGTGCCGTCAGTTGCAGGGTTGATAATTGCCGGAGAAGTGATAAAGGACATTGCAGGGAATCGGTAACAACATGCAAAATAATGAAGATATATTAAAAGAATTGAGAGATGTGACAAAAAACAGGCAATCTTGGAAATCAAATATAGATAATGTCGCAGAAAAACTGGGTGAAGAGCATTCAGTGCCTGTCAATGCAAAGGCATTGTGGCTTCTTGGAGAGATGGGCCTGAAGCGTCCCAAAAAAATCGAAAGGCATGTTGAAGATATTGCAAGCTATATGAAAGATGAAAATCCCAAACTTAGGGAAAGGTCTGTCAATGCTGTCGGAAGAATCGGCAGAGGCGATGAAAAGCTGATAATACCCCATTTAAATATGCTTATGAAAATGAGACATAACGAGTGCGAAAATGTCCGGCACGCATTCCTCTGGGCCTGTGAAAACATAGCTTCAACAACACCGGAGCTTTTTTGTGAAAAGCTGGATATATTTTATGAAATGATTGGCGATTCCAGCGAAAAGGTCAGAATAGAAGCCCCTGAAATGTTTAGGGTGATTGGAAAAAGAAAACTGGAATATGTGAAAGCATACCTGACCGAACTTGAATGGATTTCTAAAAATGATGAAAACCCAATCGTGCGCATCCACAGTGAGGGCGCAGTCAGAATCACTGAAAAAACGATGAAAAAAATAAAAAGAGGAAATAGATACTGAATGTATCTATCTTTTGACTTTTGCAGTTAATTTTACAGTGTGTTTAAGGTAAGTTGCCTGGTATTTGACATTTTTGCCTTTTTTAAGTTTTTGCAGTACTTTCTTTTTAATGGTTACTTTTGCAATACCCTTCTTGTTGGTTTTTGCAGTGTATTTTGTTAGTGTAAAAAATTTAACTGATGAATTTAATTTAATTTCTTCTTAATTCTATTTATTAAAACCAAATATGTTATTAAGTTACTATTAAATTGTTATATGAAAAATAAGGACAAAATGATTTGATTTTGCTTCAATTAAATGATATCCTTGCTTTAATAAAATACCATCTATTTTTAATTACCTCATCAAATATGACTCATTATTCGTAGAATTAACTACATGCTATCATAACTAATTAAATAGACATATATTTATGAATCAAGTTATTGATTTATCTGCATTTATTTAAGTTGGAACCGTAGTATTATCATAAAAGTCAAATCCATAATCGACATAACTTGAAAAATGAACCATCATTTATATTATTAATCAATCTATTATAACACTTGCCAAATAGTACCATTACAAACTGTTCGTATAAAACAAAACTATATATAATAATAAGGTCAAAAATAATATAAATTCATAGGTAAAATTATGGATTAAAACATTACATGGAGATTAAAAAATATGAAAGCTAATGCAAAAAAAATAGCTGATGGAGTATACTGGATCGGTGTGCTCGATTGGGACTTAAGAACCTATCACGGTTACACATTAGACGGAACCACCTACAACGCTTACCTTGTATTCGGTGAAGACAAAGTAGCATTAATCGACAATGCTTACCCAGGCAAAACAAAAGAAATGATGGCACGTATCGATGATGCCTTCGCACAGGAAGGAAAAGAAGTCAAAGTTGACTACATCATTCAAAACCACGTTGAAAAAGACCACTCCGGCGTACTGGTGGACTTGCACAAAAGATTCCCAGAAGCACCAATTTACTGTACTGAAATTGCGGTTAAAGGATTGTTAAAACATTATCCATCACTTGAAGGTGCAGAATTCATCACTGTCGGAACCGGAGACAGCTTAGATGTTGGCGGAAGAACCTTAGCATTCCTAGATGCATTCCTCCTGCACTGGCCTGACAGCATGTTTACATTGCTTGCAGATGAAACCGGTATCCTATTCCCTAACGATGCATTCGGTCAGCACTTATGCTTCACACAAAGATTCTCTGATGAAATCCCAGAATACGTATTGATGGATGCGGCACAAAAATTCTACGCAAACCTAATTACACCTCTCTCAAAACTTGTTCTCAAAAAACTGAATGAAGTCGTTGAATTAGGCCTGCTTGAACAAATCAAAATGATTGCACCATCCCACGGTCAAATCTGGACCGACCCAATGCAAATCATCGGAGCTTACCAGAACTGGGCAACCGGAGTATGTGAAGATAAAATCACAATCATCTACGACACCATGCACTACTCAACCCAACAGATGGCTCACGAAATCGCTGAAGGTGCAATGAGCGAAGGATACGATGTTGAAATCTTCTTCCTCCACGAGGATGAAAGATCAGAAATCGTTAAAAGCATCCTAACCAGTAAAGGTGTAGCTATCGGTGATCCTACAATCAACGATGTGCCATACCCAAGTATCGGTGACATAATGTACTACTTGAAAGGATTACTGTTCAACAGAACAGGTATCGAAAGAAAAGCAGTTACCTTCGGTTCAATGGGAGGAAGAGGAGGAGCTCCTGCCAAACTCGCTGAAGAATTAGGAAACTGTGGATTTGATATTGTGGACACTCAGGAAATCTACTTTGTACCAACTGCTGATGAAGATGAAGCAAGCTACGAATTAGGTAAAAAATTAGCTCAAGCATGTAAAGAATTATAAATGGTGATAATATGGTTAAATATGAACATGAAATTGGAATTACAAAAGACACCCCTGTAGAAAACTATGTTGCAGGAAACTTTGAAGGAGAAACCAACGAAGTTGGAATCTACCTTGCAATGTCCAGACAGGCATCCCGTGAAGGCTATGGAGAATTAGCTGAAGTATTCAAAAGATTAGCATGGGAAGAAGCTGAACACGCAGCAAGATTCTGTGAAATGAACGGAATCATTAAAGACGACCTCAAAGCAAACATCGAATGGATGATGGGCGGAGAAAAAATGGCTAATGCTGAAAAAAGAGAAGCAGCAGACAAGGCTGAAGAAGCAGGTATTGAAACCGCTGCTGACTTTTTCCGTGAAAGCTCAAAAGACGAAGGCCGTCACTATAAAATCTTAGAAGGAATCCTTGAAAGATACTTTTAAGTGAAAGAATTTAATTATTCTTTCTTTTCTTTTTTTAGTAAAAATAGATTTAAAAGCCAATTATTTATCAACCAAACAAAAAAAAGTTTTTAAAGTTGTTCAAAGCAATTACGAAGTAACAACAACAGTAAAAAAAATGGAAGAATTAATAACCTCCATTTTGACTGGCATAATTTTGACCTTTCACACCAAATCAATTAAGATATATGTTTAATCATTAAATGTTAATATTTTAGAAGAAATAATTGCCTATAAAAACCCTGCCACTAAACTAAATACTATAACCATTGCCAGCACCACAGACAGCGCATTTACAATCGGTTTATAATGCTCTTCAGACAGTTTATAGCTGAGCAGTATCTCAAGCATGTAACCGCCATCCAACGGCTTTATTGGAAGCAGGTTAAAAAGTCCTATTCCCAGGTTCAGCATTGCCACCCATTGGAAAAGTTCAATGAGCTCAAATAATATCCATGGCAGCGGACCTAAGCTATCGTTTATTAGCTCGAAATGCTTATTGGCCTGTATTCCGAAAAATCCTCTGGACTCATTGTTAGGATTTTTGTCAAGACCCACATTATATGTGCCCTGATCTGTCTTTACCGTCACATTATCCCCCGGAGAATATGAGCTGATGATATCAACATAAGACTCTGAATCATTGATTTTGTGGTTATCGATTGCCTGTAAAACCATCCCCTCTTTTAAAACACCATCAGACGGTGAATCGGGAACGATTCTGTCAATCGCTATACCATCCTCTTCAAAGAAATGTGGAATTCCTCCTGAAAACAAGGATACAAGAAGCAATGCAATCACGGCCAGTGACACATTGGCAATTGATCCTGCCGCATATACCCTTAATCTTGAGGTTCTTTTTGCCTCTTTCAACTTGTCCTCATCGGGTTCGACAAACGCCCCTGGAAGGATTGCAAACAATAATAATCCTATTGACTTGATAGGTATCTTTTCTCCAACGGCCTGCACTCCATGTGAGAATTCATGAACCACAAGAACCGTTGCAAGCCCTATCAGTCCGTATACGAATGGAACATAGATTTGAGATCCGGGAATGTCGACACCGGGAATCACTATTGAAACCGATGGTGTTTCAAAAACAGTCGGCAGTGTGGATACGATTGTGTAGGTTATGAATATCATGGCTCCAAAGGCCACAATTATCCCCACATTCATGTACCATCGCCAGAATCTTGGTGAAAGCTTATTTATTCTGGATATGAATCCTCTAAGACGCTGTGTTTTCCACATTATCACAGGAAAGTTCAGCTCCACCCCATGAGTTGACAGCCTTTCATGAAATACTGCAACCAGCACCCAGATGACAACAAAGGCTATCAAATAATAATAAATCCCATTCATTAAAATGACACTTCCTCTACCAAAGTAGTGAATCAAAGAATACTACATCAACCAAATCATCCTTTTGATATCCTTCATCATTTTCGTCTATTATGATATAGCTGTTGGCCTCAACCATTGAGCGAATTATGCCGGAGCCTCTGTTAAGCACATGTTTCGCATGCTCGTCATCAC
>OCTW011529358.1_pt1 | contig 13373 bp, 7 predicted proteins | sample 1539671 | NCBI WGS metagenome assembly OCTW01 (sample SAMN02144230, study PRJEB22623) | gut metagenome | biome: sheep rumen | host: Ovis aries | place: New Zealand | reverse complement strand
GGGCTTGTCGCTGAGGTTCCCACGCCCCCCAAGACGCTCTCGGTGGCGCTGCGCGGCGCCGGCGACTTCCTCCACGACCTGCAGACGTACGTGCAGACCGAGCGCTACACCCGCATGAACAGCGGGACGAGCGAGGTGCGCCACGCGATAATCAGCGACAAGCAGCAGGCCAACAGGAAGCTTTACGAGGCCCTCAGGGAGCAGCTGCGCGACCTGCTCACGCGCGCAATTTACAACGCGGGCGGCGTCGACGTGACCGGACAGGTGACGGGGTCTGGCAAGGACGCCGTGAGCTCTGCGCTCCTGGAGCTCGTGCGCCGCTCCTACACCGGCCTCCAGCAGGTCATTTGCAACTACACCGACAAGGACATCTACAGCCAGGTCACAAACGCCCAGATGGTCATGGGTGGCCCCCTCGAGGACTATTGCCAGAGCGTGCTCGCGCGCATACGCATGACGCCGGGCATGGTGACCATCGCTGGAGACGGCGTAGGCAGCCTCACCGCATGGTTCTCGAAGAACGAGTACGGATGGCCCGAGGCCGCCGTCCGCTCCGCCGTGGCGAAGCTCTACGCCGCGCACAGGGTGGAGGTGCGCAAGGCTGGTGTCCCCCTTGAGGGGACGCAGCTCGGTGAGGCGCTCTCGCACAGGCGCGACATGGACAAGCTCACGGTCACTGTCCTCGAGGAGGTGTCCCCGGAGCAGATGGGTAGGCTCCTCGGCGCATTCCGCACGCTCACCGGAACCAGCCCCAGCGAGTCCGACCCAAAGGTCATCTCCGAGGAGCTCGCCCGCTTCATGGGCAGCCTGCTGTCCGACGCCTCTCGCTGCGAGCACGAGGCGCACGGCAAGCCCTTCGCGGGGCAGTTTGACTCGGCGGTCAGGTCGATGAGGTTTTGCGCCGACAAGGCCGTAGAGAGGTCGTGGGTAATCGACACGTTCCCCGCCAAGGCAGAGGGGCTCGCCCAGGCAAAGGATGACCTCACGAAGATGATCGCCTTCTGCAACGGGTCGAAAATGGCAAATCGATGGGCCGAGCTCCGGCAATTCATGAGAGAAGACGTGCCCAGGCTGGGCGGGCTCGAGATTGACCAAGAGAACATCGACATGATTCGCGCCGAGGTCGAGGACCCGGATTGCTACAAGAACGGGAAGATACCCGCCGCCTACAGGGCCATGGAGCGCGCACAGAAGCAGATAGGCGAGAAGGTCTCAGCTCTGAGGCGCGCCGCGCTCTCCGACCTCGCCACGTACAAGGCCTCCTACGAGCAGACCTACGACATCGACGGCCTCCCCGGGGACGTCCGGGAGACGTTCGACGCGATGTTCTCCACGGCAAGGGGGCAGATAGAGGCGTCCTCCTCGCCGCTCTACATCAGGTCGTTCGTCGACTCGTTCAAGGAGCAGAACGCCGGCAGGCTCCTCGCCCTGCTGCGGCCGCCCGCGCCCATACCGCAACCGGCGGAGCCCGTCAAACCGGGTAACGATGACCCAGATAAGCCTCAGGGCGATCAGCCGCCGGTCACGCCCGTTGTGCCCCCGAAGCCGCCCCGCACCGTGCCCGTACGGCAGCTCGACACGAGCGGCTTCGGGAGGCCGGCAATTGCGAGCCCCGAGGACGCGGAGGAGTACCTCGCCGCGCTGAGGGCATCGATCCTTGCCGCCCTTGACAAGGGCGAGACGGTCACGGTCTAGGGGAGACATGGACGAGAGAATAGACACAACCGAGGTCTCGCGCAGGCTGCAGGAGGCCTTTGCAGGCGGCAACCGCCTGGTCTTCTGGGAGGACGAGTCGGGGGACTACGAGGGGGCGCTGGAGGACATCCGCCTCGACAACGCCAGGCTCGTGGACGCCACACGCCACGAGCTTGCCACCAAGCGCCTCGTGCTGCGCGGGGAGCCCCACGGGAGGTTCGCGATTTACCGCGCGGGCGGCGCCCCCAACCCCATCGACGACCTCGTCTACGACCTCAAGCTCCAGGCCAGGCCCTTCACCTGCACGATGGAGGGGTCCTGGGCCGAGGAGTGCGGGGTTTCGCTCGAGCTCTCGCAGGTGGTCTCGGACCATGCCGCCTTCTTCAAGAACAAGGAGAGAAGGCAGGCGCTTGCGGCGTCGCAGCTCCCCAAGGGCACGGCGAAGGAGCTCCGCTTCGCCATGTGCGCGGCAACGCTCCGCTCGACCGACCCCAACCTGCGTGACGCGGCGCGCTCCATGGCAGCCCGCGCGATCCTCGAGTGGTCCCGCGAGGACGAGGCCGCCCTGCGGCTCCTCTCCTCGGCGGGTCTCGTGCCGACCTTCTGGCAGGCCATGGGAGAGCACCTTGGCTACGAGTCCCGCGAGGATGAGGCCCCGAATGTCGGCGACATGGCGTTCCGCATGCTCGAGGGCATGTGCGGCGACGCGGTGGAGGACTCCGGCAAGGCGGACCCCGCGGAGTCCGCCCGCGTGCTGGGGGCGCTCGCCAAGAGCAGGCAGACGTCCGCCGCCTTCGACCGCGTCGTGGACGAGTACTCCGACGCCGTCGCGGACGCCATACCGGAGGAGGGGAGGACGCCCGAGCTCCTCGCGGACGTGGACGCGATTCCGCAGGTGGACGAGTGGATCCTCTCGTACTTCCTCAAGGCGGAGCTGGAGAGCGGCATGGACCTCGCGCAGCTCGGCGGCGTGTGGGCACGCCGCCGCTACACGCTCTTCGCCGATCGCTTCCGCCACCACTACGAGGCGCTGCTCGCCCTCGCCCGGTTCTCGCGGGCGCTCGACGGGTACCGGCACACCTGCGTGGACGCCGACGGCCTTCCCGACCTCCTCCCCGCCTATGCGGAGCGCTGGTTCGAAGTCGACCGCCAGTACCGCAACCTCCTCCTGGCGCGCGACCGGATGACGCCGGGACGGTTCAGGGGGAGGCTGGAGCCCGCGATCGACGGCGTCGAGAAGGACTACGACGCCTTCCTCCAGGACCTCACCAACCGCTGGCAGTCGCACCTCATGGACGAGGGCTCCTGGCCCCCGCCATCGCTGCGCTCGCAGGACGGGCTCTTCCACGAGCTTGTCGAGCTCTCGTTCCCCGAGGCGCAGGCTGGCCGCAGGGTTGGCCTCGTCATCTCGGACGCGCTGCGCTACGAGGCCGGGAGAGACCTCGCCGAGCGGCTCGGGGCCTCGACGGCGTCGGGCCTGGCCGGCAAGGTGAGCGTCTCCTGCGAGGCCGCCGTCTGCATGCTACCCAGCTACACGCAGCTGGGCATGGCGGCGCTCCTGCCGGACGGTCCCATGCGCATCGATCCCGCAACGTGCCTCGTCGAGAAGACGGGTCACCCCACCCAGGGCAGGGAGAACCGTCAGGACATGATTGCCTCCCGCGTCCCGGGTGCAGTGGCGCTCAAGGCGGAGGACCTCCTCGATGCGGGCTCGCTCGACCTGGCCGACGTGCCGCTTGCCGTGGTCTACCACAACGTGATCGACAAGATCGGCGACTCACGCGAGAGCGAGGGCCGCACGTTCGCGGCGGTGGAGACCGCCTGCGGAGAGGTGGAGCGGCTCGCCCAGACCCTCGTGCGCGCGGGATGCGGGAAGGTCTTCGTCACCTCGGACCACGGCTTCCTCTTCCAGAGGCCGGAGCCGGAGTCCTATGCGTACGCCGACGTGCCGGGGCTTGCCCAGGCGCTCTCCCTCCAAGACGACTCCGCCCGCACGAGGCGCTTCGCCGTGGGCAAGGCCCTCCCGCGCGACGAGAGCCTTCTGGTCTACAAGGCGAGGCAGCTCTCGCTCGAGGGAGACTACGAAGTTGCCATGCCCAGGGGCATCACACGCCTGCGCCTGCAGGGCTCGGGCGCGCGCTTCGTGCACGGGGGAGCCTCCGCGCAGGAGGACGTGATACCCGTCATCACCGTCGTGGTCACGGGTTCCCGCTCGGAGGCCACTACCCCCACGGGCGTCGAGGGCTTCCCGACGGGGCGGGCCGTGATCACGGGGCCGTCCGTCTCGCTCATCGTCTACCAGACGAAGCCCTGCGGGGCGGGCGTGACGCCGCTCACGGTGCGGGTGGGCGTCTACGGCGAGAACGGGGAGCTCCTCTGCGCGCACGAGAGGACGCTCGACCTCGCCAGCGAGGCGCAGGACCCCGAGCAGAGAAAGACCCGCGTGACGCTGCGCCTAACCGACGACGTGGACAGCCACAAGTCGGCATGGGTGCGCATCTCGGAGCAGGTCGGGTCGACAAGCAGGTACCATACCGCGTGGGAGAAGGAGTACTCCGTCAACCGCGCGTTTGGCAGCGACTTCTAGGAGGGACGTGGCCGCATGGACACGGACAAGGTGAGGGCGCTCGCGACGGGCGCGAGGGAGGGGCTGCGCCGCGAGGTAGGGGCGAGGCTCGACGCCGTGCTGGCCGATGGCAGCCCCGAGCGGCTCTCGGACCCATACGCCGTGCGGGACCTCGAGTCCGCCGTCGCCGAGCGCGGGCGCGACCAGTTGGTGGACGCCGCCGCGTACACGTGGTTCAACCGCCTGTGCGCCCTGCGCTTCATGGACGCGAACGGCTACAACCCCACGCCGGTGGTGACGCCGAGGGAGGGCTCCACGCTGCCGGCCATCCTGGCGGACGCCGCGCAGGGCGTCTTCGACCCCGCCTACGGCCTCGACCGCATGGTGCGCGACCGCGTGCAGGCGCTGCTCCTGGGCTCGGTCTCCAGCGCCAACGCCACCGAGGACGCCTACGCCACGCTCCTGCGTGCCGTGTGCGGGCGCTACGCCGCCCCCATGGGCTACCTCTTCTCCGAGGAGTCCGCGAGCCCGCTCCTCATGCCGCAGGGACTCCTGGCGGAGGGGTCGATCCTCCGCCGCATAGTGGAGGACATGGACGCCGAGGCGTGCTCCTCGGTCGAGGTACTGGGCTGGCTCTACCAGTTCTACATCGCCGAGCGCAAGGACGAGTACTTCGCCAGCAAGCGCAAGGCACGGCCGGACGACATCGCCCCCGCCACGCAGCTCTTCACGCCCGAGTACATCGTGCGCTTCCTCACGCAGAACTCCCTCGGGCGCCTGTGGATGCTCAACAACCCCGGCTCCGGCCTGGCCAGGCGGATGGAGTACTACATCGCCCCCAAGGCGGACGAGACCCACATCGGCATCGACGGCGCGGAGGACATCCGCGTGCTCGACCCCGCCTGCGGCAGCGGCCACATCCTGGTCTACGCATTCGACCTGCTCTACGACATGTACGAGGAGGAGGGATACAACCCCGAGGACATCCCCCAGATGATCCTCGAGCGCAACCTCAAGGGCCTAGAGATCGACCCCCGCGCGGCGGAGATCGCCAAGTTCGCCCTGGAGATGAAGGCCCGCGAGCACGACCCGCACTTCCTCGAGCGGGACGTGGACGCGGACGTTACGGTCCTCAGGCCCGTCAAGCTGGAGCACCAGGAGCTCTCGCAGACGTCAAGGGCGCTGAGGGAGCGCACCGCGCTCCTCGACGCAATGGCCCACATGGGCGAGGTGGGGAGCCTCTACGTGCCGGACACGGTCGATGCGGACGCCATCCGCCACGAGCTGGATCGTCTGGGCGACCCGCGCGGCGACGACATGTTCAAAGGGCTCCTGCGCAGGAAGCTCGAGACCATGCTCGCGAACATCGAGGCGCTCTCGGGTGTCTACCACTGCGTCATCGCCAATCCACCCTACATGGGCAGCGGCAACATGGGCCCGTGGCTCTCGGCCTGGGTCAAGGAGAACTACCCGGACGAGAAGGGCGACCTCTGCACCTGCTTCATCAAGCGGGGGTTCGGGATGGCTATGAAGGGCGGTTACGCCGCCGAGGTCACCATGCAGAGCTGGATGTTCCTGGGTTCCTACGAGAGGATGCGCAGGGACATCATTGAGAACCATGGCATCGCTGCGATGGCGCATATCGGCGCTCATGGATTCGACGCCATCGGCGGCGAGGTGGTCTCCACCACGGCGACGGTGTTCGAGAAGGGCAAGAGGGAAGCCACGGGCTCATACATTCGCCTGGTAGAGGATGCTGGGGAGGGTGCTAAGGCCGAAAAGATTCGAGAGGCAGCAGCCGACCCCGACAGCCCTTGGCGCTACGAGGCCGACGCCGAGTCCTTCAAGGCGGTTCCGGGGTGGCCGATTGCCTACTGGGCGAGCAGATCGCTACTTGATGACTTTATTTCGTTCCCCAAAGTATCCGATTTGGTAGAGGTCCATTCTGGCGTACGTACTGGCAAGAACGATGCCTTCCTTAGGTACTGGTGGGAGATTTCCCAAAATCGTTTTTGCCTTACCGCTAAATCGTGCGAGGAAACTAAGGAGAGGCCTCAGCGATGGTACCCATGCAACAAAGGTGGGGAATATCGTAAGTGGTATGGAAATAACTATTTCGTGATTGATTGGGAGAACGACGGATATCGAGTAAGGCATCACCCGGGTTCTGACATTAGTCCTACACGGCAGATGAAATGGCTATTCAATAGAGGCTTAACCTGGGGCACTCTCGGGAACTCTAGCTTCTCAATGAGGTTTTCTCCTCAAGGATTCATGTTTGAAACGAAGGGTGCTGCTTGTCTCCCTACCGATGACATTCTTATGGGTGTGTTGGCCTTTATGAATTCATCAGTGGTTGATTACATCCAGCGCATTCTGTCTCCAAACCTCGATTATCACGAGGGGCCATTGAGGAATATCCCAATTTCCAAAACGGGAATCCAATCGACCGAAGTGTGCGAGAGGGCGGAAGAATGTGTTTCCCTCTCCCGTACCGACTGGGATGCCTTCGAGACCTCCTGGGACTTCGAGTCCCATCCCCTCGCGCAGCCGGGGGAGCCGATGGTCGAGCGCCAGTTCGAGCGCTGGCAGGAGGAGTGCCAGTCGCGCTTCGACGAGCTCAAGGCCAACGAGGAGGAGCTCAACCGCATATTCGCCCGCATCTACCACATGGAGGGCGAGGTGCCAATCGAGGTTCCGGACGACAAGGTGTCCGTCCGCCGCGCCGACCTCGGCCGTGACGTGAGGTCGCTCGTCTCCTACGGCATAGGCTGCATCCTCGGGCGCTACTCGCTCGACAGGCCGGGGCTCATCCTTGCCGACCAGGGCTCAAAGGTTGCGGACTACCTCGCGAAGGTGCCAGAACCCAGGCTCATGCCCGACGCGGACAACATCCTGCCCATCACGGACACCGTGTGGTTCGAGGACGACATCGTGGACAGCTTCTACCGGTTCTTGGCGGCAGCCTACGGGGAGGACTCCCTCGGGGACAACGTCGCGTTCATCGAGGGCGCGCTCGGCTGCGACCTGCGCACGTACCTCTCAAAGCGCTACTACGCCGACCACCTGAAGACCTACCAGAAGCGGCCCATCTACTGGCTCTTCCAGAGCCCCAAGAAGACCTTCTCGTGCCTCGTCTACATGCACCGCTACGACGAGAGCACGGTGGGCGAGATTCTGACGGGCTACCTGCGCCCCCTGCAGGGCAAGCTCCGCTCGCGCATCGAGCTGCTCGAGAAGACGAAGTCCGATAGGGAGGTCAACAGGCTGCGCGCCCAGGTCAAGGAGCTCGAGGACTGGGAGCGCGACGTAATCTACCCGCTGGCGCACGAGCGCGTCTCCATCGACCTGGACGACGGCGTGAAGGCGAACTACAACAAGTTTCCCCACGCCCTGGCGAAGGTGCCCGGGCTGAGCAACTGGAAGTAGGAATGGATATATCGATTGTCATCCAGATAGCTAGTACGGCAGCGGCCATCGTCGCTGTCTTCGTAGCGCTATACGTTCACCATGATTCCAAGACTGCCCAGGTCGCCTCCTATCTCGAACATGATAGGGACCATGGTGCCATGTTGCTGATAGTCAAGAACTTCGGATCTGGCATCGCACGTGACATTGAGATAGACGGGTTCGATTGCCCCACCTCAGACAATAAGCTTAGCGAGTACATTGCAAAGAGCTTCATTGTCCGAGGCATCCCAATGCTGGTGCCAGGCGCATCCAGGAGCACCGTCATCCTGTGCGGGAGGGACCTGTCAGAGTTCTCCGACTCATCGAACGAGATCACTCTGAGGTATCACGTCAGGTCATTCTGGGGCAGGCGGAAGACCGTCGAGGACAAATGCGTCCTCGACTACTACTCCTTTGCGGGCTCGACGTACACGAAGAGCGACATGCACGAGATTGCGCATAGACTCGGGGGCATCGCTAAGGATCAAGGTGCGATGTCGAGTTCGCTGAAAACGCTCGTGACACGATTGCAAGGTGACGGATGTGAATAGCCTCGACACGAAGCTGAATGACGTATTCTCCGGCTACGTGGTGCGCAAGGACCTCGTGAAGCTCGTGCGCGGCAACGCTGCCGTGCCGAGCTACGTGCTGGAGTACCTTCTCGGTCAGAACTGTGCCACCGACGACGAGGAGGAGATCCAGGAGGGCGTCGAGCGCGTGCGGGACATCCTGGCCAAGCACTACGTGCAGCGTGCCGAGGCGGGCGCCATCCGCAGCGACATCAAGCAGACGGGATTCCAACGCGTGATTGACAAGGTCTCCGTGGACCTGGTGGAGAAGCGGGACGCCTACGAGGCCACCTTCGAGAACCTGGGCATCTCGCATGTGCTCGTGACCGGGGACACCGTGAAGCGGAATCGCCGCCTGCTGGTCTCGGGCGTGTGGTGCATAGCAGACCTGTCCTACTCGCCCAACGAGGCCAAGGATGAGAGTCCCTACATCCTGAAGTCGCTCAAGCCCATCCAGATGGCTCGCTTCAACCTGGACGGATACATCGACGGGCGTCGGCAGTTCTCGGCGGAGGAGTGGATTGACGTTCTCATCCGCTCCATCGGCCTCGACCCGTCGCAGCTGGGCGAGAGGGCCAAGCTCCTCCAGCTGACTCGCCTCATCCCGTACTGCGAGCGCAACTACAACCTGGTGGAGCTGGGTCCCAAGGGTACCGGCAAGTCTCACGTGTTCAGCGAGTTCTCGCCGCACGGCATCCTCATCTCCGGGGGAGAGGTGACGCCCGCCAAGCTCTTCGTGAACAACTCGAACGGGAAGATCGGCCTCGTGGGCTTCTGGGACTGCGTGGCCTTCGACGAGTTCGCGGGAAAGAACAAGCGGCCCAAGCCCGACATCGTCGACATCCTGAAGAACTACATGGCCAACAAGAGTTTCAGCCGCGGCATCGAGCAGATAACGGCCGAGGCGTCGCTGGCGTTCGTGGGCAACATCAGCCACGACGTGGGCTACATGATCAACCAGACCGATCTCTTCGAGGACCTGCCGGCGGTCTACCACGACTCCGCCTTCACCGACCGCATCCACGCCTACATCCCGGGCTGGGAGGTCGACATCATCCGCGGGGACATGTTCTCCTCGAACTACGGCTTCATCGTGGACTACCTCGCCGAGGCCTTGCGTGCGCTGCGGAACCTGGACTACTCCGGCTTGTACCGCGAGCGCTTCGAGCTCTCCGATGACCTCTCCACGCGCGACCGCGACGGCATCCTCAAGACCTACTCCGGGCTCATGAAGATCGTCTTCCCGGGGAAGGACGCCACGGCCGAGGAGGAGGCCAAGATCCTGGAGTTTGCGATGGAGCTGCGCAAGCGTGTGAAGGACCAGCTCTACCGCATAGACGAGACCTTCGCGCGCGTGCACTTCCGCTACCGGGCGAAGGGCGGCGGCTGGCACGACGTGGCCACGCTCGAGGAGGCGGACTACCCCAGGACGTACCACTCGCGCGACAGGGTGCCCCTCGACGGCGAGACGGTCGCCCCGGCTGCCAGGGCCGCCGAGAGTGCCTCCGTTGCCAGCGTTGGCGAAGCTGGCAAAGAGACGGCGGATGATCAAGCCCCTCTCGGCGGGGATGTCCCAACGTCGCCAGCGGCTGTGCCTGCGCCCTTGCCTGCCGAGACGGGCACTTCCCAGGCGGAAGAGGAACCCCGGCTCTTTGAGGGGCACAGGGAGTTCCGCGAGAACCAGCGTGGCGTCTCGTACGAGACGCTCCTCGGGCCGTACCTCGACGGGGTGCGGAAGGTAGACATCGTCGACCCATACATCCGGCAGTTCTACCAGTGCCGCAACCTGATGGAGCTCCTAGAGGTGGTACTGAGCCACTTTGACTATGCGGCCCCCGAGGTGAGCGTCCACCTGCTGACCTCGCCTGACGAGTACCCAGACTCCAAGCAGACCTACTACCTGGACCAGATCGCGGACGCCATGAGGCCGATGGGGTTGAACTTTACCTACGACCTGGACGAGTCGCACACAATCCATGCACGCCACGTGGTGATTAACGGTGAGTGGGACGTGATGCTCGATCGCGGTCTGGACGTATGGCAGCGCTTCGACGCAGGCGACGCGTTCTGCGTGGAGGCGGGGATGCCGGAGTTCCGTCGCGTCAAGCAATTCGAGATTGTGTACAGGCGGCTTCGCTAGGGGACGTATGGTGAATATTGCCTGTGAACCAGCTTAAAGATAGATAAGAACACGACCTATCCACTCACCTTGCAAGTCGCTGGTTGCCATTTCCCCTCCCCGCCGTTGCTAGGTGTTCCTGACGGTGGGGAGGGCGGCCGCGGGAGGGCTTGGCTGCGGTCGTGGCGGGAGGAAATTGGGGCCGTTCGGGACTTTCCCCGAGCGGCCCCTTTCCGACCGTGAGCGGTTCTATGCTCTTGACGTCCTAGGTGTCACATGCGCTCCGCCCACTGCCAGACACCGACGAGGTGGCGCAGCTTGGCGCGCCGCTCTCCCGTGGTGGCGATGGATATGGCGTCGTGGCGTATCGCGTCCATGTCGCCATGGTCGGCGAGGTAGAGGAGACACGCGCGGCGCATGGCGGCGACGTCGTCGTCATCGAGGTCGAGCGCCGGCAGGGCCTCCGAGCCCGGCTCCATGGTCGCCCTCACGGTCACGAGGACGGTCTCGTCGCCGTCGGTGGCAACGATGCGGTCGCCGTCGGCGTGGACGTCGCGCCAGCCCCTCCCTTGCAGATAGTCCGTGCAGAGCCCGAGCGCCGTCTGGCGGAGCCCCTCCTCGGTCATGGTCGTTGCTGCCTGGTTCTCGCTTGTGGTGGTCATGGCTGACCCCTCCCTAGGACGTGGGGGCTCCCTTTGCCCCCGTTGGGGCCTTGGGAGCAAGCCACGACACCGCGGGGGCCGCGCCCTTGCGGGCGTGGCGCTGCGGACTCCGCGGTGTCGTTGCGCCAGGGGGCGGGAAGAGGTGCTTGCCCCCTGTGCTACCTTGGTCCCAACGGGGGCCCGGAGGTCATGCCCTTGCCCTTTACGCCCTTGCGTTTTCGACGGGGCGCGAGGATAGGGGACCCCTCACAGTCCCCGGCGCAGCGGCGTGTCAGAAACCCCTCTGACGGTGCGGGGGACGCTCGGCTCGATACTGGGCGTCTCCCGCACCGGATGCTCAGACACCGGCCTCACGCCCCGCCTAGGGGAGCCTGCCCTTGTCGAGGAGCTCCTTCTGCACGGTCCTCCTGTTGACCCTGAGGAGCCCCCCGACGCGGATGTGCGGGAGATCGTTGATCAGCTGGTAGCTCTTCGTCCTCCCCACGCCGAACACCTCCTGGATGTCCCTCGGCCCGAGCCACTCGGGCCTGTCGCACAGCGGCGACGTGTCCGATAGCGACCTCTCGGCGGGCCCCGCCGGCTTCCTGTCCATCTCTCGTTCCTCCTCCTTCGTGGTTCCGTGCCATGACGGGACGTTACGCCTCATGCCGAAGCGTGCGGCCGCCGTACGCGGCCGATGCGTTCCCCGGGCTTCCCGCGCGTCCCCCGCCAGAAAGGGGACACGGCCCGCCGGCTACACGACGCGCAGCATCGTCCCGTCCCCCTCGCCCCGCTCGCCGCCGGGCCTCGCGGCCATCTGCTCGGCGATCGTCCTGGCCGCCGACCTCCTCGCGTGCGGGTCGGCGCTCGCGTAGGTGTTGAGCGTCATCGACGCGTTGGCGTGGCCCATGAGCGAGCTCACCGTCTTGATGTCGGTGCCCGCGGCGACGAGGTAGGTGGCGTAGGTGTGCCTGAGGTCGTGCAGCGTCACCCTCCTGCCGGCGGTGCCCACGAGGTCGAGCATCTTCGCGACGGAGGCGAACTCCTTCGTGAGGCGGTCGGGGTAGTAGAACGCGCCGCTGGAGTCGCCCAGGACGTAGAGGTCCTCCATTGCCTCCGACCTCCCGCCCAGGAGCGCGACGAGGCGGCGCCTGCGCCTCGCGAGCCTCGAGGCCAGGTCCGGCTCGAGCGGTACCTCGCGGCGGCTCGTCGGCGTCTTGGGCTCCTTCACCACGGCCCTGCCCTCGCACTGGCAGACGGCGACCCTAACCCTGATGACGCCGTGGTCGAGGTCGACGTCGCGCCACCTGAGGCCGCACATCTCCTCCCTGCGCAGGCCGCAGGCGAGCCCGAGCCGTATCGCGAGCGTGACCTCGGTGTCCTCCATGGAGTCGAGGGCCTGCAGCAGCCTCCCGCGCCCCTCGGCGTCGAGGGCGTTGGGCTCCCTCGCCTGGCGCTTCGGCGGCTTGATCCGCCTCGTGAAGGGGCTCCGCTCGATGATGCCGGCGTCGACCGCGTACTGCAGCGCCTGCTTGAGGAAGCGGTGCGCCTTCGCGACCGTGTTGTTGCAGAGGCCGTCCCCCAGGAGCGCCGCCTGCATCTGGAGGATGGTGTCCCCGGTGATCTCGTCGATCCTCGTGGCGCCCAGGTAGCGCGAGACGTGCCTGGCGCAGTGGCGGTAGTTCGCCGCGGTGGTCTGGGCGATGCCAGCCCCGCCCTCGAGGGAGCGTATGTAGCGCTCCAGGAACTTGGGCACGAGCATGTCCTCGTCCGTGATTCCGAGCGGGAGCTCACGCCTGCGCACCTCGTCGTCGAGCTCCTTTCGTATCTCGTCGGCCCTCCTCCTCGCGGCGCGCCTCCCCGACGCACGAAAGCTGCGGGTGGCCTGGTGCCTCCTGCCGTCCTCCGTGCGAGAGTATCGGCACTTCCAGCGGCCGCCGCCGAGGTCTATGAGCGACCCCTCGGACCAGATCTCCTCCTTTGCCCGGTACATCCCTCGCCTCCATGCCATGACGTCACCTTCGTTGCCCGGGGCCCGTGTGCGACGGGGCCGCGCATGCAAGGGGGCGGCCCCTCTGCCCGAGTGCACGCGGGTGCACGCGGGGAGTGCACGCGGAGTGCACGCAGCCCGTCAGGACCCACCACGGGATGATACTTGGCGGACGGCCTCCTAGTGCGTCTACCAGCACCTTTGGCACGTTCTGGCATGAATGGGCACGATGCGGATATCCCAAATAAGCGTTCTGACACGGAAGAGGTCAGAAGTTCAAATCTTCTAACGCCCACCAAACATTCGCAGCCCAGAGGATTGCCTCTGGGCTGCTTTTCTATCT
>OCTW013386378.1_pt1 | contig 13377 bp, 8 predicted proteins | sample 1539671 | NCBI WGS metagenome assembly OCTW01 (sample SAMN02144230, study PRJEB22623) | gut metagenome | biome: sheep rumen | host: Ovis aries | place: New Zealand | reverse complement strand
GAACTGGTAGAACCTGATTACAAGTCGACATACTACAGATTATTGAATAAATGAAGAAAGTAACATTGTTCTTCACCCTCTTCGCCGCCATCGTGGTGCTGATGATTGTCAACCTCCTCATCGGCTCTGTCGATATCCCTGCCAAGGCGGTCTGCAGGATCCTCCTCTCCCCCCTCCAATCAGAGGAGTTGGGAGATATTTCGGAGATCTGGCAGAACATCATCTGGAAAGATCGTCTGCCTCAGGTCCTGACAGCCATCGTAGCAGGTGCAGGATTGGCAGTGAGCGGTCTTCAGATGCAGACCGTTTTTCGCAATCCATTGGCAGGTCCTTCCGTATTAGGAATTTCCAATGGTTCTGCTTTGGGCGTGGCTTTCGTCGTTCTGCTCTCTGGAAGGATTGGTGGTGTAGCACTGAGTCGTCTGGGTTATCTGGGTGATGCTGCCATATCCGTGGCAGCCATTGTAGGAGCCTTGGCGGTGATGATGCTTATCGTATGGATTTCCCAGAAAGTGAAGGGTAATGTCACATTATTAATAATAGGTGTGATGATTGGCTATCTGGCCAATGCCATCATTGGTGTACTGAAATTCCTTAGTCCTGAAGAAGATGTGAAGTCGTTTGTTGTCTGGGGATTAGGTTCTTTCTCACGAGTTTCTGGCAACGAAATGATTCTTTTCGTGGTACTGATGTGCATCCTGTTACCGCTTGCCTTCTTGTTGGTAAAACCCATGAACCTGTTACTGCTGGGCGACCGTTATGCAGCTAATCTTGGTCTGAATATCCGTAGAGCCCGTATGCTGGTAATAGTCTGCTCAGGTGTCTTGGTAGCTATTGTCACTGCCTATTGCGGACCGATTATGTTCATTGGCTTGGCTGTACCCCATCTGGCCCGTGCCGTTTTCCGAACAGCCGACCATCGTCTCCTGCTTCCTGCCACGGCGCTCTGTGGTGCTGCTTTGGCACTCGTCTGCAATTTCATTGCCCGTATGCCAGGTTTCGAAGGAGCATTACCAGTGAACAGCGTGACAGCCCTTGTGGGTGCTCCTGTTATTGCAGCCGTACTTTTCCGCCGTCGCAAGGACGAGGTAGAAGAATAAATCAAATAATTATTCATAGATATGACCATCATCATCAATCAAGAGGATGGTCAACGAACCATTGGGCAATAACGGATTACAATAGTCTGCACAATGGCGGATAACAGTACTGGCGAAAGAATTGAGCTTATTGGAAGGCAGTTTCTCCCATAGTTCGCGGGCTAAGGTCATCTCACTGATGTCAATATCACATTCTACTTCAGTAAGCATTTGCTGAATGAAGGATTTGTCCATGACCGATTTACGACTATGGGTGTCAAGATGTCCGGCTGCTAACTTCACGGCTTTACCCAACATAACGCCAAGAGTGACTTCCTTAAAACCAAGTTCGTGGGCTATCTTAAGTGTCTCACCGATGTAGTTTCCATATTCCACAAATGCCTGACGAGGCAGTTTTGAGTATAGCGCCTTCACGAAACGCTCGCTCTTACCGCCGCTATTGATAACCACGCGATCCGAACCAGAGGCTTTCGCCACCGTCATGCATTTACGAATACTTTCGATAAAAGCCTCTTCGGAAAAGGGCATCACGATACCACTCACTCCTATGATACTGATTCCACCCTCAATGCCCAGACGGGGATTAAACGTACGACGGGCAATCTCTTCCCCTTGAGGTACAGAAATGGTAATGATAAGTGGTGGAAGCTGAGAAGTGAGAGGTGAGAGAATCGTTTGGATGTTGTTTTCTATCATCTCACGAGGAGCCTTGTTGATAGCGGGTGAACCAGGAGGATAGTCAAAGCCTGGAAGTGTAAAAATACCAACCCCCTCGCCACCACGAATCTCAAAAACGTTTGCATACTCTACACTCGCCCGTACCTCTACCCCATTCGTCACATCAGGATCATCACCAGCCTCCTTGATGCAATAGGCATAATCCTTGCCATAACCCACAGGCACATCTATCGTCTCGCCATCAGGCAATAGTATCGGCACTTCCTCCGGCATTTCATTTCTCAGCAGTCGTAAGATCGCTGCCACAGCAGCTGCCGTAGCGCAGGTTCCAGTCGTCAGTCCGCTATGCAAAGGAAAGAACACTGGCAACAGTCTCTCCACAGCCCGCCGCAGACCGAAAGGACCATTTACAATTGAAAATTGATAATTAATAATTGATAATTGCGGGCGTTTCAAGACGATGATGCGCATACCCTTTTCTTTGGCTTCCTTTACTTTCTCATTGAAACCACCTGACTCACCACTCTCTTTCATCAGTACAGCTTCTGCATCTGCTGTCTGAGGATAAAAGCACAACTGATTATCGGTTGCTCCCTGTAGATGAGCTAACTGGATACTACTCTCACGGTTCAGGATACGGTAAATGACCTTGATGCCTAACTTTTCCAACCATTTAAGGTGACTGATACTCTGTACTCCTGTTGTTGCCAAGAGTGTATGAATGTCTGTTGGTATCTGGGAATAGTCGTCTATCCACTCCATCTCTGGATCACGAGGTGGATAGATGCGTTCATAACGAATAACGGGGATGTTTTGTGAAACAGATACCTGGGCGATATTCTCATGAAGCTGTGAGGCAAAAGGATGAGCAGCATCCACAATGAGACGGATTTCATGATCACAACAGAATGCCTGCATCGCCTCAACATCAAGAGCACCATTGATACGTTGCCCATGATGCAAGGTGATATCCTGCTCACCTGTCTTGGTACTGTAGTAATAGACTTTTCCAGCCTCCTCCAGCACCTCCACAGCCTTGCGACCTTCCGTTGTTCCTCCGAATACCAGTATCATAGATGAAGAGTGTTGAATACTATGAAGCTTGATTATCGTCACCCTGACGGAAAAGATGGGTGAAATGCTTTGAGTAGAGTTCGGAGAGACCGCTACGGTTGTCAATGGCCTCACCAACCACAAGCATCGTAGTGAGGGTAAGATGATTATCGTGAACGATCTTAGCAAGATCTTTTAATTTGCCACGATAGATCTTCTGATCAGGCCAAGTAAGATGATAACAGGCCGCCACAGGGGTATCCTCAGGATACTCCTGTAACAACTCCTTTTGCACATCATCAACGATGGCAGCACTGAGGAAAATGCACATGGTACTCTGACTCTTGGCCAGCAGATGCAGTTTCTCTTTCTCTGGCATGGGTGTACGTCCCTCGCCACGGGTGAGAATGATGGTTTGACAACGCTCTGGAATCGTAAACTGACTCTGCAGTTCTGCCGCTGCAGCGAGGAACGATGAGATGCCTGGCGTGATATGATAATCCATACCATTGGCATCAAAGAAAGCCATCTGTTCCTGAATGGCGCCAAAGATACAAGGATCACCTGTATGCAGACGGACAATGAAATGACCCTTGTCGTAGTGTTCCTTCATCAGTGCGCACTGCTCCTCAAGGTTCATATCTGCAGAGGAACGCACGATGGCACCAGACTTATGACAATCCGTCAATGCCTTTGGTACTAATGAACCTGCATAGAGGATAAGGTCTGCACGCTCCAGCATCTTACGACCGCGAACGGATACCAAATCAGGGTCGCCAGGACCTGCACCCACAATCTCGATATGGCCCTCACGCAGATACTTACGGTCAATGGCTACGGCAAGTGTGAAGTTCTTTCCCTTCACTTTCGGCAATAGCAGTTTGCCATAATTGGAACCCAGAATGGCAGCCGCCTCGCAGACACTTGGCGTCCCCACATGTTTTTCTACCATTTCGCTGGGTGTGGGGACATCTACCTTGGCCAGTTCGTCGGCAGTATAAAGTTTGAGTTCAAGTCCGTATCGTTCTTTTTGGAACTTTTGGATAACTGGTTCCTCTGCTTTGATATCAATGGTACAGATATTGCGGATGCATTCAGACCATAGATAAATATTGTGTTCACTTAGCAGTTGTTGGATATCCTCATAAGTATCAACTGGTGCCTGATGAGCCAGTCCGATGCCCAAATCCAACACTTGTGGAGTATATTGAACGACTAATAAATCAGATGGTAAATTAGAATAGATGAAAGGAGAAACAACAATTGCTAAAGAGTAGTTTCCCTCCATAATCTCATCGACGGTATTAACAATGGTCACATGTTGGGGACAAGTGCGTTCAAGATAATCTGTGCCCTCATCACGAATATCAAGCAGAAGAGCCACAGGCTCCCTATTGACAAACTTACCTATCGCCGTATTGAGGTTTCCCACATAACTCATTTGCCAATCATAGTTTTCATAGATAATATCAAGTGCCCAAAGGCCAGCATTGTCACTTTGGGTAGTGATGATAGGATCAACGCCTAGAGCACCGGCAATATGTTTGGTTAAATCATTAGCGCCTCCAATGTGGCCAGAGAGGACAGAAATAACGTGGTTGCCAAAAGAATCTACACAGACTACGGCAGGGTCTATGTGCTTATCTTCAATATAGGGAGCAATGGTGCGCACACAAATGCCCATCGCCCCGATGAAGACGAAAGCATCGAATTGCTTCCACTGACTACCCACATCTACACGCTGAATGGTTTTGGCACCAAGTTCACGTTGGAGCGTTTGGGCGATTGTACTACCAGCCTCGCTTATCTGAATGACTGCTATATTCATTTGTGAGCTTTTAAGATTTCTATGGGGTGATGTTCATCGATGATTATTCTCATAGGCGGTTCTTGCTTCAAACCGAGTTCCAGACAGGCTTCATCCCAAAGTTGATGACTGTCAGTAAGCACCTTGGGAGCTTTCACGCTATTCATCACGATACAGCCGTCATCAGCCAAGACCGTCAGCACCTTGGCCATGATCTCTTTCAGTTTTCCGCCATGTCCACCGATAAATACAGCATCGGGACGAGGGAGTGAAGAGATGTCCGTTTCGAGGAAATCACCCATGTGGATGTTGATGCCTGGAGTGCCAAATCTAAGGGCATTCTCCCGGATGATGGCTTCGCATTCAGGACGGATCTCGAAGGCTTCTATCTGGAGATGTGGGAATTGCAACTTGGCTTCGATGGAAACACTACCGGTACAGAAGCCAATATCCCACAACACATGTCTTGGGGGGAGGTCGAGTGCCCGAAGTGTCAGCAAGCGGATAGGCATCTTGGTAATCATCTTCTCACGACCGTCGAGCAGGGCAAAATCGGTGTCGGGAATACCAAAGGAACGAGGGACACTGTGTTCAGCACAAAGGATGAGACAGTTGGGATAGGTGAAGTCGCGCTGCGCCGCCTCTTCAAGCGTAAGCGTTGAAACCTTTTCAAGGTTGGGATTACCCAAATGCTCACCCACAAACATCTGGTATTGGGTATAGCCATACTCCAACATCCGCTGGGCAATCGTGGCAGGTGTATGCTCACGGTCGGTCAATACCCCAATCTTCCCTACCCTTTCTATGAGCGCCTTGTCGAAATCAGGCCATGGACGACCCGTCAGCGAGACGATGCGCATATCATGGTAAGGAATGAGTAGACGGTGTGCCAACAGTTGTAACGAGTTGAACGTGGGATAAAGAACCATCTCTGCCTCGGGCATCTTCCGTTTAATGGTATTGGCAAAGCCGAAGAAAAGAGGGTCACCGGATGCGAAAACGATAAGAGTTGACAGTTGACAGTTGACAGTTGACAGTTGATATTGTTCGAAGACGGCATCAAGGGGCACGGTGATATCTATCCATTGAGCATCAGCAGGCAGCAATGGAGCTACGATCTCATGGTGGCGCTTGCCACCTGAGAAAACCTTGCCATTCTTTATGATGTCTAAAACATCTGGAGAAAAGAACGGCTCAGGATGATCACTTATGCCTATTACAATATACTTCAATTCTTATATTTTTGAATTTTATAAGTCTCTTCCTGGTTTCAGTTGTGCAGCATCATCAAAGGTAAGAATGGCATTACACAGCGTTGCTGCCAAGTTACTACCACCCTTCCGTCCTTCAACAATGATCTTGGGGATATCCCTGAACGTCTTCACCATGTGCTTTGATTCCCTGACATGCACAAAGCCCACAGGAGCAGCAATGATGCCAACAGGCTTTGCCTTTCCCTTACGAATCAAGTCACACAGTTCCATCAGTGCCGTTGGGGCATTACCGAAGGCAAAGAGTGCATCAGGATGTTCCTCAACGGCCAGACGAATACCTGCCTGCGTTCTTGTAATACCAAGGGTTGAGGCCATCTCGGCCACACGAGGATCAGAGAGATAACACTTCGCCTCAATACCCAATCGTTGGAGTGCTCCCTTGCGAATTCCACTTACCACCATTGTCACATCCGTAACAATTGTTTTCAAACTGCCCTCCTCCACCTTATTATATAATGTCTCTACTGCCTCTTCATCGGTATAGAGAATGCGCTCCATCTCGAAGTCGGCCGTAGTATGAATTGCATGCAGCAATGCCCAGTACCAACCTCTTCCCTGATGAGTAATGGAGGGATGTTTAGCATGGGCGCACAATTCCTTTTCGATGGTACGGAATGACTCCATCATGATCGACTGCCCAGGCTTAATTTGTTGCGTATTCGAAAGTCGCAACTCATCAGTCGGAGAATCACCTCCAACGGCAGAATAGTAGCCACGTGGCGTGATAATCTTGCCGTCAGTAATATACGAATGTGAATTACCAATAATGATCACGGTGAACATATCCACATCCTCGGGATCAAAAGCGCCTAAAGTGGTGATATTGACAGACTGCTCCTCACGACCAGCCTGACGCACATAGCCTACAGGAGTCTCTTTCGAACGAAGTCGTAAGAACAACTCTATGAGTCTGTATAACTGCCAGTAACGACCATGCGACTTTGGATTATAAATCGCAGTTACGAAGTCACCTGCAGCTGCAGCCCTGATTCTCCGCTCGATTACCTCCCAAGGAGTCATCAGGTCGCTGAGCGAGATGAGACACATGTCATGACCGATGGGCGCTCCCAACAAGGCGGCAGCCTTCTGGAAGGCAGAGATGCCAGGGAGCACCTCAATGGGAATAGCTGACTGCCTCTCCTTCTTCATCTCATAGATGAGTGGTGCCATACCATAGATTCCCGCATCACCAGAAGAGATCACCACCACAGTCTTATCTTCCTCTGCCAGTTGGAAAGCCTGTTCGGCACGTTCGCGTTCCTTCTTCATACCCGTGTCGATACACTCGCAGTCGGGTTTCAGATAAGGCTTCACAAACTGGAAGTAGTACTGATAGCCCACTACGGCATCAGCGTCTCTGACCGCCTCCACCACGGCAGGTGTGATATCCTCATGACTTCCCGGTCCTATACCTGCAATAATTATCTTACTCATATCAGCTGCAAATATACTAAAAAAATGATAACCACCATCAAAATCTCTGCCGTTCTATTCACACGAATGGCTTTTTTCATATCATCTGTTGTGAGCTCACGGTCGTTCTCACCGATATAGGGTTTGTCGAACAACTGACCGAAATAGTAGTGCGGACCACCGAAACGACAGTTAAGAATACCTGCAAGGGCTGCCTCTGGATATCCGCTGTTGGGACTGGCGTGGTTCTTACCGTATCTCCTTACAAAACTGAAAAGTGTTCGCTTTCGACCAATGATCATCAGCAAGGCTGTAAGACGGGCTGGGATATAGTTAGCCACATCGTCAATGCGTGCAGCCCAGCAACCGAAAGCCCGATAACGTTCCGTGCGGTAGCCAATCATCGAGTCGAGCGTGTTCACCATCTTATAGGTTAGCATCCCTGGTGTACCCAACAATGCCAGCCAGAACAGCGGAGCAATCACACCATCGCTCAGGTTCTCTGCAAGGGTTTCAAGGGCAGCCGTGCGTACTTCCTGGGCAGAGAGCGCAGAGGTGTCACGACCCACGATGCGAGCCACCTGAGCCCTACCCTCTTCCAACGATCTGTCAACTGCCAGAAAGACGTTGCGTACCTCGCGGATCAGTGTGGTGCCAGCCAAGCAATAGAAGACAATCAGAATATCAAAGAGAAGCCTCACCCCCATCCCCTCTCCAAAGGGCGAGGGGAGTTTACTGAATAGATATCTAAGAAGGAAGGTGGCGAGGAAGACGAGGAGGATAAGGGTGATGGCCAAGAAAGCTCCTTTCAGTTTACGATGAGCACCCTTATTCAGTCGGTGCTCTCCCCACGAAATCATCTTTCCGAAACCCACAACAGGATGCGGAAGACGCTGGGGGTCACCAAAGATCAGATCGAGCACCCAGCCAATGAGGAGGGCAAAGGGGTTAGTCATCTGTCAGTATCTTGTATATCTGTTCCATATCCACATGTTTCCTGACATGCTCCGCCAAACGGTCGTACTGCTCTTCCTTGAATGCCTGATAGTCGAACGACTTATCAGTCTTCGCCAACTTATCGGCAAAGGGTTGCAGTAGGAAATCAACAAACGGAGCATTGTCGAGAATGCCGTGAACATACGTACCCATGCATTGATTATCAACGAAATAGCCATCAGCACGTCCATCACTCAATTGTAGCAGAGGTAATTCCTTCGCATCGCCAAAGGGAACAGTCTCACCCATGTGAATCTCGTAACCACTTAAGAGGTGAGAAGAAAACTGCGCTTCAATTTGTCGAGTGACCTTCTCGCCACTCATCGTAGTAGTGATAGGTAATAATCCTAATCCAGGGAGTCGTTCGATATCGCCCTCCACATGATCAGGATCACACACCTCAACACCCATCATCTGATAACCACCACAAATACCAAGAACGGTGGCACCATCTCGATGCGCTCTGATAATAGCCTGGGCACACCCGTTGCGTCGCAGTTCATAGAGGTCGTGCAAGGTGGATTTCGTTCCAGGGAGGATAATAATGTCAGCCTTCCTGATATCATCCGTGTTGTTCGTATAGAAAAGATGGATGCGAGGATCCTGTTCCAAGGCATCAAAATCGGTATAGTTAGAGAGATGACGGAGCATCACCACGGCCACATTCACATTACCTTGTCGCATCTCGAACGATTTCTGCGCCAATGCCACCGAGTCCTCTTCCTCGATATGGATATCAGTATAATAAGGTATCACACCCAGTACGGGTATTCCACAGATTTCTTCCAGCATTTGCTTCCCTTTATCAAAGAGTCGCATATCTCCTCGGAACTTATTGATAATGATACCCTTAATAAGCTTTCTATCTTCTGGATTCTGTAAGGCAATACTGCCATAAACGGAGGCAAAGACACCACCACGGTCGATATCTCCCACAAGGATTACATCGGCTTTGGCATGGCGTGCCATGGGAAGGTTTACCAAATCGGTATCCTTGAGGTTGATCTCCGAGATACTCCCCGCCCCTTCCATCACAATAGGATTATATCTGGCCGACAGACGGTCGAAGGCATCACACACCTCTTTTCGAAAATTGATTCGCTTCCCCTCTGTATTCCCCTCCTTTTGGGAGGGGTGAGGGGTGGGCTTCCAATAATCATAAGCGCTCTTGTTCCCGAGTGGCTTGCCGTTGAGCACCACCTGTGATGTATGGTCGCTCTGGGGTTTCAGTAACAGCGGATTCATATCCGTATGACAAGCGATGCCTGCTGCCTCTGCCTGTACAGCCTGAGCCCTTCCAATCTCCAGTCCTTCGGGCGTAGCATACGAGTTCAGGGCCATGTTCTGCGCCTTGAAAGGAGCAGGATGGTAGCCGTCCTGTCGAAAAATACGACAGAATGCTGCGGCAATGATACTCTTGCCAACATCACTGCCCGTTCCGGCCAGCATCAACGGATGTAACTTTCCCTTTTCCAATTATTTCTAATTTTCAATTCTCAATTCTCAATTTTCAATTGAATAAAGGTGGGTATAACTTGCAAACACATTCTTATAGCAGAACACAGGAGTGGTGACAGGCTCACCTTTGGCGTTATAGACCTGTACGACAGATGGTGGCGTTTCGCCTAAGAACTGGGTATAGTGGAACTCATGCCCCCTATACTCTTTCCCTTCGAGCACAAAACGACGATAGCCTAACGACAGTTTCCTATCCTCTCTGCGGGCGGAGATGGTATAGGGTAACACGCCGCACATCGGGTATTCACCATCATCTGTTACAATCTTCTCACAGAGGTACATCATTCCGCCACATTCCGCCTGGATCCTGCCGCCACGTTCTGCGTAGTCCTTAATGACTTTCCTACACTTCTCGTTACCGACCAGTGCCTCCATATGCTTCTCTGGATAGCCGCCTGGCAGATAAAGAATGTCTGTATCATTGAGGTTGGGCACCTCGGTTTCAGGATCAAAGTACGTGACGGATGCAAAACGGTCGATGTTTTCCCGATAGAGAAAGGTGAAACTATCGGCATTAAGTGCCACTGTTGCATGGAGTCCGCAACGGTCGAACTGGGAGTCCGTGCCTTTTGGACTGGGGGTCCGTAACGGTCGGACTGGCATTTCAAGGAGTTTCTTCCAGTCCACATGCTCCTCCAACAAGGCTGTCAGCTGACTGTTCTCCGGATGTTCTGAAAAGTCTAATCCCAAGTAACGGGAACCTTGCTCCAAAGAAAGACGCTTAGGCAAATATCCTAAACAAGAAATATGGAGGTCATCGCAGACTTGTTGCAGCATCTTGAAATGGCGCTCGCTCCCTACCCTGTTGAAGATCACACCGCAGATGCGGATATCCTGTCTGAAATGGATGAAGCCTGAGAGCAAAGGAGCAATGGAATATGCAGCCGACTTAGCATCTACCACCAGGATTACAGGGATGTCAAGCACTCGCGCAATCTCTGCCGAAGACCCTTTATCACGGTCATAACCATCGAAAAGTCCCATCATCCCCTCCACTATACAGACATCAGCTTCCTTTCCATAACGCACAAACAATTCCTGCACATGGTCTGGTGAGGCCATGAAGGTGTCGAGGTTGATACTGGGTCGGCCACACACCATCTCATGGAATTTTGTGTCGATATAGTCGGGTCCGCATTTGAACGGCTGTACCCTCAGCCCCTTCTGGGTCAGTAGCGCCATCAGTCCTCGGGCAATGGTCGTCTTGCCCGAACCGCTGGCAGGTGCCGCTATGAGAAAACATGACTTCACGGGTACAAAGGTACGATTAAGCGAGCACAAAAGCAAATAAAAGTTATTTTAATTTTGTTTTGTCGAGCAAAGTACCTTCGACGCAGTCAAAGATAGTGTTTTTAGATGAGAAATGTAGAATGGTAAAAGGGAAATATTGTATAGCGACTGCATTTTTTTGCTTTTCCCTTTTCACTTATCACTTTATTTTGTATCTTTGCAGACGAAAAGTTTGCGATAACGACGGCGCATCGGCAAAGCAGAATATCTTTGCACTCGGTTTGCACCGTTATTGCATCCTAAAGGCAATCATTCGACTGATGTCGCTTGATGTAAGGGAATCCGGTGAGAGTCCGGAGCTGTACCTGCAGCTGTAATCCCCATTTAAGGGGTCTGCTTGTATAACGCCACTGACAATATGTCGGGAAGGTAAAGCAGACTGGGGAGAGTCAGAAGACCTGCCTGAAAGAATGAAAAAACGCCCGTACAGGGAAATACGATGGCGAAAACAATTGTTTTGATGAGAAGGAGATTCTTGGTAGGACTGGCATGGCTATGCCTGACTCCTGCATTGAGGGCTCAGATCACGCTGCAAGGCGACTCCTTGCAGGAGGTTGTGGTTACGGGTACTGGTACGCAGCACCTGTTGAAAGATGTGCCCGTACAAACGGAAGTGATCAGTCACCGACAACTCCAGCAGTATGCAGGACGTTCCATTGAGGATATCCTCTCAGGACTGAGTGCCTCATTCGCCTTTAACGAGAGCGACATGGGTTCGCAGTTACAGATAAACGGTCTGGGAAACTCGTATGTGCTGATTCTGATCGACGGTCGTAGGTTACATGGTGACAATGGCGGTGATAACGACTTGAGTCTGATCGACCCGCTGAACATCGAGAAGATAGAGATCGTGAAGGGAGCATCGAGCGCACTATATGGCTCTGATGCCATAGCTGGTGTCATCAACATCATCACCAAGAAACACCGTGAACATGGCATGAAGCTGGACAACACCACTCGTGTAGGCTCGTTTGGCGATATCCGTCAGCATAACGGCATCGCCCTTAACTACGGCAAGGTGTCGAGTTATACCAATTTCCAACTACAGCACTCCGACGGCTGGCAGAACACCGCTGAGGAGGCGATACAGCAGACCGAGTATCATATCACCGACTCCCGTAATAAGACCGTGAACCGACATACCAACTGGCAGTTGGCCGAACGACTGACATGCCAGTTGACGAAGCAGATCGAGCTCTATGCTGACGGGAGCATCTACTGGAAACGTATCTATCGCCCCAGCGGTCATCATCCAGGTGTTGATATCAAGACATACGACCTCCAATATAACAATGCCTCGGCATCGGTTGGTGGGAAATGGAAACTGAACAGTACGGATGTGATTACCTTGGATGCCGACTGGAAACGACATGCTTATAACTATGCGTTTACAGACACTACGCTCACTGACGGATATGTCAATGGTCGTTTTACCAATTATTATCCTTGGTTCCCAGGACAACGGGAACTGCAGAGCGATCAGCAGCTGACAAATGTGAGTCTGAAAGGTGTCTTCGCTCTCCCCTATGAGCAACAGTTGAGTACAGGATTGGAATACCGCTACGATTGGCTGAAGGCGCCAATGCGGGTTAAGGGCGGTAAAGCATCTGATAATACCGAGGCTATTTATGTGCAGGATGAATTGTCGTTGCTGGATCCGCTCTACCTGACAGCAGGTTTACGACTGACACGTAATGAAGGTTTCGGTACGCGTCTAACACCCAAGGTATCGGCCATGCTGAAAGCGGGTGACCTCAGACTGCGGGCAACATGGAGTCAGGGCTACAAGACACCCACGCCGAAGGAACTGCATTATCAATATGTCAAGAACATGAACGGTGTGTATCTCTACCTGGGTAATGATAACCTGAAGGCGCAGACATCGTATTACTACGGACTGAGTGCGGAATATACCATCGGACAACTGACGCTGACGCTTGCTCCATATTATAATAAGGTAAAGGATATGATCACGCTGGTGACCATCCCTGCCAGTGAGGCTCCTGGCGACCTGATTATCCGCTACGATCCCAAACGGGTGCGACAGTATCAGAACATGGATAATGCCAAGACCTATGGTGTTGACTTCACCGCACGCTATCAGGGTCGTCATTTCACGCTGGGCGGCTCCTACAGTTATCTCGACACTGAAGCCGATCAGTATGATTCGGAAGATGAGGTGATGCGCCGCGTTACCATCGATGGTATGGCTCACCATAAGGCGAACTGGTATGCTACATGGCAACAT
>OCTW011526955.1_pt1 | contig 13386 bp, 12 predicted proteins | sample 1539671 | NCBI WGS metagenome assembly OCTW01 (sample SAMN02144230, study PRJEB22623) | gut metagenome | biome: sheep rumen | host: Ovis aries | place: New Zealand | reverse complement strand
GGAGTGATGACTGATGAAGGTCTCTTGCTATATGGTGGACGTATGGATTTCCAAATCAAATTCAACGGTTACCGCATTGAGCTTGAAGAAGTTTCTCAAAATCTTAACAAATCAGAATACATCAAGTCTGCTGTCGCTGTTCCTCGCTATAACAAAGACCACAAGGTACAAAATCTCCTAGCTTATGTGGTGTTGAAAGAGGGAGTTTCAGAGCAATTTGAACGTCAATTGGATATCACTAAGGCTATCAAAGAAGATTTGAAAGATATCATGATGGATTATATGATGCCTTCAAAATTCCTTTATCGCGAAAGCCTACCGTTGACACCAAATGGAAAAATTGATATCAAGGGCTTGATGAACGAGGTAAATAGTCGATGATTGAGTTTCTCCATCAATTGCCGCACTTAGAAGCTTACGGAAATCCGCAATATTTTCTTTATCTGATTGTGGCAGTTTTACCTATCTTTATCGGACTTTTTTTCAAAAAAAGATTTCCCGTTTATGAAGCTTTGGTTAGCCTGGCTTTTATCATTTTAATGTTGACGGGGAAAAATCTTCATCAAATAACTTCTCTGTTAGCTTATGTTGTCTGGCAAGTATTTCTTGTTTTTGCTTACAAAACTTACCGAAAAAATCATAATAACAAATGGATTTTTTACCTTAGTGTTTTTCTAGCTATTTTACCTTTGGCTTGGACTAAGGTTACTCCATTAATGACTATCGATAATCATCAATCGCTCTTTGGATTTTTAGGTATTTCCTACCTAACCTTCCGTGCGGTTGGGACGATTATGGAGATGCGAGATGGTGTTTTAAAAGAGTTTAGTTTATGGCAATTTTTGCGTTTTCTTCTCTTTATGCCAACTTTTTCAAGTGGTCCGATTGATCGTTTTAACCGCTTTGATGAAGACTATGAGAACATTCCTGAAAAAGATGAACTGCTTGATATGCTTGAAGAGAGTGTTCGTTATTTAATGCTGGGATTCCTTTATAAGTTTATTCTAGCTTACATCTTTGGAACACTTTTGATGGCGCCGTTAAAGGAAGAAGCGCTAGAAATGGGCGGTGTGTTTAACATTGCAACTTTGGGTGTGATGTACGCCTATGGTTTTGATTTATTCTTTGACTTTGCAGGTTATAGTATGTTTGCATTAGCTATTTCAAATCTAATGGGAATCAAGAGCCCAGTTAACTTTAACCAACCATTTAAATCACGTGATTTGAAGGAATTTTGGAACCGTTGGCACATGAGTTTGTCTTTCTGGTTCCGTGATTTTGTTTTCATGCGTTTGGTTAAGGTTTTGGTTAAGCACAAAGTTTTTAAAAATCGCAATGTCACATCAAGCGTCGCTTATATTATTAACATGTTAATCATGGGATTTTGGCATGGCTTAACGTGGTACTATATCGCTTATGGACTATTTCATGGTGTGGGTCTTGTGATTAATGATGCATGGGTTCGCAAGAAGAAAAAAATCAATCGTGAGCGCAAAAAACAAGGCTTATCGCCATTACCTGATAATAAATGGACACAAGGTCTTGGTATTTTCATCACATTTAACGTTGTGATGTTGTCGTTCTTACTATTTTCAGGGTTCTTGGATCAATTACGGTTCCCTCAACCACCTGCAAAATAAAAATTCAATATAAAGGAGTTTAGCAAATGGATATTAAATCAGATGTATTAGCAATTATTGATGATCTTTTTATGGAAGACGTTTCAGACATGATGGATGAAGATTTGTTTGATGCAGGCGTCCTTGATAGTATGGGAACAGTCGAATTGATTGTTGAATTGGAAAGTCATTTTGATATTGAAATTCCAATTTCAGAATTTGGACGTGATGATTGGAATACTGCTAATAAAATCATTGCTGGAATAGAGGAACTTCGCAATGCTTAAACGCCTCTGGCAAATTCTAGGACCAGTTATTTGTGCTCTGTTACTTGTATTCATTATCCTTGGCAGTGTCTCTGTTTCCAATAAATCTCACTCCCTAGAAGTTGAAAAGAAAGATGCTGTTTCCTTAAGCAAAACAGGTTTTAAGAGCAAATATAAAAAGGTTCGTGCTTTAACGGATCCAAATCATCGTTTCGTTCCTTTCTTTGGTTCAAGTGAGTGGCTGCGCTTTGATAAAATGCACCCTTCTGTCATTGCAGAAGCTTACAATCGTTCTTATACACCATATTTGCTTGGTCAAAGAGGATCTGCTTCATTGACACACTTTTATGGCATTCAACAAATTAATGGTGAGCTGAAAAATAAGCAGGCTGTTTATTTCATTTCACCTCAGTGGTTTACGTCTAAAGGAGCAAATGCGGCTGCATTTCAAACCTATTTTAGCAGTGGACAAGCCATTGATTTCTTGCAAAGCCAAACAGGAACAGCTTATGATCGTTATGCTGCTAAACGTTTCTTGAAACTTTATCCAGAGTCTTCATTCAAAGACATGATGGAAAAAGTAGCTGAAGGCAAAAAATTATCAGCAGCTGATAAGAGAAAACTCAGAACTCAAAGTGTTGTTTATCAAAAAGAAGATGCTTTTTTCAGTCGCGTTTCTGTGATTGATCATTACGATAGCAAAGTAGTTACTCAAGCTAAAAAACTCCCAAATGCTTTTTCATATCACTGTTTAGAAAAAGAGGCGACAGCAGCTGGTAAAAAGGCAAGTAGCGGTAACACTTTCGGCATCGATAATGGCTTTTATGATATCCGCATTAAGCCAAGATTGAAAGACCTCAAAAATTCCCAACGTAAATTTAACTACTTAAAATCACCGGAGTACAACGATCTACAATTGGTATTGAACCAATTTGCTCAAAACAATACGAATGTTCTTTTTGTTATCCCACCTGTTAATAGCAAATGGTCAGATTATACAGGGCTTAACGAAGACATGTACCAAAAAGCAGTTGAAAAAATCAAATACCAGTTGCAAAGTCAAGGATTTAAAAATATTGCTGATTTCTCAAGAGATGGTGATAAGGCTTACTTCATGCAAGATACTATCCACATGGGCTGGAATGGCTGGGTAGCTATGGATAAGGCTGTTAACCCGTTCTTGACTGAAAAGCAAAGTAAACCAAGCTACCAAATCAACAAACAATTTCTAAGTAAAAAATGGGCAAATTACACCAAAGAGCCTGATTCATTCTATTAAAAAATTTAACAGAACAAAAAACTCAACCCGAATAAGGTTGAGTTTTTTGTTTTATTCACTATGACACTTTTTCAATTAACTCAATCAGTTTTTCAGTTTCTTCCGACAAAACAGCATGTTTTGAATGAGCATAACTGACGTAGAATGTGATGCTATCCTCTTTTGCTAATGGGATTTTGACGAGCTGGTCAGAATCACTGGCTAAAGCAATATCTGATAGAAGTGAAATTCCCATGTTTTCAGCAACCATTTGCTTGATTACTGACACATCATCGATTTTGAATAAGACAGATGCTTGGTCGTGATAGCGATGATTTAACTGGTTGAAAGCTGTTAAGTGGATGTTGTGTTCATCTAGCAGAATGAATTTTTCAAAGAGAATATCTTGGAATGATAATTCTTTTTGTTTAGCTAGTGGATGATTTTTAGAAAGGACAACGTAAAAATCTTTTTTGAAGAGTTGTCGGATGACCAATTGGTCATTTTTTAAAGGAGCTAGTGAGCCAAGCAGACTAAAATCAATTTGTCCATCGAGCAATTTCATCATGAGGCTATTTGAACCGCCACGAATGGCTTTTACCTGTGAAAAAGGTTCCAAGTTTTCATTTTGTTCCAGCAATTCAGTCAAAATATAATTACAGATAATGGGCGGGAAACCAACGGTCGTCATAGGATTGAGTGATTGGTGAACCTCATTAACTGCTGTTTTGATTTGTAGTAAGACATCCTCCACGTGACTTTGGAAAATATCACCTTGTAAGGTTAATTCGGCAGTACGGTGCGAAGGATCTTTAATGACTAAGTCACAGTCCAACTCTTTTTCTAAACGTTTGATAGCGTAAGAAATTGTCGGTTGGCTGACCTTGAAATGCTGCGCTGTTCCAGTATAGGATTTTGATTTGGCTAACTGGTAAAAATACTCTAAATCACGTAAGTTCATGCCTACCTCCTTGACTTATTTTATCATATTCTTTGGGATTCTACTTATAAATATTATTTATTAAAACTGATGGGTTTGACTATAAGAAGTTTGGAAGTTTATAATGACCCGCATAAGATCTTTCTACATATTTAATATACTATCAGGAGGAAAAATCATGCGTGGACATGAAATTCTAAATAACCCGTTTTTAAATAAAGGTACTGCCTTTACTATGGAAGAACGTAAAGAACTTGGCTTGCTTGGTATTTTACCACCTTACGTTCAAACAATTGAAGAACAAGCTGAACAAGCTTACCAACATTTCTTGCGTAAACCATCAAATCTTGAAAAACGTCATTTCTTGATGGAAATCTTTAACACTAACCGTACACTTTTCTACTACCTATTCAACCAACACATCGTTGAATTCAACCCAATTGTATACGATCCAGTTATCGCTGAAACAATCGAAGAATACAGTGAATTGTACGTTGATCCACAATACGCTGCATACCTTGATATCAACCACCCAGAAAACATCGAAGAAACATTGCGTAATGCTGCTGGCGACCGCGATATCCGTTTGATCGTTGTAACAGATGCTGAAGGTATCCTTGGTATCGGTGACTGGGGTGTACAAGGTGTGGATATCTCTGTTGGTAAATTGATGATTTACACAGCTGCAGCTGGTATTGATCCTGCATCAGTTATGCCACTTGTTATCGATGCTGGTACAAGCCGTAAAGAACTTTTGGAAAACCCAATGTACCTTGGTAACCGTCACGAACGTGTTACAGGTGACCAATACTACGAATTCATCGACAAATTCGTTCAAACAGCTGAAAACATGTTCCCTAAATTGTACCTTCACTGGGAAGATTTCGGTCGTTCAAATGCTGCTAACATTCTTAACAAATACAAAAAAGAAATTCCAACATTTAACGATGACATTCAAGGTACTGGTATCGTTGTTCTTGGTGGTATCTTTGGTGCCATGGACATCACTGGTGAAAAACTAACTGATCAAGTTTACCTATGCTACGGTGGTGGATCTGCTGGTGCTGGTATTGCTGACCGTGTCCACGCTGAAATGGTTTCAGAAGGTTTGACATCAGAAGAAGCTTACAAACACTTCTTCATGATTGATAAACAAGGTCTTCTTTTTGATGACATGGAAGATTTGACACCTGCTCAAAAACCATTTGCTAAAAAACGTGAAGATTTCGCTGACTGCGGTGATATGACTAGCCTTCTTAACGTTATTAAAACAGTTAAACCAACAATCTTGGTTGGTACATCTACAGATGCTGGTGCCTTCACAAAAGAAGTTGTTGAAGCTATGTGCGAAAACACTGAACGCCCAGTTATTTTCCCAATTTCAAACCCAACTAAGAAATTAGAAGCAACTGCCCAACAAGTTATCGAATGGTCAGACGGTAAAGCATTCGTTGCTACTGGTGTGCCTTCAGGTACAGTAAGCTACAAAGGTGTTGATTACCAAATCGGACAAGCTAACAACGCTTTGATCTACCCAGGTCTTGGTCTTGGTATGTTGGCTTCAGAAGCTTCACTTCTTACAGATGAAATGATTGGTGCTGCAGCTCACTCACTAAGTGGTCTTGTAGATCCAGGTCAACCAGGTGCACCTGTTCTTCCTCCATTCCAATACGTTGCTGAAGTTTCTATCAAAGTTGCGGAAGCTGTTGCTAAAAAAGCTCAAGAACAAGGTTTAGCTCAAGCTGAAGAAAAAGATATGGCTAAAGCTGTTCGTGACCTTAAATGGTATCCAAAATATTAATGAAGGAGGATAACCATTCGTATGAAAAAATTCTCTGATGTTAAAATCGCGGGTATTTCATTGCCCCTTTATACGGCTCTGGTTATCGTCTTAGCTGCTGTTATCGCTATGGATAAATTGCCACTGAACATGGTGGGAATTACCTTTATGTTAGTTGTTTTAGGGCATCTCTTTTACTTCCTTGGTGAAAGATTACCGTTTTGGAATACATACCTCGGTGGTGGCTCAGTATTTACTCTTCTTTTAGCAGCGGTGCTTGCTGCAACAGGTCTCGTGCCAAAATCTGTTGTTGAAGCAACATCGACTTTTATGAGTGATTGGGGCTTTCTAGATTTTTATATCGCTGCCCTTATCTGTGGTTCAATTTTGGGAATGAATCGTAAACTTTTGGTGAAAGCCTCTGCTAAATTCATCCCTGTTGCTCTTTTATCAATGGTTGTCGGATTCTTTGCAACAGGTGCTGTCGGAGCTCTTCTTGGTCAGGGCTTTGGACATTCTGTCATGTATATCTCCTTTGCGCAAATGGCAGGTGGTATGGGAGCAGGGATTGTTCCTCTATCAAAAATCTACGCAGCTGGACTTCACACAGATGCCTCATCAATCTTGTCACAATTAGCACCGGCAACTACATTAGGAAATATTTTTGCCATTATCGGAGCTATCGTGATTGCGCGTGGTTTTGCTAAAACAAAATTCAACGGGCACGGTGTACTTATCCCTGTTAGCAAGGATGAGTTGGAAAAAGCACCAGTAACACCTGACCCAACTAAAATCGGTGTTGGAATGTTGATTGCGTTTGCTCTTTTCCTTGTAGGTGTGATTTTGAACGCTTTGATTCCTAAAGTGCATAGTTACGCCTTTATGATTATCATTGTGTTTATCCTCAAAGCACTTGATATCGTTCCAAAACCATTAGAAGAAGCTGTAGTCATGTTTAACCGTGTGATTATGGTGAATTTAACGCATGCTGTTTTAGCTGGAATTGGACTTGCAATGATTGATCTAACATCACTTGCGCAAGCTATGACATGGCAATTCGTTCTTATCAGTCTAACATCTGTTGTTTCAATGGGACTTGCTAGCTGGATTTTTGGTAAGGTTCTAGGTATGTATCCAGTTGAAACAGCTATTGGTTCTGGTATGATTAATAATTCTATGGGTGGTACCGGAAATATTGCTGTACTTTCAGCCGCAAACCGCATGGAAATGATTGCCTTTGCTCAAATGGCGAATCGACTAGGAGGGACTATTGTCCTCATTCTAGGTGGAATCTTAATCCAATTCTTACATTGATTCAACAATCTTTACTCCTTAAAAATGTGTTTGGATAACTTTTAAAATTTTTATCAACTCTGAAAAAAACTAGACAAAACAGAACCCCTTAACCTAAGAATAGGTTAAGGGGTTGTTTGGTTAATCCAGGTATTTATTGGCTTTTTGTTGTTTCAACCAGAGCATTATAGCTAAAGCAACAAGGTATAGGACAATGAAGAGAATAAGAGTTGTCTTGTATGATTGGGTTGCTGAGAAGGTTACAGCTAATAGCATCGGACCAGCTAGCGCAGCCATTGCCCAAGCGGTCAAAATATAACCATGCATGGTTGCTAGTTCCTTGGAACCAAAAATATCGCTCAGATAAGGTGGAATCAGTGAAAAACCAGCGCCATAGCAGGTCATGAGAACAGCCATAGCAAAAGTAAATAATGCTGGAGCATGGAAGAAGATGAGAGATACCGTCATGAGGATATTAACGACAAATAAAATCAAGAAAGTTAAGGGACGTCCGATGTAGTCTGATAAACTAGCCCAGAGCAATCTGCCAAAGCCATTGAAAATTCCCATAAGCCCAACGATAATCGCAGCTTGGTTAGCAGACATGCCAGCTAAATCTTGCGCCATCGGTGAGACGACAGAGATTAAGGCAAGCCCACAAGAAATGTTGATGAAGAGAATTAGCCAGAGCAGGTAAAATTCAACTGTTTTTAAGGCTTTTTTAGCTCCAATACCTTGACTTAATTGCTTATGACTGTCGTCAGCATCCTGTTCACTGTAGGATGGAAATTTGAGAAACTGTGAGACGATAAGCATGACCAGAAAATAAGCTCCCCCTAACAGGTAAAAGGTGTTGATAACATCATATTTGGTGATTAAGAAATGTGCGACTGGACTTGTTAGAAGAGAGGCAAAGCCAAATCCCATAATTGCCAATCCAGTTGCCAGTCCACGCTTATCAGGGAACCATTTGATAATCATTGAGACTGGTGTTACATAGCCAGTACCAAGGCCAATACCGCCAAGAACACCATAGCCTAGATAAAGTAATAAAAGACTATGATTAGCAAGTGCTACTCCAGTTAAGATATTTCCAGATGCGTACAAGATAGCTGAAATGGTACCAGTAACACGAGGTCCAAATTTTTCCACAACTTGCCCCATAAATGCAGCCGACATGCCCAAACAGAAAATGGCAAGCGAAAAAGCAAAGGCAATCGCTGATTGATTCCAGCCAGTCTCAGCAATAATAGGATTACGATAAACACTCCAAGCATAGGTAGATCCCAACATTAAATGCAAGATAACACCACAACTTGCGATGACATAACGATTGTTGGTAGACATTACTTCTCCTTTTTACGAATATTAAGACACAATATTTTAAATAATGTTAGGATATTATTGTATCTTATTTTTCAAAATAAGTAAAATAGTATTTTTTTACATAAAAAACGAATAACAAAAAGGAGGTAACTAAGAATGTTCAGAGTTTTATAATTTGATCAAATAAAGCTCTATTTTCATCGTATAAGTGGTGAGTAATCATGATGACAGTGAGTTCGTTTGTTTGTAGTAGCTTTCTTTCAATATCAATAGCAGTTAGCTTATCAAGATTAGATACCGCTTCGTCCATAATGACAATTGGCTTATTACCGAGTAATTCTCTAGCAATAGCAATTCTGGCAGCTTGACCTCCAGATAAATCATCTTGGAAAGTAGTATCTAAGCCTTTGCCGATAAACTTATCCACATGTGCAAAAGTTAAAACCTTTTTAAAAAAATTCTTATCCACAGAACGACCAAGCGTGAGGTTAGTACGTAATGTATCTTTAAAAAGATGAGCTTTCTGCGGAATTAAAGCAAAAATATTTTGTAAACTTTCTAGTGATATTTCTTGATAGTTATGGCTATCTAAATAAATGTCACCGTCATAATCTGTTAATTCTCCAGTTAAAATACGAATGAGTGTTGACTTCCCTGCACCTGAGCTGCCAATAAGGGCAACTTTTTCGCCTTTTGAAATTGTAAAGTCGGGAAAGGTAATTTGTTTTCCATTATCGAAACGGAGACTTAACCGATGACAAGTGATGTTTTGGTTAAAATCTGTTAGACTAATAGTTCTTTTGGTTGAAATTGTTTTAGGGTATTTATCAATTAGTTTAGTAGTTGCTTTATATGTGACGATATTGTATGCAGCTCCTCTAGTGTAATTAAATAGGCAGCTAGTTAGATTAGCAATTGAAAAGATAACCCCCGTAGTGATTTCACCCTTGATAACTAAATAACCTGTTGCAATGAAGATTATAACTTGTGCGATAATACTTGACATCATGGAAAGGGAATTAGCGCTACTTGATTCTCTAGTTAGCGTGACTTTAGCTTTGATAAGTTTACTAAAATCAGTTAAAATACGATTTTTAAAAAAGTCGGTTTGATTATTGTGATAGAAGATTTCAAAGCCCTCTAGGTAGTCACTTGTTCTATTTAATGCTTGATTAGAGGTATTGGATACTTCTTCGGTTCTTAGAGCGATTTTTCCCTCAAAAACTTTAGGAATAAAATAAACGAAGGTTGTCATTATAATACTGACGATGAGTAATAACCAGTGGAAATAGATAATGGCAAAAGCATTTAAAGCGACTGTTACAATACTTTCAATAGCATCATAAAATTGTTTGAATCCATTATCTTTTAAAAGATTCATATCATTAATCAACCATGAGTTGTATTCAGATTTGGTGTGATGGTTATTGCCAGAATAAGTGTTAACAATCAAGGAATTTAGTAAATCATCTCGTATGAAATTCACTTCTTTTTGACAGAGTTTTTCTTTCAGACTATCTTTCCAAATTTGTAGAAGACTATAGCCAGCCCAACAAAGAATATCGATACAAGACCAAAAAATAAAATCGTTCCAATTATTTTTTATTAAGGCATCAAGTATCCATGTTAAAGAGAGAGAACTCATGACATTTATTGCAACCCAAAGAATGATAATAGTGATTAAAATAAGATTTTCTTTTTTTAACTTCCACAAGTAAGATAGCATGATCAAGATTTCCTTTTGTTAAATATACCTTTATTATAAAGAAATATCGCTATAAAGCAAACGATTGCATAAAATTATTACTTAACTTTTCTTGGTTTTCCTCTCACATACTTTGGTCTCTCTTGCGGTCTGTGTTATAATAAAATCATGGAAATTTTCGATACACACACGCATTTAAACGCTGATGATTTTGCTGGTCGTGAAGCAGAAGAATTGGCTCTTGCTAAAGAAATGGGCGTTACTCGACACAATGTCGTCGGCTTTGATGCACCAACCATTAAACGAGCTATTGAATTAGCTGAAGAATACCCAGAAATTTATGCCACAATCGGTTGGCATCCAACTGAAGCAGGTTCTTATAATCAAGAAATTGAGGACATGATTGTTTCAAATCTCTCACACCCAAAAGTGGTTGGTCTTGGTGAGATTGGTCTTGATTATTATTGGATGGAAGACCCAGAAGACGTTCAAATTGAGGTTTTCAAACGTCAAATTCAACTTTCTAAAGAGCATAATCTGCCTTTTATTGTGCACACTCGTGATGCTATGGAAGATACTTACAAAGTTATCAGAGAGGTCGGTGTTGGACCACGTGGTGGCATTATTCACTCATTTTCTGGTTCTTTGGAAATGGCAGAGCGCTTTGTCGAGCTTGGCATGATGATTTCATTTTCAGGTGTTGTCACATTTAAAAAAGCTCTTGATGTTCAAGAAGCCGCGCAAAAATTGCCACTTGATAAGATTTTAGTTGAAACGGATGCACCATATCTTGCACCAGTTCCAAAACGAGGCCGTGAAAATCGCACGGCTTACACACGCTATGTTGTGGATAAAATTGCAGAGCTACGCGGATTGACTAGCGAAGAAGTGGCAAAAGCAACATCAGACAATGCAAAGAGGTTATTTAACTGTGACTGAAAAAATTAAAATCCAAGAAGTCTTGGTCGTTGAAGGGAAAGACGATACTGCAAATTTGCGTCGCTTTTACGACGTGGACACTTACGAAACACGAGGTTCAGCTATCAATGACGATGACCTTGAACGCATTGAAAAACTAAATGACCTGCGTGGGGTCATTGTCTTTACGGACCCAGATTACAATGGGGAACGCATTCGAAAAATCATCATGAATGCTATTCCTAATGTCAAACATGCCTTTTTAAATCGTGGTGAAGCCGTTCCAAAATCAAAAAGTAAAGGTCGCTCACTTGGTGTTGAACACGCTAGCTTTGAAGACTTACAAAAAGCTCTCAAAGGTGTTTTAGGAAACTTTGATGATGATAATCAATTCGACATCACAAGAGCTGACCTAATGCGTATGGGGCTTTTAATGGGAAATGATAGCCGCAAACGCCGTGAATACCTTGGAGAAGAACTCCGTATTGGCTATAGTAACGGTAAACAACTTCTTAAACGCTTAGAGCTCTTTGGCATCACTTTAGCCGAAGTAGAAGAAGCTATGGAGAGATATGAGGGATGAAAAAAGTTGCGCTTTTACGGGGAGTTACGCCAGTTGGGCAGAATCGTATTCCTAAAATGGCTTATCTGGCAGAGATTTTAACAGAAGCAGGTCTTGAAAATGTTAAGACATATATTCAAAGTGGCAATATCGTTTTTGAGACAACCTTGTCTGACGATGACGTTTGTGCATTGATTCATGACACGATTCAGGCAAAAATCGGTGCTGATTTATCGGTTATCCTCAAAACACAAGCCCAGTTTACGACGGCTCTTGCTGAAAGTCCCTTTGATGAAAGCTACGATGACTCACGTGTTCACTTGGTATTTACCAACGACCAGCTTGACCAAGAGATATTAAATGAACTACTAGAGACGGATTTTGGTGCTGAAATCTTGAAAGCTGGTAGTGAGTGCCTGTACCTCTATTTGCCAAGAGAAGCAAAGAAAAAGCGACTGAATACCAATTACCTTGAAAAACAGTTACATATCACAGCAACCATGCGAAAACGTCGCAGCATTTTGCGATTGAGCCAGATGTGATACAATAGTAACTTGCATTGATAGAAATGAAAGGAAAGACATTCCCTAACTAATGAGGGATTATTAATTATGAGAATTGCAGATTACAGCGTGACGCGTGCTGTCCTTGAGCGTCATGGATTTACGTTTAAAAAATCATTTGGACAGAACTTTTTGACAGATACAAACATTCTTCAAAAGATTGTGGATACTGCTGAAATTGACAAGAACGTCAATGTTATCGAAATCGGTCCTGGTATCGGTGCTTTGACTGAATTTTTGGCTGAAAATGCTGCCGAAGTCATGGCATTTGAAATTGACGACCGTTTAATTCCGATTTTAGCTGATACGCTCCGCGATTTTGACAATGTCAAAGTCATCAATGAAGATATCTTGAAATCAGACCTTCAAAGCCGTATCAAAGAATTTGCTAATCCAGACCTTCCAATCAAGGTTGTGGCAAACCTTCCTTACTACATCACAACACCAATCTTGATGCACTTGATTGAATCAAAAATCCCATTTGCGGAATTTGTCGTGATGATGCAAAAAGAAGTGGCAGACCGTATCTCAGCAGAGCCAAACACTAAAGCTTACGGTTCACTGTCAATTGCTGTGCAATATTACATGACAGCAAAAGTTGCTTTTGTTGTACCACGTACAGTCTTTGTACCAGCACCAAATGTGGATTCAGCGATTTTAAAAATGACTCGCCGTGAACAACCGCTCGTTCAAGTCAAAGACGAAGATTTCTTCTTCCGTGTTTCAAAAATTAGCTTTGTTCACCGCCGCAAAACCCTTTGGAACAACCTAACAAGCCATTTTGGAAAAGCAGACGAAACCAAAGCCAAACTTGAACAAGCGCTTGAAATCGCAGAAATCAAACCATCCATTCGCGGAGAAGCCCTCTCAATTGCCGAATTTGCCAAATTAGCAGACGCCTTAAAAGAAGTCGGATTATAAAAATGAACCCCAGTCATTATTATGGCTGGGGTTTTAGGTTAATATCATAAAAATGATTTTAGGACCATAGTTGACTAGAAAATGTAATAAAATCGGATAATAAATGGATTTTGTCCATTTAAAAATCAATCCCAAAGAAAGCCCAGCTGGGATATACTGAATGAAATCAAACCATGACCAAGATGACCAGATAACATGAACGGATGCAAAACAGATAGCAGACACTAAAATATCT
>OCTW013412064.1_pt1 | contig 13387 bp, 10 predicted proteins | sample 1539671 | NCBI WGS metagenome assembly OCTW01 (sample SAMN02144230, study PRJEB22623) | gut metagenome | biome: sheep rumen | host: Ovis aries | place: New Zealand | reverse complement strand
AAGTAAGCTTCTCAAGAATTATTTCCAACTTTCCGCCTGCCATCTTTGACAGTTCATTCCCCATCATGCTCATTCCATATAGAAACAGGGCTAGCCCACCTATCATATTTAGAACATCAAAAAAATCCATACAAATTCCTTTCTGGGTATGCTAAAAAAATATACCAATGATTAGCATACTGAATGAAAGTAAAATGTATGAATGTCCTATGTAAAATCTATGTAAAATATCTTGTGTAAATAGAATTCGTCATAGAAAAAGGAACGAACTTCTTTTAAGTTTTGAGGTGACCAAACAAAAAACTTAAAAGAGAAATTCGTCCCTATGGCTATTGTTAGCACAAATTTAATGTCGCTCTACTTACAGATATCAAGCAAATCCTTGAAGCTTGTAAGAGGATAATCTGTCAACTTGTAGTTCATTGCATCCCCAATGCCTGCCGCATACATATGCCCTGCCTTGGCAGCATCAATTCCCGCATTGGCATCCTCAACAACCAGACAATTATCACATGGCACATCCAAATACTCTGCCGCCTTGATAAATACTTCCGGATCAGGCTTGGATTTACTGATATTGCTACCATCTGATATAGCATCAAATGCGTCCATCAGCCGTACCTGACGCAGAATCAGCTTAGCATTCTTGCTTGAAGAACCAATTGATAATTTATATCCTCTGTTTCTAAGTTCAGCTAAAGTCTCTCTGACTTCCGCTGTTACATCATCCGGTCCCATTCCATATAGAAGTTCTCTGTACATATCATTTTTCTTAGCAGCTAAAATCTTCTTGTGTTCCTCACTAAGTGGTTCACCTTCATATCTTTCCAATATAATATCCAGAGATTCCATGCGTCCCACTCCACGGAGGCGATTATTGATTTTCTCGTCAAAATACACGCCTATTTCATCAGCCATTTTCTTCCAGGCCTGATAATGGAATTTGTCAGTAAATACAATAACTCCATCTAAGTCAAATATTACTGCCTTCAATTTATTTTCACTCATTTTACGATCTCTCTTCTACTCTTATTAATTTCTATATCGAAAGCCTTAAATCTTCTTAAATTTCCCAACCTCAGTATTTAACTGATTTGATATTTCTAAATTGCTCCCAGCCTCGTCCTTAATCTGTGTCATTGAGCCGGCTATATCAGAAATATTATCTGTAGCCAACACCACTCCCTTCGTACTTTCTGACATGGCAGAAGAAATATTTGAAATACTATCAACTGTCTCTGTCATAATTCCATTTAAGTGATTTATGTTCTGTGAAAATGCCATAACCACATTGTCAATTCTCTCAGCCTTTTCCGTGTACATATCAGTTGCACCTTCGAAACCTGCATAATCAGCAATAACAGTGTCCTGGATATATTCAAGCAAAGAACTTGAATTTCTCATGAGATTCTCAACAGCTCCCACAACCTTTGAACTTATATCCTGAATATTGTTGGCAGTCTTGGTACTGTTCTCGGCTAACTGACGAATCTCCTCAGCAACTACAGCAAATCCTCTACCAGCTTCTCCGGCACGGGCAGCTTCAATGGAAGCATTTAATGCCAATAGATTTGTCTGGCTTGCAATCTCTAGAATATCCTCTGTTAAGTTATTGATTTCCTCAACCTGCTTACTTGCCTCAATCGCTGTTGTAAGCTCATCCTTCTTCTCAACCATTACATTCTCAATACCATGCTTCTTCTCCTCAGTAGTCTCTTTAACTCCCAAAGCCAAAGCCTTGATCTCATTAGATGTATCTGCACCGATTTTTGTCTGCTCCTGAACTTCATTGATAGATGCCAGGATATCCTTGGAATTGTGCTCTAATATATCAATGCTTGCTGACACTTCCTCCATACTGGCTGTCAATTCTTCCATAACACCGGCAATGCTATCCACACTGTCGCTGGAAGTGGCAATCTCTGAATTCATGGAAGCAACCGTTTCATCCATTCGACTTGCATCCTCAGAAATCTGTCTCATTATGTTCTGTAGATTACCTATGAAATCATTGATGCCGGCACTAAGCTGACCGATTTCATCCTTGCTTTTCACATCAATTCGTTCTGTTAGATCCCCCTGATTATTATTGATATTATCAATAATATTATTCAGCTGTTTGCTGGCCTTCTTGGCAGGCTTGCTGACAATATTTCTCACAACAATTACAATCACAAGCAATACAATTACAAAAGCAATGATTGCCACAATCACAATCTGCATGCTGTAAACCACTGCCTTGGCATATGCTTTCTGGGCAGTCTGTACATTATCATTTAGCACTTCCATAAACGCTGTCTCAGTAGGTTCCCCCTCCTGGGCAAGAAGTGTCTGAAAATCCCCTGACATTACCATATTGGCATTGGCGAAATTACCCTTGTTGACATAATCCTCAATCTCACGAGTCATATCAACCATCTTGTGTACATAGGATATGTAAGCTGTATATTTATCAGACATGTCCTGATTGTCTGCCTGGGCCAGAAGTCCAGATACTGATTTTTCTGAAGCAGCAATATTTTGCAGTTCCACATCCAAAGCAGTCTCAAGGCTCTGTCTTAATTCTGCATTGTCATACAAGGTTATAATGTTGAGATACTTCATGCTCTTCTCAATGCTCTTCTGCATCTCATATGTATTCTGTAGAATAGGAATATATCTCTCAGTTATAGCTTCGCCATTTTGCTTTACCAACATCTGAGAATACATTGTTGTACCTACTGTTATGGCAAATATCACTGCCAAAATCATAATCATGGACAATACTTTGGTACCAATATTTCTAGTAACCTTCTTCATGATAAGCCTCCATCACAATATCACTCGTCAATCAACTGTCCGCCCTTAGTAATTCTACCCTCATACACTTCTAGATATATTTCTTGCCACAGTATGGGTCTATTGGACTTACTCCCTTAAATTCTGACTCGCCCATAATCTTGGCAATTGTGGCATCCACGAAATTCTCGTTGCCACTGTATGTATTAATATAAGTACCCATCATTGGTGCATCATAAAGATGATATGGGTAAGCTGTAGAAATCATCATTGTAGGAATCTCTGATGCAAACCATGGAGCATCATCTCCCAATCCAAAACATACATTCCAGTTCAATCTCAATGTTGTATTGTTGGAAGCATTTTCCATATTACAAATATATAGATAGAGATCATACTCCTGCTTCATCTCCTCCACGCCTCTGTACATCTCATGAAGAAGTCTGCCCTTCTCAGGTGTAAGCTTGGACATATCCGCGAAGTCCTCCACACCAATAGACACTCGTCTGTCTCTAACTGTAACTTCAAATCCACGCTGCTGTAATTTCTCTCGCCACATCTGTACATAAGCATTTTCAGGACTTAAGTCCTTCTGAATTACATTGAGATATATTCTCTTGTAACGAGATGGTGTAATAGGAAGTAATATCTTCTCATCACGAACCAGAGTAATTGCCTGATCAGCAACCTCGTTAGACCAGTCTCTATGCTGCTGGCAACCTACTACCTGGCGGAAATCATCTGAGACAAAGCTGTTATTGGCTTTCTTCTCATGTAATTTCAGAGAAGCCTTGACAGCCAGAATCCTCATAACAGCCTCATCCAATCTCTCCTGGGACAATTTATTATTTGCCAGACCTTCCAACATAAATCTGTAATCTTCATCTACATCCTTGTTGAACAGAATCATGTCACATCCAGCTTCAATCGCTGTTGGAATTGCCTCTGCTCTACTCATGGCAGAAGTGAATCCTACCATTGGTGTGGCATCTGTTGTAATAAGACCATTGAATCCAAGCTTGTCTCTCAGAAGTCCCTGTAACAATTCCTGTGACAAGGTAGCTGGTTTCATACAAGCGGCCTTATCAGCACTTGGGTTTAATTGCTTCACATAAGCAGGCTGAGCAATATGTCCAACCATCACTGTCTTGGCGCCCTGATCAATAAGCTTGCCATATACATAGCCATAGGACTCATCCCATTCATCTGTGCTTAGAGAATTGATGCTGGTTACAATATGCTGATCTCTCTCATCCACTCCATCTCCTGGAAAATGCTTTATAGACACAGCCACATTGCATTCATCTGCCGCATCTAAGTATCTGGAAGCATATTTATAAACCTGCTCTGGTTTATCTCCAAATGTTCTTACATTGGTTATAGGATTATGGAAGTCATAATTGATATCCACAATAGGTGCAAAGGACCAGTTCATGCCAAGAGCTGCACCTTCTGCACAGGCTGTATAAGCCATCTTGTATGCGTTGTCATAATCTCCTGTAGCAGCTACAGCCATAGGCTTACCAAAGGAAGTACCCTCGAAAGCCAAGCCCTCTCCACCTGACTCAGTATTGGCAGCCAGAAGCAATGGAATATCTGCTATCTCCTGGATTTTCTTATGCGTCTGACGAATATTGTCTGCAGTGCCAGGACGATACATCATGGCTCCCACTCCGATCTCATTAATGAGATGATTGAGATTGCCAGGATTGGCATCAAGTCCCATTGGGCAGAATAACTGTCCGCACTTCTGCTCGTTTGTCATGCTGTTAAATGTTTTATTTACCCAGTCAATTCCAGCCTGATCTAAATAGAATGGATTGCCTGTCAAATTTATTTTCTTCATAGTTATATGCTCACTTTCAACTGAATCTGTTCTATGAACTCTTTTTCCCTATTCATCCGTATCCGTCACATGCTGTGTTGCATCGCCGGCACGCAGAGGATACTACTAAATCGTTAAAGCATGCCGTTAAATTAGATAATCACGAATACTTACGAAGGAAATAGGCCGGTGCACAGCTCCATGCATGGCAGTAACTGTTTACTATGGTTCCACCATATGGAGATTCATAAGGATTGGCTGGATTATACAATTCCCAGAAAGTATCAGCTCCCAAATCAGCCATTGCTCCCCAGTATTCCTTCAGTTCCTCCAGTGCAACTCCCACATTGCCCGCCTTGATAAGTGCATCCACATAATTATGATACATATAAGGTGTCACCATACCCTCAGCTTCTGGATTATCCTTTACTCTCTTCAGAAGCTTGTAAGCATCCTCACCTTCTATAGCCTCTCCAAGAACCATCCATACCTGAGATGCAATTGATACCTGTCTGTCCTTACCACTGACATAACATTTCTTATTCTTGTCCCAGAGCTTCTCATTTGCCGCATCTCTAATCTCACAGTAGAAGGCAGCCAGGCTTTCCTCGTTCATCACGTCATCAAGAGCCTGAGAAATCTTGATTGCTGCAGATGTGGCATACAGAAGTACGCCCTGAGCTCCCGCCTGCTTGTTAAGTTTCAGATTCCAATCAATAAAACACCATCCCAGACGGTCAGAATCCTCCACAATACATTCTCTGTTCAAAGCTTTCTTGGCCAATTCAATCTGGCGCAAGGCTGTAGGCCATAATTCCTTCAATGTCTCCTTGTCTCCAGTATTTTCATAATAATCCCAGAGAATATTTACAAAGAATAATGAGTAATCATACATCTGTGTATCATCCACTTCAGGCTCAGGATCCAAGAAGAGACATGCTCCCACACGACCATCCTCCTGAGTAAGTCCTGCCAACAGATATATACAAGCCAATACCATATCGTTGTTCTGATAAGTCATATAATTTGCCAGAGCCTGTATTCTAAAATCGCCAATCCACAGTCTTCTGTCACGCTTAGGGCCATCCTCAAATACTACCTGCATACAGTCATGTAATGTACGGCAGGCAATCTCATCCAATCTCTTGTCCTGGGCATCATTTGTGTCAAATGAAATCATATTATTGTCATCCGCTCCAGAGACAGCAGTACAGATAACATCTTCTATACACAAATCAAATTTAGAACTGATATCTATAACCTCAATCTGTAAATAACGGAAAGCATATCTGCGAGGAAGCCTCAACTCTGATGGCACTACATCCACATGTATCTGTTCATACTCAATCCAAGATGAACATACCCATCCGTGATACTCCTCTGGATCTTCAAACAACTCAATTGGATTCTCTGCAAAATGAAGCTTCAACAATACTGGTGCATCAGGATGACTTCCCTTGTAGCCCAACTTCATATTTATATAACCCACTTGATGGTTTCCAAAATCCAGACATACTTTATCGCCCTTTTTCAAATTGAGACTTCTGTAATCATTCGCCGGCTTGATTTCCACCTTGCCATCAACCTGTTCTATTTCTACAGTCTGCCTTACCTCTACTCTTGTCTCTATAGGTTCTTTAAGCAACTCCATTGCCTTGTTAACATAAGCCTGATTCATCATTCCCATCTCTACCCTTCTGTAATTTTATAAAAGCAGCCCTTTTACTTTCCAAAAGGGCTGCTTAATAAAATCATCCAATTATTTTTTTGAAAAGAATCTCACTAATAGATTTTCATTATTTAAGTAAATCAAAAATACAACCAACAATACTGCATTGATAATCGATTGCATTGATGCAGTTACCTCATTTGAAAATACTGCGAAAGTAGAATTCAAAAGTGACATTGTAACTGCCGCCAAAAGAAATCCAATTCTCTCATTTGTAAATCGACTAATATATGAACCGATAAACATTGGAAGAAATGCTGTAAACATAATTGCAATTGAAGCGAAGTTTAACTGTCCACCATTGATTGTTGTATTTCTGGCAGCATTCAAAAATCCTACCAGTCCCATAAGGCCGCCACATATTGCATAACAGCCCAGAGCATTTTTCACTTCATTGATTCCTGTATTTACAGCTACCTTCTGTCCATCCTTCAGAGCCTTGTAGTCATATCCGAAGCGTGTGTGGTCAAATAAAACTATTGTTGCCACAAGTACCACTACAATAATCACAAAAGCATATTTCCATGTACTTACAAATCCTGACATAGATGAATTCTGAACCTCAGCTCTCAAGTACTTACCCTCTGTGATGGTATACATGATTCCTTCATATATAAGTGTGATTCCAAGGGAGGTTATAATGGGTGGAATTCTAAGAGCCACATATACGCATCCTGAAATCAAACCAAGCAAAGCACCAGCTACTACTGTAATCAGAAGCATCATTGCTGCACTTCCCTGTCCTCCACCTAACACTGCATATGTAATCTTAGCTCCAATGACAGCAGATAAAGCTGCCATTGATCCAAGAGAGAAATCGAATCTACCACTGTTGAGGTTAATTGATAATGCAATTGTAGTTAGCATCACTATGGCCACATAAACCACGAAGTTATCGAAGCTTCGCATATTGGTAATAACATGTGAACCATGTTGTAAGCACAAGGCCTCCAAAATGATAAATGATATAAGCGGTATCGCTATTGTTCCCAAAACTCTCTTCGGAATGCTCATAATATTAGCCCCCATATTTCCTTAAATAAGTATTTCTATTTTGATTCAATCAGAGTCTTAACATCGGCATAAGTTACATCATCACCAATGATTGAATCCAATGTATCCTTGTTGTAGATTGGATTAGATCCGTTGTCTGATAAGTAGAATGAATCGAATGATTTTCCATCTGTTGCAACAAGATAACCCTGGCTTACAGATACTGCATTGCCATTGTCATCGCGGATTACATTTCCGTTGATTGCATTCATAACAAGTGCGAACACAGGTCCGATAGAGGATGAATATTTACCAGCGAGATATACAAGCTTACCATCCTTGATTGCAGCTCCATTTGCCTCTGTAAATGAGTCAATATCTGAGAACTGAATTCCTGCTTCGTTCAATGTCTGTGTAAAGAATGTTGTTGCCATACCAACTGAGATAAATGCTTCTGGATTCTTCTGAATTGCTGCATTTAACTCATCTGTTGTTGTATCACCATATCCCTGAAGATAAGCTACAACCTGTGTATCACCAGCAACCTTTGATAGAGTTACACCCTGATCTGCGAAAATCTGTCCAACGATTGCATCCATATCACTTGCACCACCGTATGTGCATCCAAGCCCAACAAGAACACCTGCGGCTCTGTATACATGCATTGGGTTTGGAATAAATGCTCCGTAAAGTGCTACTGACTTCACACCCTGATTCTTGAAGTATGCACCCATTTCCTTACCGGCTTCGAACTCTGTCTCGTTGCTTGGTCCAACCTGACCTACAAAGTGCTCATAGCCCTTGTATTTCTCGTACTGCTCATTGTCCAACACACCTGAAGCAATGGCATAATATACGCCGTACTTCTCGCATGTTTCAATCTGCTGTGTTCTATCACTACTTGAGAGAGAGATGATAGCATCACATCCCTGAGAAGCGAACTTCTCAATTGCAGCCTTCTCATCCTCTGCGCTTTCCAACGCATCTGTGTAAGTAAATTCAACATCGTAGTTACTTGCGATATACTTCTCATAGTAGTTTCTGAAGCCCTGTGCTTCCTCACCGCTTACATCTGCTACAAGGACACCGATCTTGGCTCTACCAGATGAACCCTTGTTATTACCCTTGCCTGTAGAACCACATCCTACAAATGTCGCTACTGTCATTGCCCCCGCAACTAGCAAACTAAGAATTTTTGTCATTCTCTTCTTCATGTCTTTTTTCCTCCTTAACATATATCTTTAACGCTTATGCGCTAAATTCATTTTCCCAACACCCTGTCGGTAGAAACCATATTTACTTATTATCTAGGTAACATCTGTGTTCTATAATTCATGCTTGTGACATAAACTACCGCCAGGAAAAATACTGCACTTATAAGTTGTGTAATACCGTATGCTGCACTGCTATCTATAACAAGTTCCAATAGGTCATTTAGTAGCATAAATGAAAATCCACCTACTAAAGATGCATAAATCTTGGATCTGGCACCACCGGATATTGGCATTCCACCAAACACGATGGCGATAAATATATTCATTCCGATGCTTGATGCAGTTGTTGTTGTAACTGATGGTGTGTATACCAAAGTGAGAAATGCTCCCAGTCCAACACCGATTCCGGCAATTGTAAATGCAAGAATCGTATACTTATTGAACTTGATTCCTGTAAGTGTGGCACACACCGGATTGCCTCCGATAAACTTCTGTCTGCGTCCCGCCTTGGTTAAGTTAAATATAAAGAAACATACCAGGAAGAATACCGCCAATAGAATGATCTTGAATCCAGGATTATCCATATCCTTTACAACCACACTTGGAATACTGATCCCTCCCAAAGCACCACCCTTGGTTGTAATGATCTGTGATGCTACTGCTGTCAGAACTGACATCATTGCTACTGTAGTTACGAAAGCCGGTATGTGAAATACTGATGCCAATACTGAATTTAGGAGGGAACATGTGATACCAGATGCAAATATGGCAAGTATCATAAGAGCCATATTCTCTGTGGCGTTGTAAGCCAAAACTCCCATGGTTGCAGCGAATAGAGTGGCTGCGCCCAGACTGATATCAAAAGTTCCAAGGGTATAAATAAAGATTGCGCCTGTTGCTACAACAGCAAGTACTACGCCTTCGTTAAATACAATTTGCAGATACATATCAAGTCTGTATCCCTTCGTGGATACAACACCCACAAACAGAGCAAAGAGAACTATCAATGCTACAAATGGTAAGATTGCGACCATAAGCTGTCCTATTTTATTTCTGTTAAATGTTGTCTGTTTCATTACTTTGATGCCCCTTCCTTAAATCATATATCCTATGATATTTGCATCAGTAAGTTCTGCATTTCTCTCAAACTCATGAGTTATCTCTCCATTTTTCATAATGAAGATTCTGTCACTCATACCTATCAGCTCAGGTAATTCCTCACTGATCATAAGTATTGCTTTGCCTTCTGATTTAAGCTTCATCATCAACTGATACATGGCCTGTTTTACGCCTATATCAACTCCTCGGGTCGGGCAATCCAGAATCAATATCTCACTGCCGCATCCAATCCATTTACCAAATACAACCTTCTGCTTATTACCACCAGATAACTGAGAGGTAAGCTGATTAGCACTCGAGCACTTAATTGACAGAGTGTCTATCTGATTCTGTACATATTCACTCTCGCGCTTAGACGTTACCAGCCAACCTCCAAGAGCATATTCATCCATACCGCCAACTGATATGTTATCTTTGACACTGGCGCTCAATACCAAAGACTCCACGTCTCTATCCTTGGATACATAACCGATTTTATTTTTCACAGCAGTATGAGGATTATCTATTTTCTTGCCATTTCCCAGAGCGACCCTACCACTTTCCGGCTTGGCAGCTCCAAACATGACCTTGCCAAGTGTATGCATTCCGCATCCTGACAGACCACCTACTCCTACGATTTCTCCCTTGTGCAATGTGAGATTAATATTTTTCAATTCCTCACCCAGGTTTACATCCCTTATCTCCATTGCAACCTCATCCATATGAGATGGTGTGAAATCGCTTCTGTAATAATCTCCCTGTAGTTCTCTACCAATCATGCTTGTTCTGATGGCATCTGCATCGAACTCATCCTTGGTAAATGTACGAATGAGATTTCCATCCCGAAGTACTGTCAATGTATCGCAGACTTCCATAATCTCTTCTAAATCATGTGAAATGAAAATGATTGCCTTCCCCTCATCTCTAAGCTTCTGCATAAGACGATACATAATGCTTCGACCATCATGTGACAAAGCAGTACTTGTCTCATCAATAACCAGGATGTCCGGATTTTTCAAAACGATCTTGGCGATTTCCACCAGCTTTCTAGTTTGAAAATCAAGAGCTGCCATTGGCATATCTCCTGTTATATCTTCCACTCCAATATTTTTCATAGCCTCTGTGGCTTTCTCATTTAAGAGTTTGCGATTTACAATACCAAGCTTGTTCTTGAACTGATTTATCTCTCCCAGGAAAATATTTTCCGCAACAGTAACGCCGGCTATTGTTCCACTCTCCTGCACTATCATTCCAATGCCACCCTTTAATGCATCAATCATGCTTGATGGTTGCCACTTGTCTCCCTTGAAATACATATCTCCAGAAGTCGCTTTTTGCATTCCAGCTGCAATTGAAGAGATTGTAGATTTTCCAGATCCGTTCTCACCGATCAATCCTCTAATTTCTCCTGGATATACATCCAGATTTACATCCTTTAATGCAATGACATGTCCAAACTTCTTATTAATGTTTTTCATCTGAAGAATAGGTTCACTCATTTGTCTTCCTTGCCCCCTGCTTCTCTTCAAAACTTGTTTATAATCAAATTATAATCAGCTGAAAACATTATAAAATTCATATATTTGTTCAGTTTTACTGTTGTATTTATCCATAAATGTATGATATATGTAGTTTTATTGATTTATTTTGACATTTAGAAAGAGACAATCTATAATACGACTGATAGTTTAAGACAATCAAAGAGCTTACTATGTGGAGGTATCAATGGATTTAGATGAGGTAAAACACAGAGTATATATCATGAACGATGAGGAATACTTCTATAAAGAGATGTACGACGCCAGAAATTCAGGCAGAATAAAAGACTTCCTCAAGACCCTGGATCATGAAGAAATTCTGGAAAAACATAGAATCATTCCTGAGTGGCCTGAGACTATCCCGCCTCTTTATCTGGATAACTATTTCTTTGACATGGCTGACAAGGAAAGTATTGTTGTACAGAGACACAACAGATACAGTCCCGACCTGGTGCACTCTCATACATTCTTTGAACTCATATATGTATATGATGGTTCTGCTGTAAATACGATATCTCGCCAGGAAATAAATATGCGCACAGGAGATTTCTGCGTCATTCCACCTGGAGTTGAGCATTCCCTGGGTGTATTTGATGATAGCATAGTATTTAATATATTACTTAGAAGAAGTACTTTGCACAGTATGCTGGCACCATTTCTCACAACCACCAACCTACTGTCTTCCTTCTTTTTAAATAATATATATGCTCAGAGAGCCAATGATTACATACTGTTTCACACTGGATTTGACAATGCTATAAAACTAAGCTTCCTGTGGATGTACTCAGAATTTATAAATAAGCAACAGTATTATTATCAGGCTATTACCAACACCCTGCTGTTAGATTTCTATCTCTTCGTGAGGGAGTACTCCAACTCAGTACAGATGCCACTGTTCAACAGCAAGATGGATGTACAGCGTTATGCACTTATTCAATATATACAGGATAATTATAGAGATATTACTTTATCTGACCTGTCCAATAAATTCCACTATACCAACGAGTACACTTCCCGTCTTATCAAGGAATTGACAGGCATGACTTATACAGAAATCCTTCGAACCATTAGAATTGAGCGGTCAGAATCATTTCTTGAGACAACAACTATGACAGTTGCAAATATAGCGGAGGCTGTCGGCTATGATACTCCTGAACATTACATACGACAGTTCAAGAAGCACACAGGAATGACACCCTCCGCTTATAGAAAACAATCTCCAAAAAATATTTTGGAATAAACATGTAAATCTTAGAATACATACTTACCTGCTGGTACTTCCTGCTTCATTCCATTCATCAGAATAATGATAGCTGTGGTGCCAGTACTTCTTCATTCTCTTCACTATCTTTATACTTCATCTTCATTTTCCTTCTGCTTTAGTGAGTAAATTACCCACTCTGCTATATTTGTCGCATGATCCCCTATTCGCTCCATGTCAGTAACCATTTTCATTGCTGCTGTCACTGTTCGAAGATCTCCTGCAACTGGCTGCTGTTGTATCAAAAGATTAAAGCATATACTTTCGATTACTTTCTGGCGATGATCAATTTCTGCGTCACCATCCATAATCAGCTTTGCCTGATCAACATCTTTGGCTACCAAGACTTCTATAGCCTTCTGAATCGAGGATATTATATTGTTTCCCATCTCAATCATCTGATGATTAAGTTCTAAAAGCTGTTCATCAAATTTACTTCTCATTCGAATATTCCCTTCTATGATTCTAATTAACTCACTAAGCATATTAGCCAAACCTTCCGGTGATATAATCCTCAGTTCTTTTATCATTTGGATAAGAGAAAATCTGCTTAGTTGTACCAAATTCCACCATATCTCCTACCAGAAAGAAAGCTGTATAATCCGAAACTCTCACAGCCTGCTGCATATTATGTGTGACCACAACGACTGTATAGTTCTTTTTTAATTCCTCCATAAGGTCCTCAATCTTTGTGGTAGAGATAGGATCAAGAGCCGATGTAGGTTCATCCATCAAAAGAATCTCAGGTTCTACGGCCAGAGCTCTGGCTATACATATTCTTTGCTGCTGTCCCCCGGAAAGTGATAAAGCTGATTTCTTTAATCTGTCCTTCACCTCTTCCCAAATTGCAGCTCCTTTCAAGCTATCTTCTACAATTTTATCAAGCTTTTTCTTATCCTTAATGCCATGGACTCTTGGACCATAAGCCACATTATCATATATACTCATTGG
>OCTW011597275.1_pt1 | contig 13390 bp, 16 predicted proteins | sample 1539671 | NCBI WGS metagenome assembly OCTW01 (sample SAMN02144230, study PRJEB22623) | gut metagenome | biome: sheep rumen | host: Ovis aries | place: New Zealand | reverse complement strand
GCAAATGACTACAATTCAGGGTATTTCCGCTGGGTCGATGCCAACAACAGCAACCAGTCGATATACGCTTTTGTCAGAAAAGAAGAAAGCGGCAAGGGTATATACTTCGTGTTCAATTTTTCGGGACTTCCCCAAAAATACGGGCTGAAAGTCGAGCAAAACGGCGATTACGAAGAACTCCTCAACTCCGATAAGGACATCTACGCAGGCACAAACTGCCTTAACCGTGACTTGCGCTCATATAATTATAATCTGAACATACAGCTTGCCCCGCTGAGTTGTACCATAATTAAACAGAGATACTGATAAAAATCCCCTGAGCGCTTAAAAACGTTCAGGGGATCTATATTATCTGAGATCAATAAGCTGTCTGTATTCGTGTTCGGGCTGTTTTTGGAAAAACATTTTTTCTCTGCATTCGGTAATATCACAGCTGATGATATTGTAGATATGCCAGCCGTAATGCCAGTGCTGACTGTCGGGGTCGACGTATCGGTTGTTGTATATTATCCTGCCATATCCGCCTTTATCAAGAACAAATGCCGTTTCGTTCAGCATATCCCTGTGATAATATATGGAGTTCGTATCGCAGAATGCTTCATTGTGTCCCCGGCGCTTTGTGGGGCACCACTCAACGTTTTCATCGCAGAACATTATCCTGTATCTGTCATCTTCCTTGAAAATGCGTATGAATTGCATCAGGTCGTTGAAATTCTTGTATCTGTCCCTTGTGCCTTCGGTAAAAATACTTTTGCCGTATTTCCTGTATGTTTCACTGTACGGTTCTGCCTGCGAAACTCCACTGCGGATATCATATCTCATGCTTATCAGCTGTGCGAACACTTCACACTCACCGATCTTGCTTACATCTATCCTGCGGAACAGATCACCTGTCCTCAGCCGCGCATATTCAGATGATCGTCCCTGTTTTTCGTAATAAGTATTCAATGATTGTATAAAAAGCATATTTCCTGTGCCATATCTTTCGTTCTGTAAGTCCGCTGTTTCTGCGGTGCGTCAGCCGGGTGCCCCAACTTAAGATCACCGACCTTTATCAGAACTTTCCTCGCTGAGTTTTTTCAGCCTGTCACACTTTCTCTCATGGTAGATGTCCATAATGGCAGTCACCATCGAAAGCACCAGCATTATTATCATCAGCTTGTTTGAAGCCTTGCGGTTTATGAAATTCATTGTCGGGTTCATTATATCCAGCACCCAGAAGAATATGAACATGCCCACCATAACTATTGTTGCGTGGGGAAGTATCCTTGCCAGTCTTTTCATGCCTTACCCTCCGATATAGATAATGTCGCTTATCTCGCGTCCTCTGTCGGGAATGTTCACAAGTTCTCCGTCATATACCATCATTGCCGAACAGCCGCCGTCAAGATTATACGCGGTCATACAGCCCTCATCCGACATTATCGCTGCCAGTTCACTGAGGGTGACACCCTTTGAGTAACCGGGGTCACGACCGTCAACAGTTATTATCTTGTAATGACCCGGTGCGATATAGCCTATCGCTGAACGTGGATTTTCGCTGTTGAGGTAGGTCGTTGCGTTGAACGTTTCCAGAACTCCGCCGTTCCCGTCCAGAAGCATCGGTCCGAAACACCATGCCTGCCATACGCCTTGTGCCAGTACCGCATCAGTGTCAAATTCTTCATAGGTGTAGGTCTTCATCTCGCCGTTTGTGAACAGCACGCAGATGTCCACATCATTGAGATTGTCGCGGTATTTCACGCCGTTGCGCACCACTATGCCTTCTTCCGAATTGCCGTAGAAATCGCCGTTCACTGCGAATACAGCACCGTGTTCGGCAGCCATGCTGAATATCGAGTCCTTGATATTCTTGCCGTAAGTGTCTTCTGCCAGCGCCGTTTTCAGCACATCTACACTGCTGACATATATGTCAGCCGCGTAGTAAGTGACCTTGTCATCACCCTCACCGAACCATTTCTTTTCAATGGTTATCACAGCGTCATCGCTCTCATAATACTGCACCTGTTCCGCCTGAACATCTGCATTAAGCACCGACTGCACCAACGTATCATCAGCAGTGTATTCATCAGTGCCTGTATTGTCGTACCAGTTTTCAGAAGTGTGTTCGCGGCGCTCTTTCTTCCTTGAACTTGATCTGCTCTCGTTCTTTTCGGCAGAACTTTCCGCTTTCTCGGCTGCCGAACTTTCTGCCTCAGCCTTACTTTCTGCCGAACTTTCATTGTCAGCTTCACTGCTGACGCTCTTTTCGATGTCCTCTTCGGTTTCCTTGTTACCCGATGTCGGCAGAACGAAACTGTTTTTTGTATCGCTGTCTACCTGTGCCACCACAGTACCTTGTTCGCCCGAACTGTGCGGCATTACATAGTCAAACAGCATAAAAGTCCCCACAGCCGCGCATATCATAAGTGTATCGGTGACTGCCATCGCCCAGACGGGCATTCGCTTATTTTTCATCTTTTTTCAGACCTTTCTTCTTAAAAACAAAACATCTCTGCATAGTCCAGCTGAACATGAACAGCAGGACTTCGACTATTATCTTTGCTATGTAGGCGTTTTTTACAGCATACCTCGCCAGCAGTTCAAGCAGCAGAGTGTTTACCGCCAGTATCACCGCCGCCAGTGAAAAATATTTAAGCGCTGACTTTGCAAGATTTTCCTTGTTTCCAAACACCAGTTTCTTGTTCAGCATGAAGTTGAATATCGAACTGAACACCCTTGCTGTCAGGTTAGAGATAGCCTTGCTGCCGCTCAATGAGAATATCACCGAAAACAGCAGATAATCCACCAGAAAACTCAGCAGGGAAGAGCAGGAGAATTTTATTATATCCCTGTATATCCTCAGCGAATCGCGCACAGGTTTGAAATGTGAACTTTTGTTGTCATTGATGTACACCGTTTCGATGGGCACTTCAAAGAAAGCAATGCCCTGTCTTGCCGCTTCCAGCAGCATGTTCATCTCAAATTCGTACCGCTCGCCCGAAAGCCCCAGCATGAAGTTTGTCAGGCTTCCCGAAAAACCTCTCAGACCTGTCTGCGTGTCACTTACACCGACACCTGCCGCAAATCTGAAAACAGCCCGTGTCATATTGTTTCCAAAACGGCTCCGAAAAGGTATATCGCCCGTGAATTTCCGACACCCCATGATAAGCCTGTCGGGGTGCGCCTCCAGTGCATCGGCTATGCGCATTATGTCGGCAGTCTTGTGCTGACCGTCAGCATCAGCCGTTATCACGCCATAACTGCCCGATACATTCTCCTTTATATAGGCAAAAGCCGTTTTCAGTGCCGCACCCTTGCCGCGATTGTGTTCATGCTCCAGCAGTACGGCTCTGCCTTTGATGCTTTCAAAGACAGCCCGCTTGTCCTCACCGCTGCCGTCATTCACTACTATAAGTTTGCAGTCTGTTTCATTGTACAGTTCTTCAACCACAGCAGTCAGCTTTTCATCAGGCTCGTAGGCGGGTATCACGATATAGATATTGTCCATTTCTATCGTCCCTTTTGTTTTTATTTGCTTTCAGTATATGATGCTTCCCTTAAAATAGGTTTAAAATTTTCCTTAAATCAAGTTTAAATCATCAGCTTGATAAGAAATTCTTCGGTGTCATCGACCGCTTTTCTTTCCTGTGTCAGTTTAAAGCCGTATCTTTGGCAGAAATTTATCGCTCGCACATTCTTTTCAAGCGCGAACAGATGGTCAGCGCCAACATTTGCCACCGCATATCTCAGCAGAGCTTCACCACACCATCATCATAAACGAAGGTCTGTGCTGTCAGCGCGGGTGTGTTTTCATATTCTTTTATCATGTCAGCGGCGTTCAGTTCACCGAAGTAATATCCGTCATCTTTGAATATCGGGTAGAAATTCAGCCTGTAATTGAACAGTTCGATCTCAGCCGGCCTTGAAAAGTCATGTGGTTCAGCCTGCCTGATGTTTGTTTTCATTCTATAAGTCCCTTTATGCCCTCTTCTTTGAAGGCTTTCTTGTAGTATTTCAATTCTTCCGAGATAAGGTCGTCAATGACATTCATGCCCAGCAGTTCAACAGGTGCCTTGTCATCGGTGAGTATCAGTTCGCCGCCCTCATATCGCTCCATTCTCTCGTATATATCGAACATGATCGTTCTGAGGTCATTATCTTCCAGCCTTTCAGCACGCTTGTAAAGTCTGTCAGGCATGCCGCCCATGTCAGATGCGAAAAGTTCGCGGTTGGTAGTGCCGTTGACCTTAACGGTATATACGTTGTCAAATACCGATGCTATGGTGTCGCTGAGGTACTCGTTGATACTGCCCTCTTTGTCGGAGTGCATGTTCATGTTTACCACCATAACACCGCCCTCTTTCAGCGATTGTTTCACCAGCGTGAAAAATTCCACCGTTGACATCTGAAAAGGTATGGTTATATCCTGATAAGCGTCCACCATTATGACATCATACTTGAGGTCACCGATGTTTGTGTCGATCATACCTGCGGCACTGTTGACTTTGCTTCTCTGCGCACTCAGCGCCTGCAAGTAAGCCCTGCCATCGTAAGTGGTAACGGGTATATCTTTGTCAAGTTCAAAATATTTGCGGGCGAGATCGGTTATCTTATCGTCTATCTCAACGCCCCGTGTGCTTATTCCGGGAAAGAACTCTCTGCACTGTTTTGCATAAGTGCCTGTACCCATGCCAAGCACCAGTATGTTTTTGCCGGAGATGTCATCTCCCTCGCCCATTAGCGGCGCTGCCATAGCCACATCATAATATAGCCCCGACAGTCCGCCGTCTTTCATATATATCGACTGTATGCCGAACAGCACGTTGGTCGAGAGAGCCACCTGCTTTTCGTCCTCCTTGACCTGCAAGTAGTTGTACACCGACTCTCCCTCGTATTTCAGCGAGTTTTCCCAGAAAGCAAAACCCAGCAGAGTGCTGACCACACAGCAGACTATGAACAGAACTGTGCATACAGCCACCCGCAGATAACCCCTCTTGCAGGAAACGAAGTAGACTATGCCCAGCGCCAGCAGAATACCCGAAAATATCAGAAATGTCACCGAAGTGCCGACTGTGGGTATGGTGATGAATGTTGGGGCAAATGTGCCGATGATGCTGCCCACCGTGTTGAAAGCCCCCAGTGTGCCGACCGTCCTGCCGTTGTCATCAAGGCTGTCAGTTGTGTATTTTACCAGTGACGGAGTGACTGTGCCCAGCAGGAACAGCGGGAACACGAAAACTATCATACAAGCCAGAAACGCCGCCCATATCAGGAAATTCGTGCTGATCGTGACTACCAGCAGTGCCGAAACTCCAAGTATGACCATCTTGCCGAAAAAGGGTATAGCCGCTATCCATACCGCCGAAAACAGCACCCGCTTGTACAGCTTATCGGGGTCGGGGTCTTTGTCAGCGCTTTTTCCTCCGAAGTAGTTTCCAAGTGCCATAGCTATCATTATTGTGCCGATGATTATAGTCCAGACTATCTGTGAAGAACTGAAATATGGCGCTAACAGTCTGCTTGCACCAAGTTCCACCGCCATCACCGACATGCCCGCGAAGAACTCTGTCAGGTACAGATACAGCTTACTGCCAAGTACGCCCTTTTCGGCGGATTTTTCGTTAGTATTTTTCTTTTTCATATAATTACGCTCCGTCTGTAAAGGATATCGGTCTTTATAGGCATAAACCTCATTACTGCCCTAAAAATCACACCCTATATTTTACCACATTTTCGCCTTTGAGTCAATCACATATGCACTTGTTCGCGTGTTTTCAGTTTTTTGTCACAAAAAAAGCAGGTCTGCCGTTTCAGCAGACCTGTCACCAATTTCTCAGTTTTGCTTTCTTACCACCGCATACTCGTCATCGAGCCTGTAATATGGACATGCGTAGTGCGGTTCATTGAACAGCCTGTACATCTCGTCTTCATCAAGACAGACCTCGCAGGTGTAGCACTCCATTTCCTCGTCAAAGACATTGTTTACACAGCTGTCGCATGATGTGAAAGCCTTTCTCTTCTTTTTATTCATATATCCGTCACCTGTTTCAGCACTGAACTTACCTGCACCAGCGCGTCATATAGCTTATCCATATCCTCATCGGAAACATTCGCGAATCTTTTCAGCAGGTCATCGCGTATCTCCGCTTTCATTTTTTTCATAAAGTCCTCAGCTTCGGGTGTCAGCGAGATTATTACCACGCGCCTGTTGCCGGCCTGATGCTCACGCCTGATGAAACCCATGTCAGCCAGCTGTGCCGCCGCGCGTGTAGCCTGCTCGTTTGAAGTGTTTATCCTCGTGGCAAGCTGTGTCATGTTCATCTGTCCGCTCACCGAAAGCGCCAGCAGCACTATCTGCTGAGTGCGCGTCACATGGTATTTCTTCTGGTCAAAAGTATCAAAGACCAGCTTGCGGCTGAGCGGGTATATCTCGTAGAATTCCATTATGCAGCGTGTTCTGGTATCATTATCCATAATGTTCTCCCCCTGAAACAAACGAATAAACGACCTTATTTTAATTAATTATATCACGAAACCCCAAAAAGTCAATATACCATATTTATCAATATTTGACATTATCAAGCACTGATTTTTGTTCACAATTATTTAATCAATGTCGATATTTTACTTATATTACCACTAAAAATACCACCACAAGTGCTATCGGCAGCAAAAGCACCGCCGCCGAGATGATGTTCAGCTTTTTTTGCTTGCTGTCACAGTCTTTGACGCGGGCACGCCTGATATTTTCAAGCACGCCCGCCGCCATTATGACTGTAGATAATATTATTATCATTTTTACCCCGATCCCCGCGATGAATGCCCATATTGTCACCGCGAGGTCATTACCGCTCACTGCTTGTTCTCGTAATCTGCCTCATAGTCGCTTATCAGCTTTAACAGTTCTTCTGCGTTAAGTTCAAGACCCATTGCCTGTTCGCGTATCTCAGCCATAGTGAACTTGTCCTCGGAGTTGCCCAGCGTTTTTGCGAACATTGCCGCCGCACTTGCCAGTTTCATATTATCGCTCATCTCGTCTTTGCTGACATAGCTTGCCAGCATCACGGGCTTATCCACCAGCTTGCTGTCGTTCTCGTCCTTTTCCTTGTACCTTACCGATACCGTCAGCAGTTCACGGTCGAGGTCGCCTTCGTCAGCTTTTTCAGGCTCAGGGTAAGCCACATCGTCCTGATATTTCAGTGTGCGTGTGTTTTCTTCGGCTTTTGCTTCGGTCGGGATTATCTCATAGAGCGCTGTCACCTGCTGACCCGCACCGACATCGCCCGCGTCCTTAGTATCGTCCTCGAAATCCCTGTCATCAAGGAGCCTGTTCTCATAGCCCACCAGCCTATAATAGGAAACATTAGCAGGGTTGAACTCCACCTGCACCTTTGCGTCCTTAGCCACTGTGAACATCGTGCCGTTCATTTCGGTGACCAGCACTCTCTCAGCTTCGTCGATGCTGTCTATATAAGCGTAGTTGCCGTTGCCGTTGTCTGCCAGAGCTTCCAGCCTGCTGTCCTTATAGTTGCCCATGCCGAAGCCCAGCACTGACAGGAAAATGCCCATATCTCTCTTCTCTTCGATAAGCGCAGTCAGTTCTTCCTGCGAGGAAAGACCCACATTCAGGTCACCGTCAGTCGCGAGTATCACGCGGTTGTTGCCGCCCTCGATGAAATATTTCTGCGCCAGTTCGTAAGCTGTGTTTATGCCTGCCGCGCCTGCGGTAGAACCGCCTGCTGTCAGCCCTGCAAGAGTTTCGGCTATCTTCGAGTAGTTAGCACCGCTCTCGCCCTCCAGTTCAACAGTATCTCTGCCCGCGTAGGTTACTATCGATATGCGGTCGTTCTGACCGAGATTTTCAGCCAGCATCGCGAAAGCCTGCGCCACCAGCGGCAGTTTGTTAGCATCACCCATCGAACCGCTGACATCTATCAGGAAAACTATGTTTGAGTCGATGTCCTGAACGTCGATGTCCTTAGCCTGCAAGCCAACCAGCATCAGCTTTGATTCATCGTTCCACGGGCAGTCTGAAAGTTCGGTGGTTATGCCTATCTTGTCATCATCTTCGGGCTGAGGGTAGTCATACTTGAAGTAGTTTATGAACTCCTCAGTCCTTACCGCATCTGCAAAGATATCCTGCCTGTTCTCTATCATTCTTCTCACATTGGTGAAAGAAGCCGTGTCAACATCGGTCGAGAATGTGGAGAGCGGGTGTTCAGCCACACTCTGGAAAGAGTTTTCTGCATAATGGTTGTATTCTTCGGTATTTATCTCAGGAATGGCTTCTTCGGTATAATAATTGAATTCGCCGCCGTCGGTTTCAGCATCCGCCGTGATATTTTCAGGGCTTTCTCCGCCTTTTACATCATTGTTGGTGATATTGGTGTCGTTCTCGGCTTTATATGTGCCGTCAGATGCGCTGCCGCATGATGCGAACATCGTCACGGTCATCATTATAGCTGCTGCCATCGCAAAAATTCTCTTTGTATTCTCTTTCATAGTTATCATCCTTTCTTAAAAGGTATTAACGATTAAGACCCTCATGGATAAGTCTTTCAGCGTAGTCGGAAGAAAGTTCCATCTCGCTGCCGTTGTTTACTGCTATGCTGTATTTGCCGTCTTTGCCGCATATCTGTATTATCTGTGAACTTACAGAAGATGCGTCGAATGTATTGATGTCATTCAGACCGTCAAGCCCTGTTGTCAGTATTATCTCGATATCAAGACCGCTCTCGATGCACTCCATAGTCCATTCCTCACTTATCATCTGATCAAGTGTGTGTGCCTGAGTTTCGGGGTCGTTCAGTGCTTCCAAAGCTATCTCGACTATCTTTTTGGAATCCATGTCTTTTATGGGGTACTCGCCGTTGTAAGCAGCTGTCACCAGTTCATCGCCCTCAGCAGATACCTCAGCACTGCCTGTGACATACTCAGGTTCAGCGGCAGTGCTGTTCATTACCTCTGTCATTCTGTCCTTGTAGCTTTCATCAAATGTGTAGTAAGGTGAACTTACCAATTCACCATTCTCGTCAAAGTACTCTACCCAGAAGAAATACTCTCCGTCCTCGCCCGCAGCTGCAAGCGTATTGCCCTCAATGATCGTGTCGCCCACGATGAAAGGCTTTGCATCTTCAAACTTGATGTGCGTCATAAATCCGCTTGTTTCAAAACCGTTGAACTGCTCGATACTGTACTCGGTATCGACCGTATCATCGGCACTGGCGTTTGCAGCTGCTTCAAGAAGTATCGGTGCAGCTTCCATTCTGTGCTCCCAGCAGTCAGCGATGTGACCGTCATCGTACATCTCAAAACCGAACTCGCCGCCACCCAGTATCTCGTTTACATATTCCTCACAGAAACCGTTCTCATCAGAAGTTGTCACCTCTTCTTCTGCGGTAGTTTCTTCATCTGTGGGGTATTCGCTGGTGCATGCGTTGACTGTTACCTCTCTGTTCATTTCATTATCGGGCTTTGCGGCAGGTTCGTTCTTCTCTTCCACCTTGCCGCAGCCTGTCATCATCATCATAAGTGCTATTGCCATTACTGAATATCTCTTTGTCATTTTCATTTTACTGCCTCCGTTTGTTATGCGTTTTTCCATTCGGTTATCAGCTGTTCAATATCGAACTGCGGTGCGTACTTCATTCTGTCAAAGTAAAAGTCGTTAACATTCAGGCTTTCCTTTTCCAGTGAGAGCGCATTGCTGTCAAGCGAACTCCAGCCATTCTGGAATACTGCGCCGCCGTCGAGGGTGATCTCTATCTGCGGTGCGTTCTCGAAAACTATGCCGTAATCGCCGCTGCTGTTTACTTTTAGCGGTATCAGATACTCACGGTTCTGCTGGAGTATATAAGGCGTGCTGCTCCTGAGCGTGATATTTTCGCCCATGACTTCTCCGTCTTTGTCGTACATCGCCACGACATCAAGCGTGTACACCGCACTTGCATCTGCTTCAAACTCAACATCGTCCACTATGACATCTGCAAAAATGTCCGTCTGTTCCAGTACGTTCTTCTCGACGAAGTATTCATCGCCGTTCGGCACGTAGTCAGCCATGAACGATACAGTGTCCGTTTCGCTCAGATCCAGCTGATCGTATTTTACGGTCAGTTCGTAGTTTTTCTGTCCCGATATGTCCGCTGTGCCTTCCACAGACTGTATGGCTTCATCTTCTGCGGCTGCTTCCGCGTTGTTGTCTTCTGTGTTGTCCTCAGCAGTCGCGGCGTTATCTGTTTTATCTGACTCGCCAGCTTTCTCTGCCCTGCTTGTGGGAATGCTGTTCATTATGTTTTTGGACTTATTTGATTCGTTGATGATATTGATGCCCGCAAATATCACAATGAATGCTGCGGCTGCGGCAACTATCTTCATGTACCCGCCCGAACGCTTTATCTGTTCACGCTCAGTGTTTGTTGTTTCTGTTTCTTTTGTGTTCTCTTTCTTGTCTATCTCCTCAGAGATCCTGTCCCACAGCTTATCCATGTCGGGTGCAGTATTACGGATATGCTGTGTATATTCATTTCTTAAGTCAGCCATAAATACTGCCCTCCTTTACTGTTTTTTTCAGCTTGTTCAAAGCCTGTCTGTATCTCCATGCAACAGTGCCGAGAGGTATACCCAGCGCTTCGCTTATTTCCTTGAAGGTCATATCGAAGCCTACGCGAAGGTTGATGATCTCTTTTTCCGCGTCGTTCAGTGTTTCCAGCGCCTGACTGAAAGCCATGCCGCTTTCCACCTGAACATCTGTAGGTGCTTCGGGGTCTGCCTGTTCCTCAGTGTAAACATTTTCATCGTCGATCGTATATTCCACATGTTTCGTCTTTCTGAGAAAATCGATCGCCATGTTTCTTGCCATCACCGTTATGTAGCGCTTGTGTCCCGTTCCGGAACGGTACTGCGCCGCTGTCTCCCATAGTCTTAAAAACAGATCGCTCGTCAGATCCTCAGCATCCTGAGGACTTTTGACCACTGCCAGCATTTGCCGGTATACCAGCGTGCCGTAGCAGGTGTAAATGTCTTTAAGACCGTTTTTGTCTTTCCCGAGTATCTTTTGTATACACAGGTCAAACTCCTTATCGGTCAAATTTATCATCACCCTTCGACATAATATATACGTTTGGTAATTTGGATTTTTATGGTGTGAAACTGTACAAACTTCATTCCGTGATTTTGTTTATATTCAACAAAGTTGAGCGGATCTTCTGACGTGTCAGCCTTAAAGATGCTCTTCCATGCTGTTTACAGTGACACACTTTGAAAATAATTCGTTGATAATTATACCATAATAAATTAGTAAATGCAACCCTTTTAAGGCGGGGTTGATTTTTATGGTGCACTGTGATATAATAAATGTATCTTAACGTAGAAAGGAACGTTTCAAATGAGTGAAGAATGTACACACGACTGTAGTTCTTGCGGGGCTGACTGCTCTTCGAGAGAAAACGGTATAGAAAAAGCACAGCCTCACTATATGTCCAATGTGAAGAAGGTCATCGCTGTTGTCAGCGGCAAGGGCGGTGTCGGCAAATCGCTGGTCACATCTCTGCTTGCTGTCGATCATGCGAGAAAAGGCTTTAAGACAGCTGTTCTCGATGCTGATATCACAGGTCCTTCGATACCAAAGATATTCGGTATAAACGAGCGTCCTGTCACCACAGAAGATGCGCTCTTCCCTTGTGAGAGCGAGTTCGGCACTAAGGTCATGTCGATAAATCTGCTGATGGAGAACACCAATGACCCCGTTATCTGGCGCGGTCCCGTCATTGCAGGCGCTGTTACTCAGTTCTGGACTGATGTGGCGTGGGGCGATGTCGATTATATGTTCGTCGATATGCCTCCCGGAACAGGTGATGTTCCGCTGACTGTATTCCAGTCATTGCCTGTTGACGGCATTGTTATCGTGACCTCACCTCAGTCGCTGGTGTCGCTGGTGGTGGAGAAATCCGTGAGAATGGCAAAGATGATGAATGTGCCTATCTTAGGTCTTATTGAAAACATGAGTTATATCAAGTGTCCCGACTGCGGCAAGGAGATAAAGCTGTTCGGTGACAGCCATGTGGACGAGATAGCCGCTCAGTATGACCTCAAAGTTCTGGCAAAACTGCCCATCGACCCGCTGGTGGCTTCACTTTGCGACAGCGGCAAGCTGGAGATAATCGAGAATGATGTTATCGCCGCTTTTAAGGATATCAAACTCTGATATTTGTTTAAGATGCTTTTGTACATCAGCCGAGTCTGTCGATGATTTGTGAAAAATGATAAATTTTCACTATGGCGGTTGACAAAGGTTTGATGGTGTGATATAATTATCTAGTCTGAATAGGACATTATAATGAATGCTGCATAGAACTACTGTCTGAACTAAGGATGATGGGCTTCTATGAGCCATAATTTTTAGTTTGGAAGGAGGTCACTGAAATGAGAGAAGGTATTCACCCCAAGTATGTAGAAACTACTATCACTTGCGCTTGCGGCAACGTTATCAACACCCGTTCTACTAAGGAGAACATCAAGGTTGAAATTTGCTCGAAATGCCACCCTTTCTTCACCGGTAAGCAGAAGCTGGTTGACAGCGGCGGACGTGTTGACAGGTTCAAGAAGAGATTCAACCTCGACTAATTTTTGTGAAGCTAAAGAGCGGAATGTTTTCCGCTCTTTTTTTCACCCCGAAAAGAGGTAAACGACTATGAGCTACACAACTGTATATGAGTACGCCAGCGACAGCTTCACCGAAAAGAAGAGCGAGTTTATCGGGCATATCTGCCCGGTAAAGACCGCTGAGGAAGCTGTGGCTTTCATCGAACATATAAAATCACAGAACCGCAAGGCGCGGCATAACGTTTATGCTTATGTTCTGCGTGACGGAAACGCTTCGCGCTATTCTGATGACGGTGAGCCTCAGGGGACGGGCGGTGTGCCTGTGCTTGATGTTATAAACAAAGCAGGGCTGACAGATGTGTGCGTGGTGGTAACAAGATACTTCGGCGGAGTCCTGCTGGGCGCCAGCGGACTTGTGCGCGCATATTCGCAGGCTTGTTCACTGGCTGTGGCGGCGGCAAGGAAGATGGAGATGTGCGAATGTTCGCGCGTCAGCTTTTCCTGTGACTATACGCTGTACGGTCGGGTAAGCTATCTTCTGCCTGAGTTCGGGGTCATCACTGAAAAGGAAGACTTCGCTGATACGGTGAACCTTTCGGTGCTGTGCAAGTCCGAACTGGTGGAAGAACTCAAACGCAAACTGACTGATGTTTCAAATGGTCATCTGGAATTGTCAGAAGATACAGAACTGTGGGCGGACTTTGCTTGATAAATTGTGAAAGCATACAAAGAATTGATGCCTTTATGTAAAAATAAAGGCATTTTTAAGACTTCGGCACTATATATGGTTGTAGGGTATTTCCAAAAA
>OCTW011440444.1_pt1 | contig 13390 bp, 9 predicted proteins | sample 1539671 | NCBI WGS metagenome assembly OCTW01 (sample SAMN02144230, study PRJEB22623) | gut metagenome | biome: sheep rumen | host: Ovis aries | place: New Zealand | reverse complement strand
TGCAGCTTTCGACCGCTGCGGAAAAAGAGCCATCGCTTTTTCTGCCACAGGCAGCGCGATGGCTCTTTTCCCCGTGCGCGGGGAAGGCTTGAGCAGGGCTTACCGCAGCACTACGCTGGTCTGGCCCTCCAGGAGGAGACTGCTGCCCTCCAGGGTGGCCTCGCCCGCCCCGATGCAGGCGGCGATGCTGTCAAAGTCCAGGCCAAGGGCTGCCAGATCAATGGTCACGGCACTCTGGGCGGGATTGTGCAGAACGCAGACGGAGGAGCCCTCCCAGGTGGAGACGAAGCCGCCCGCCTTGCCGTTGGGAACGGAAACGGCGCTGTATTCGCCCCGGGCGATCTCGGGATTGGCCCGGCGGATCAGGATCAGGCGCTTATAGTAGTTATAGAGGCTGTCACTTTGACCAAGCTGAAGCTGAACGCTGTTGTCCTGGGCGCGATAAGTGCTGCCCTCCGGGTCCCGCACCGTGTCCCCGTCGCCCCAGAGCATGGCGAGACGGCGGTTGGCGTCGGTGTTGGCGCCGCCCCGGGAGCCCCGCAGGCCGATCTCCTCCCCATAGTAGAGGAAGGGAGAGCCGGGACCGAGGATGTAGAGGTTCGCGGCCATCTGCATCTGACCGCTGGAAGCCTGGAGGTAGCCGGCGGCCCGGTCCATGTCATGGTTGGAGATGAAGGGCACCAGCATGGCGTCCTCCCGCAGGGCGCGGACCGACCGGAGATAGCCCTCCACATACGAGGTATAACGCCCTGCCGAGCCGGTCTTCGCGGTGGAGGCGATAAGACCGTCTGTCTGGGACATGGAGAAATTGAAGCAGTTCATGGCTCCGTAGTACTGGTCGGTGACGCCGTCCCCGTCCCAGACCTCGGCCACCACGTAGATCTCCGGGTCGATCTTTCGCAGCTCGTCCATGTACCAGTCCCAGAAGGAGGCGCTGCCGGCGTTGTCGCCAAAGTAGACGTACTTGGCGGCGTCGAAGCGGAAGCCGTCCACCCCCAGGTCCAGGTAGTACTTCGCCACGTCCAGCACCGCCTGGCGCACCAGGTCGTTGTCAAAGTTCAGCTCCGGCATGGCGGAGTCAAAGTTGCACTCGTAATAGTCCTCCGTGCCGGAGATGGGGGCAAAGGTCCGGCCCGCCGGGGCGCTCTCCCCGGCGCCGTACCAGCAGTAGAAGTCATAGTAGGGGTCGGCGGCATCCTGGTTCCGGTGGGCGCTGACAAAGGAGGAGAACCAGGCGTTGCGGTTGCCGGTGTGGTTGATGGGCAGATCCAGGATCAGCTTCACGTTGCGGCTCTCGCAGAGATCCGCCAACTCCTTCAGATCCTCCATGGTGCCAAAATCCGGGTCAACGGCGTAGTAGTCCGTCACGTCATACTTGTGATAGGAGGGGGAATCGTAGATCGGCGTGAGCCAGATGCCCTCCACCCCCAGACTCAGACCGGAGGCGGGGTCTCCGTCGTTGAGATAGTCAAAACGGTCGATAATGCCTCTCAGGTCCCCGATGCCGTCGCCGTCAGAGTCGGAGAAGGAGCCAACAAAGATCTCGTAAAAGACCCGGGCGTTGTCCTCTGTCTCGGCATAGCGGCTCAGATCCACATCGTCGATGATGGCCTCGCCGGTGTCGCTCAGCAGATAGCGCCCGCTGTCGTCCCGGTCAGGCGCTGCGGCCTCCGCCGGGGCTTCCGCGGCGGATCCGGTCACGGCCGGGGCCTCCGCCGGCGCCGAAACGGGCTGCCCGCAGGCGGGCAGCAGAAACAGCAGGGCCAGGATCAGAGCGAGAAGGGAACTGCGTTTCATACAAGTCACCTCCGAGAAAATGCTTTTGATGGTAAAAGTTTAGCGAGAGAGGAGCGCTTTGTCAAGCGCGAAAGAACAAAAGCGGTTGACGGAAGGGGAGCAGGGCGACTATAATCGAAGTATGGAAACGATGATGTTTTATCGGCCGGAGGATCAGGACCGGCTGAAGGAAAAGGAAAAGAAAGCGCGGGCGTGGGTCTGGGCCTTGGCTGGACTGACGCTGGCGCTTTGCTTGCTTTTTTGCTGCCTGACCAATACCGTAAACGCCGGACGGATGGAGATCGCCACGCTCATCACCTCCTGTGTCGGGGGCTGGCTTGTGATCTACGGCCGCACCTTCGGCGTGCAGGAGGCCAGACACGAGCGGGAGCATGCGGCCTACCTGATCGGGGCGGACCAGAAAGCGGTCCGGGGCAAGCTTACCGTGACGAAGGAGCGCCTTCGGATCCGGGGCAGCATCCGCATCCGGATCCTGCAGCTGGAGGACGGAAAGGCCACCCGGCGCCTCAAGGTGAACGAGACCAAAGTGCGCGCCCTGCGGCCTTATGACGGCAAAGCGGTGACGCTGATTTTGGCGGGCGGCTATGTGGCCGGGATCGGAGGGGACGATGCAGGTACTTAAAAACATCTGGTCCCAGCTCCACCGATTCGTGTTCTGGGCCCTGCTCTCCACCATTCTCTGGGCTTGGATCTTCACCATCATCACCGACACGGTGCCGGAGAAAAAGGTGACCCTCTATGTGCAGACAGAGGCCTGCCGCAGCCAGGAGCTGAGCTTAAAGCTGGAGGAGGAAAAACCGGTGGGGATCAAAATGGTCAAGGTCCACCCCTTTTCCTACGCGGCCTTTAGCAACAGGGAGCTGCTGGAGTCTGATCTCTATGCCGTGCGGGAGTCGGACGCGGAAGAGATGCTGCCAATCTTTGCGCCCCTGGAGGGGGAAGCCTTGGACACCGGAGGAAGGGAACTCTTCCTCCGGGACGGGGTCTGCTACGGCGTGAAGCTCTCCGGACCGGGAGAAGAGGGCGTCGCCGCCGCATACATGGGCTATGAGCCGGGAGAAAGCTACTATCTGTTCTTTAATGCCAATTCGCTCCATCTGGGCAGCGGCGACGGAGCGGCCCTCCGGGTAGCGGAAGCCCTTCTGAAGCTGAAATAAGGAATGAAGGAATGAACTTGAACCCCTTCCGTCATTCGCCTCGCGGGGGATCGGCGAATGATACCTCCCCCACAGGGGGAGGCAAGATAGGGGATCCCTTGCTTCCCCCTGTGGGGGAATAAGGGAGGATCCGATCCGTGCCGCGAAGCGGCACACAACAATTTCTTCATTTTATCACGCATCAAAGGAGAAGCAACATGAGAAGAAAGACCTGGATCGCCCTGCTTCTGCTGCCGGCCCTGCTGCTGGCGGCCTGCGGCGGCAGCCCGGCACAGACAGAGGAGAAAACCCAAGGCGCGGAGGAGAGCGCGGAGCCCGTGGAAAGCAGCCTGTATGTAAAAAAGGTGGAGGACCTGCCGGAGGATTTCATCCTGGGCATGGACGTGTCCTCCCTCATTGCCGAGGAGCAGAGCGGCGTGCGCTACTATGACTTTGACGGCGTGGAGAAGGACCTGCTTCAGATCCTTGCGGAAAACGGCGTGACCCACATCCGCGTCCGGGTCTGGAACGATCCCTATGACGAAAAGGGCATGGGCTTTGGCGGCGGCAACTGCGATATCGACAAGGCCCTCGCCATCGGGCAGCGGGCCGCCCAATACGGCCTGAAGCTCATTGTGGATTTCCACTATTCCGACTTCTGGGCAGATCCGGGCAAGCAGATGGCGCCCCGGGCCTGGGCGGACATGGACGCGGAGACCAAGGCCGAGGCCCTCTACGCCTACACGAAGGAGAGCCTGCAGAGGCTTGCGGACGGCGGCGCGGACATCGCCATGGTCCAGGTGGGCAACGAGACCAACGGCGCCCTCTGCGGCGAGGACAGCTGGAGCAATATCCAGCTGCTGATGAAGGCCGGTTCCCGGGCCATCCGGGAGGTCTGCCCCCGGGCTTTGGTTGCCGTGCACTTTGCCAATCCGGAGCGCTCCGGCAGCTATGCCGACTATGCGGATCGTCTGGATTACTATGGGGTGGACTACGATGTGTTCGCCTCCTCCTATTATCCCTTCTGGCACGGTACCAGGGAAAATCTGGCCCAGGTGCTGGGCGGCATCCATCGGCTCTACGGCAAGCAGGTCATGGTGATGGAGACCTCCTGGCCCTACACCGGGGAGGATTCGGACTTCTCCGGCAACAACGTGGGGGACGGCTCCGGATTGCAGCTGGATTATCCCTTCACCGCCCAGGCCCAGGCCAATGCCGTCCGGGACGTGGCGGACACGGTGGCCCACATCCCCGGTGGCATCGGCCTGTGTTACTGGGAAGGCGCCTGGATCAGCGTGGGCACCGAGTCCTGGGAGCAGAACAGCGCCCTTTGGGAGCAGTACGGCTCCGGTTGGGCCAGCAGCTATGCCGCGGCCTATGACCCGGACGACGCGGGGAAATACTACGGCGGCTGCTCCTGGGACAACCAGACCTTCTTTGACCCCGCCGGACGCCCCCTGGAGTCCCTGCGGGTCTTCCACCTGCTCCGGCAGGGGAATGAGACACCCCTGAAGCCCGACGCCATTGAGGATACCGCCATCACCGTGGATCTGGCGGGAGAACTGACCATGCCGGATACCGTGAACGCCGTCATGAGCGACAACAGCCGCGAGGCGATCCCGGTGGAGTGGGAGCTGGATGATGCTCTGCGGCAGCAGATGTTCTCCGGCGGTCCCGCGGTCTATGAGGTAAAGGGACAGGCCCAGGGCATGGAGGCAAGATGCCTTGTGAACATGGTGGAGTTCAACTACCTGGAAAACGGCGACTTCGAGACCGGCAAGCTGGAGCCCTGGACGCTTACCGAGCGGGGCAAGGCAGACCAGCTCTATGTGGAGAATAAGCCCGGCGACTCCCTGGACGGCAATTGGCACATGCATTTCTGGAGCGAGAAGGAAAACAGCGTGGACTTCAGTCTGGAGCAGACCGTCACCGGTCTCAGACCCGGCAGCTACCGCTTCGGCATTTCCATTATGGGCGGCGACTGCGGCGAGACGGAGATCTACGCCTATGCCCTGGTGGACGGGGAGCTTGTGGCCACGGCGCCTCTCACCGTCACCGTCTGGGACAGCTGGGACACGGCCAAGATCCCCGGTATTCAGGTGGAAGAGGGCCAGAGCGTCACCGTGGGCATCTTCGTGAAATGCCAGGGCGCGGGCAAGGGCGCCTGGGGCAAGATCGACGCCGCCATGCTCAACGCAGACGGCTGAAAGCGCGGAAACAGCGGCTCCAACTTGTGCAAAATCCCGGCTTTTTGACGAAAAAAGCCGGGATTTTGAAAGTTGTGCACAATTTTTGAAAGCAATTTTTGGCGAAGTTTACTTCCCATTTTTGAATTTCTCCCGTGGACAAGGGAAATGTGGGAGAGTATAATAGTACCGCAAAAATGAGTAACGTCATTTTTGCCCTTTTGTATCCCGCAAAGGGAAAAAACCGAATTCATCGGCAAATTGCCATGAAGAAAAAATGAGGAGGAAACAAAATGAAGAAACTGTTTGCCCTGCTTCTCGCGCTGGCAATGGTCTTCTCCCTGGCTGCCTGCGGCGGTGAATCCGCTCCCGCTCCCGCTGCCGAGAACAAGACCGATGCTCCCGCTGCAGAAGCTCCTGCCGCCGGCGGCGAGCTGGCCGGCACCTATGACATCACCGTGTGGTGCCCCGACAATGAGGTCGAGCTCCGCAAGGCGATGATCGAAGAGTTCAACCAGACCAATACCGACGGTATTGTCTTCAACGCCACCGTTGAGAACGTCGGCGAAGGCGACGCGACCACCCAGATGATCACCGACGTGGAGGCCGGCGCTGACCTGTTCAACTTCGCATCCGACCAGTTTGCCCGCCTCGTGCAGGCCAACGCCCTGTCCAAGCTCGGCACGCAGGCTGCTGAGATCGTCAAGGCCGGCAACAGCGAGAGCGCTGTCGAGGCCGTCACCATGGCCGGTGACATGTACGCCTACCCCCTGACCGACAATGGCTTCTTCATGTACTACGACAAGTCCGTCATCCCTGAGGACGCTGTCGGCAGCATGGACAAGATCATCGAGGCCTGCGAGGCCGCCCAGAAGTACCTGGCCTTCAAGGCTGACGACGGCTGGTATCTGTCCGCGTATTTCTTCGGCACCGGCTGCGTCTCCGAGTGGGCCGCCACCAAGGACGGCTACTGGGACGTCAATGACACCTTCAATTCCGATGCTGGCGTGATCGCCATGAAGGGTCTGAACAAGCTGCAGTCTTCTCCCTACTTCGTCGCCAAGACCGGCGCTGCCGAGTTTGACTCCGGCGCTGCCGTTGTCTTCACCGGCCTGTGGGATTATGGCGCTGCCAAGAACATCCTTGGCGACAACCTGGGCGCTGCCCCCGCCCCCGCTTTTACCGTTGATGGTGTCGATTACACCCTCAAGCCCTTCATGGGCTACAAGTTCATCGGCGTCAAGACCCAGGTCGACGCTGTCAAGAACGCCGCTCTGCACAAACTGGCTCAGTACCTGACCAGCGCTGACGCTCAGCTCCAGCGCTACGAGGCCCTTGGCTGGGCTCCCGTGAACGTGGAAGCCGCCGCTTCTGAGGCCGTTCAGAACGATCCCATCCTCGCCGCCGATATGCTCCAGCAGAAGAACTGCACGCCTCAGGGCCAGTTCAACGACATGTGGTGGAGCCTGGCCGCCGCGCTTGGCGCCGCTGCGAAGGAGACCGATGATGAGGCTGCTCTGAAGGCAGCTCTCCAGACCTACGCCGATGGCGTTGACAAGCTGCGTAATCCTCCTCCCGAGGGCCTGATCTTTGTCGGTGCCTGGAACGGCTGGAACAACGGCGATGAGTCCGGCGAGTATCAGCTGACCGGCGACGGCGACGTCAAGACGCTGACGATCGAAGTTCCCGAAAGCGATTACATGGGCGGCCGTATCGTCAACATCGGCACCTGGGAGAATGACAAGGGCGCTGCTCAGGTCACCACCGGCGCCGATCTGATCCAGGCTCCCGATCCTGCTTCCAACCCTGACAACAATATCATCTTCCTCGCTGCCGGCACCTACACCATCACCCTGAACACCGCTACCGGCGAGATCACGATCGTTGCGGGCTGATTCGAAAGCCGCATCCATCCAAAGTTAGAGTGGCCTTCACTTTGACTGAACCTGTATGACAGATTTGGGTGGAGCCATTGCTATGGCTCCACCCAAGTTTTATAAAAGGGGTTATGCTATGAAAAGATACAGCGATATGGAATTTCTCCGCCTGTCAAAGGGACAGAAATTCCTGTACAAGCTTACCAGCTTTTTCGCGGCGATCCCCCGTGCCATCGGCCGGCTTTTCCTCGGGATATGGTACTGGCTGAAAAATGCGGGCATTGCCATCGGCAGGGAGTTTGCCGAAATTGTGACCACCTTTACCAGGGGCGACTGGAAAACCAGGATCTCCTATGTTGTGATGGGCTTTGGCAGCATTGCCCGGGGCCAGGTGCTGCGCGGGATCCTGTTCCTGCTGTTTGAGGCCGTTTTCATTTTCTATATGGTCGCCGCCGGCGGCCATTGGATGAGCATGCTGCCTTCCCTTGGTACGGTCGGCCCCCACGAGGAGTACAGCGTTGTGCTCGATTCCTATACCACTGTGTACGGCGACAACTCCTTCAAGATCCTGCTCTATGGCGTTCTGACCATCTTCTTCATCGTGGCCTTTGTTTACACCTGGCGTCTGAACGTCAAGCAGAACAAGATCGCCCAGGAGCATGAGCGCCAGGGCAAGCGTCTGAGATCCGGAGCGGACGACCTGCGCAGCCTGGTGGACGAACAGTTTTACAAGACCCTGCTGGCTCTGCCGCTTACCGGCATCCTGGTCTTTACTGTCATGCCGATCATTTTCATGATCTTGGTGGCCTTCACAAACTACGACGGCGCGCATGACGGCTTCAACAACGCGCTGTTCGGTTGGGTTGGCTGGAAGAACTTCGGCACCATGCTCTCCTGGAATGGCGCAGGCGGCAACGTCTATTCCGCCACTTTCGGCGAGGTGCTGACCTGGACGCTGATCTGGGCCTTCTTCGCCACCTTCACCAACTACTTCCTGGGCGTGTTCGTGGCCATGATGATCAACAAAAAGGGGATCCGCCTCAAGAAAATGTGGCGTACCATTCTGGTGCTCACCATCGCCATCCCGCAGTTCATCTCCCTGCTGTATGTGTCCAAGATGTTTGACAAGAACGGCATCGTCAACGGCCTGCTGATGAACCTGGGCTGGATCGACCAGGCTATCGACTTCTGGGGCTCCACCGCCCACAACGGTCTGCTGCCGCGCATCATGGTCATCGTTATCAACATCTGGATCGGTATCCCCTACCTGATGCTGATCGCCACCGGCATCCTGATGAACATCCCCGCGGACCTCTACGAGTCCGCCCGCATCGACGGTGCCAACCCCTGGCAGCAGTTTACCAAGATCACCCTGCCCTACATGCTCTTCATTACCGGCCCCTATCTGCTCACCAGCTTCACCAGCAACATGAACAACTTCAACGTCATTTACCTGCTCACCGGCGGCGCGCCGATCAACGCGTCCGCGTCTTCCGCCGCGGGCAGTGTGGGCTATACGGACCTGTTGATCACCTGGCTGTTCAAGATCACCACCGGCGCCGGCGCGCAGTACTATATGGCCTCTGTCATCGGCATCCTGGTCTTTGCGGTGGTAGCGGTGATCTCGCTGGTCGTTTACAACGTTCTGCCCTCCATTAAGAATGAGGAGGATTTCCAGTGATGAATGAAAGAATAGAAAGGCGCGGCATGGGCCTGAAGGCCAGCCGCACGATCTCAAACACGATCATCTACATCATCCTCGTCATTATGAGCATCGTATGGCTCATCCCCTTTGTCTGCATCGTGCTCCAATCCTTCCGCATCGAATCCACCTGGCAGGTGGGCTACGTTATACCCAAGCAGTGGGGCTGGAACAACTACATCGCCCTGTGGAACAGTGACTTCAAGAAATGGTATCTCAACACCTTTATTATCGCTCTTGTGGTTGCCGTGATGCAGACGATCATCGTCCTGTGCATGAGCTATACCCTCTCCCGCTTCCGCTTCAAGATGCGTAACGGCCTCATGCGCTTCATGCTGATCCTTGGCATGTTCCCCGGCATGCTGACCATGATCATCCTCTACCGCGTGCTGAAGGACCTGGGCATGACCCAGGCCAACGCCGTGCCCGGCCTGATCCTGGTGTATATAGCCTCCTCCGGCATGGGCTACTATGTGTCCAAGGGCTTCTTTGACACCATCCCCAAGACCCTGGACGAGGCGGCCCGCGTCGACGGCGCGACGCGAGCGCAGGTGCTCACCAAGATCATCCTGCCTCTGGCCAAGCCCATCGTGATCTACACGATCCTGACGGCATTCATGGGACCCTGGGGCGATTTCGTGTTCGCCAGATACGTCTCATTCGGCACCGCGGCCGGCATGAACGTGGCTGTCGGTATGTGGAACTGGCTGACGCCGGATATGATCACCCAGCGCTATACCATGTTCTGCGCCGGCGGCGTGATCGTGGCGCTTCCCGTGGCGATCCTGTTCATGTGCCTGCAGAAATACTATGTGGAAGGCGTCACCGGCGGCGCCGTCAAGGGCTGATGCCCACGATGTTGAAAAGGAGAGATCAGTATGGCAAGCGTAAAACTGACCAATGTAAAGAAAATATACGACAGCAATGACGGCACCCATCGCAAAGATCACGTCATTGCGGTCCACGACTTCAACCTGGAGATCAAGGACAAGGAATTCGTGGTCTTCGTCGGCCCCTCCGGCTGCGGCAAGTCCACCACGCTCCGCATGATCGCGGGCCTGGAGGATATCAGCGGCGGCACTGTGGAGATCGACGGCGTGGTGGTCAACGACCTGCAGCCCAAGGACCGCAACATCGCCATGGTCTTCCAGAACTACGCCCTGTATCCCCACATGACGGTGTATGACAACATTGCCTTCTCTCTGCGCCTGCAGAAGATGCCCGAGGACCAAATCTATGAAAAGGTCACCAACGCCGCGGACATCCTGGGCATCACCGAGTATCTGATGCGCAAGCCCCGGGCCCTCTCCGGCGGCCAGCGGCAGCGCGTGGCCATCGGCCGCGCCATGGTGCGGGATTCCAAGGTCTTCCTGATGGACGAGCCCCTGTCCAACCTGGACGCCAAGCTGCGCAACCAGATGCGCGCGGAGATCATCCTGCTGCGTCAGAAGCTGGACACCACCTTCATCTACGTCACCCATGACCAGACCGAGGCCATGACCCTGGCGGACCGGATCGTCATCATGAAGGACGGCTTCATCCAGCAGGTGGGCACCCCCGAGCAGTGCTTCGACATGCCCACAAACCTCTTTGTGGCAGAGTTCATCGGCGCTCCGAAGATGAACATCATGAAGACCCAGCTCCTGCGGGAAAACGGCAGATACTTCGTCACCCCCTTCGGTTCCAAGATCGAGGTCACCGGCGAGAAGGGCCAGATGCTCCAAGAAAAGAACGTCCCCGCCGGGGAGATCCTGCTGGGCGTGCGGCCGGAGCACATGGTCCTGGCCGACGACAAGGATGCCGCCGCCATCCCCACGACCCTGGAGGTCAACGAGATGATGGGCAGCGAGCTGCACCTGCACGTCTTCACCGAGGACGGCACCCGCCTCATCGTGCGCGTGCCCACCATCGGCCTGAAGAGCGGCGAGCGGGAGAGTCTCGTCAGAGGCAAGAAGATCAATGTCACCTTCGAGGGGAAGGTCATGCACTTCTTCGATCCCGAGACCGAGGAGAACCTGCTGCTGTAATAAGACTACACGCAAAAAAGCCGTCCGAAAGGGCGGCTTTTTTGTGCGAAAAGGAAGGAATGAAGTCGGCTGCGGCGAGAGGGACTTCCCCCAGCGGGGACTTTTGCCGACCGAAAAAACTGCCAGTGGCAGATTTTGCAGGCAAAAGAGGCGCGAAGCGACAAGTGGCAGACGCCGTCCCCCGCAAGGCGACGGGTGCCCAGCAGCGCCGGAAAGGCGAAGCTCTGCCGCACAGTTCTTCCCCAGCGGGGGGAAGCACACAAGAGAACCCCTTTTTTCTTCCGATTGACGCAGTCCCTCTTACTCGCTATAATGGCAGCAAAGATCAGAAAGGGAGGTTTTCCCATGAAAGCCATCGAACTGAAAGACATCCTGAACTATCGCTTTCTCTCCAATATCCGCTATGCGCCGGGCGGGGAGCGGGCGGCCTTCGTAGTGGCCAACGCCAATGAGGAGGACAACAGCTACGAACAGCGGCTCTGGCTCTATGAGAAGGGCCAGGTACGGCAGCTCACGGATCTGGGCAAGGAGGGGCGCTTTACCTGGCTGGATGAAAACCGGCTGCTGTTTCCGGCGGTCCGCTCCGCCAAAGAGAAAAAGCGCGCCGAGGGGCACGAGGAATTCACGTCTTACTACGTCCTGGATCTGCGGGGCGGCGAGGCGCTGCCCTTTATGACCCTGTCCTTTGCCGCGGGGGACCTGCGGGTGCTGGAGGAAAATCATTTTGTCGTCTCCGGCACGGTGGACAAGCTCCATCCCGAGCTCTTTGCCGCCGAGGAGGAGGAAAAGGACAAGGTGCGCAAGCAGCGGGAGGAGGACAAGGACTACGAGGTCTTTGACGAGCTGCCCTGGTACTTTAACGGCGCCGGCGTCACCAACGGCCAGCGGGAGCGGCTCTTCCTGGTGCAGCGGGAGCCCATGACCGTGACGCCCCTCACCGCCCTGCCCGAGGAGCTGCTGGGCTTCACGCTGCTGGGGGAGGAGATCTTCTTCGCGGTGAATCCCCGGGGACAGAAGCTGCCCCTGAAAGGCTTTACCCTCCGGGCCCGGAACTGGAAAACCGGGGCGGAGCGGGAACTGCTGCGAAACGAGGAACTGGCTTTTGCCGGCATGGAGGCCGTGGGAGAGCAGCTCTGGCTCTTTGCCACCGAGGGAAGGCGCTTCGGCCTCAACGAGAACAGCTGGGTCTACAGCCTGGATCCCGCCGAGGGGAAACTGAAGCTGCTGCGGGCAGAGGAATACAGCCTTTATAACTCCGTGGGCAGCGACTGCCGTCTGGGCGGCGGGAGACAGCACGTGCCCCAGGGGGAGAGCCTCTATCATCTTACCACCCGGGAAGGAGACTGCCTGCTTTATCGCATGGCTCCCGACGGCAGCGACCATCCTCTCATCGAGAAGACCGGCTGCATCGACGCCTTTGATGTAAACGGCGACGAGGCCCTGCTCATCGCTCTCTACGATATGCGTCTCCAGGAGCTCTACCGAGCGGACCTGAAGACCGGGGAGATCAGCCCTGTCTCCCACTTCAATGACGAAAATCTGGAGGGGCGCTATGTGGCAAAGCCCCAGCCCCTTACCATCTGCTCCAAGGGCACCGAGATCGGCGGCTGGGTGCTGCTGCCCAGGGATTATGACCCGGAGAAGCGCTACCCCGCCGTCTTCGACATCCATGGCGGCCCCAAGACCGTCTACGGCCCCGTGTTCTATCACGAGATGCAGCTCTGGGCGAGCATGGGCTACTTCGTGTTCTTCTGCAACCCCACCGGCAGCGACGGCCGGGACAATGCCTTTGCGGACATCCGGGGCAAGTACGGCACTGTGGACTATGAAAACCTGATGGACTTCTGCGACGCGGTGCTGGAGACCTGGCCCCAGATCGACCGGAAGAGAGTCTGCGAGACCGGCGGCAGCTACGGCGGCTTTATGACCAACTGGATCATCGGCCACACGGACCGCTTCTGCTGCGCGGCCAGCCAGCGCTCCATCTCCAACTGGCTCAGCTTCTGGGGCACCAGCGATATCGGCTTCTACTTCGCCCCGGACCAGAACGCCGGGGACCTGTACGAGAGCCCGGAGAAGCTCTGGGCCCGCTCGCCCCTGGCCTATGCCAAAAACGTGAAGACCCCCACCCTTTTCATCCACTCCGACGAGGACTACCGCTGCCCCCTGGAGCAGGGCTTGCAGATGGCTGCCAGTCTCATGGAGCGGGGCGTGGAGACCAGGCTCTGCCTCTTCCATGGGGAGAACCACGAGCTGAGCCGCTCCGGCAAGCCCAAGCACCGGCTGCGCCGCCTGCAGGAGATCACCGACTGGTTCGAAAAGCACGCAGGATAAACAGTTTTGAGATCAAAGATTTGAGATAGAAATGGAAACAGAGCGAAAGTGCAAATCCTGCGCTTTCGCTCTGTTTTGCTGCGGGCCACGCCCCACGTAGGGAGCGATCCCCAGATCGCTCCGGACGTCACGCTCCGGACTACGGCGGCGGGATGAGGGCATCCCGCCCTACGCGCGGGAGGAATCCGAGCCTCACGCCGCAGGGACTTCCGCGCTGTTTTTGGCGCGGAACCGCAGGAGTCCTCGCTGCGCTCGGGGACCTCATCAGTCAGCTGCGCTGACAGCTTCCCCTTGCGAGGGGAGGCCAAAGCCGCGCATCAAAGCCTTCTAT
>OCTW011352502.1_pt1 | contig 13390 bp, 12 predicted proteins | sample 1539671 | NCBI WGS metagenome assembly OCTW01 (sample SAMN02144230, study PRJEB22623) | gut metagenome | biome: sheep rumen | host: Ovis aries | place: New Zealand | reverse complement strand
CTCATATTAGCTACACCAGAACATATTCTTTGCCATGCTTTTATTTCTGCTCCATCAGGAAAATAATACATTGATTCAGGAGAATAAGAATATCTGGTCGATCCAATATGAACTTCTATTTCACCCCTCTTATTCTCAGTATAATGAATGATTCCATTCTCGTAAGAATAAGCATCTGCAATAATCACATTATCCTTTTCAAAATACTTAACACCGTTTCCACCTTTAGCTTGCATAAGTTTTAATACAGCATTCAATTTATAAATTGGCGACGTACTATTATAAGCCGTTCCAATAAGTTCTCCTGTCTTAAACTTTGTCTTGCCTAGATTTACCCAGTTGTCAGGTCGTGGATATTTAAGCTCTCCACCACGTATTTTGAGAATCAACCATTTTCCATCTTCAATAAGCTCACAATCTTTTGGGGCATATAGGTTGCCTGATAGATCCTGAATTCTTTCGTGACCGCCATGTTTTAAGCCCAGGATACCTTGGGTTGTTGATTCTGTAAAGCTAGTGCCAGCACCAAGTCCATATGCTGAACCTTCTGGTATACTAGTCTTCAAAAATTTTTTGCTCAATAAGTCTGGTGTCACGTCCGTTAATTTCCCTTTTTCTTTTGTAACAATGGATCGAACAGGAACTAAGTCATCATCATTCATTCTAGTAACCTCAGGATAAACTTTACCATTAGGTGCAGTTCTACCTGTAGCCATATATCTAGGAATTAAAAGACCTGGATTCTCTGTATCTTCACCTTGTACAAATTTGTAATTGTTTAGGAGGAATGAGATTTGACGCGTTAAATAACCTCCCAAAGGTCGTATAGCCCAGTAGTTTACTCTGAGCTATTCCCTATATCTCTATAGGTTGTTTAGACTATATCATGACTCTGCAGCTTCTTCTGGCAAAGTCCCATTTTCTATAGTCGTTGATCTTACTTCTTTTACAGGCTCTTCTTCTATATCCCCAATTTGTCTTAAGAGTTCTATAACTCCGGGGATAATGAGCCCAATTGCTGATAAAATACCAATTGTTTTCTTTATCATACGTAAGTTGCTGATTAAATTAAATTAATTGCTTTCGCGTCATTTTTCTTTTTCTTTTGCAATTTTTCTACTTTTCCAGCAATAGTTTCAAATGGTTTTATTTATAGTCAGATGCACCTTTGTAAACTATTAACACCTGACTGCTTGATACTTTGAAGCGATCTATTTTCAACTGCATGATATCTATACTCGTCTTCTGTAAAACCTTGTAGCAAATTGCCCTTGGTTATTATTGGTTTCTCATCTACACCACTAATGATAAGTGATGGAGCATTAATAGCAATAATTGATGCGAGTTTCACGCGAGATGCTCGATCAAGCTCATTCTTAAGATCGCTACTGAACTTACCCTCAATTTCTTTTAGGTATTTATTATAACGTTCTGTAAGAAGTACTAATTTTTGCTTGTCCGTTAATTCTGTAGAGTCGGCAATCTTACGAATCTCCTTATAAGTATCCGTATCAGTATCTACATACAACGTACTGTAATCAAAAGTAACAACACCAGCTTTAGTTACAGCCTTAAGAGCCAACTTTTGCATTTCATTAGCCTTCTCAACCCAATCATCAAATCCATAAAGATATGACATTAACTTAGCAGCTGATTTAGCACTAATACGATCATAAGGGGTTTTGAATACAGGATCTCCACCTACCTTAATATCATCAATATCAGCATCTAAGATTTTAGAAAGTCTAAGACGACCATAAGTTGTTATTTTTGATTGATAATCTACATTTCCGATTTTTCCAGTAAACACTATTGGAGTTCCATAAGCAAGTTTACCATTAACTTCAACATCTTTTAAGAGTTGATTATAATCAGTATAATAATACTTAGGCTCCTTTAGATCATTCGGTTCCTCCGGTGTATACTCAGACAGAACACAAAGTCCATTAAGTGTTTCGTGGTTAAATTCGAAAATGTTTTTCAGATTTTTCTTATAAATTTTATTCACACGAGGGCTCATCTTTTTCAAAGTATCCTCTCGTGCCTCCTCTGGAACTAAGATAACGCTGATTGTGTCCATTTTATTATATAAACTATAGTATATAATATGACTATATCTTTCTTGATTTTTAAAATACATAGTCGATGAAACCCAATTAAAGGTCTGCTGATAAGTTCAATTTTACTTTCCAGCAATTCTTTCTATAATAGGCAACATATTTTTACCATCAAAATCAGCATTTACATAAATTAATATTAGATTTTCTAATATATTAGACTATATTATTTCAATTGATTGAATATATAACAATAGTCTTTGAATTAGAGCAATTTTAAGATATAGATAACTGTTAACTTAGATATAAACTGTATCCTTTTTCAGGTTTATTTTTTATCCAGTATTTCAAAGTTGATTCGGGAACTTCGGCAAATCTAGCAGCATCTGCAATAGATCTGAAAATTTTTCCTGTTTCTTCATGAATAACTTTCTTTTGATTTGGTGAAGTTCCAAAATGAGAAAGGGATAAATTTCTTCGATGTTCTTCTGAAATACCTCCATAATTCGGATTCTTTTCACCTTTCCATCTATTTGAAAGTTCCTGTTTATGCTCTTCAGTATGAACTTTTCTTCCTTTCCAAAAATCTGGATTTTTATTATTAAACTCTTTTAGAGACTTTTTCAACTTCTCTAACGTTTCTGGACTTTTTCTTCTCCCAGTATTAGTTTTTCTAATGGCATTTGCAAAATTTTCCTTAAGATCTGCTAAAAATCTTGTAGAAAATTTCTTAGTAGCATCATACCTAGATTTTATAGTTTCATAATCTTTATTTTCTTTATCAGGTTCTTTAGTTACTAACATCCTAGATACTGCAAACGATAGTTTGATATTATCTGGCCACATCTTTGCTAACAACATATGAGCTATTATATGCTCTCTTGCTGTTAATAATACATAATTACTATCTTCATCTTTTCCTCCTTGACATTTAGGAAGAATGTGATGCTTTTCAGTATAGTAATCTAATTTAGTTCTATCTAAACCTCGAATCATTGCTTTCTTCATCAAAGATTCGTAAGTTTTTAAATACCAAACCCTATTACGATATTTAATGCTATCTATATCTAAATTCATAGTTTTATTTTTATTGCTCTAACTGCTGATAACAATAAAATGCTTCCAGCAATTAAATAATTTTTCCTTAAGTATTCTTACTTAAGCCGCTAATAGAAACGGTCCACATAATTCCAGCGGATAAGAAATTGCATCTGCTTCGACTAGCCGTAAGTGCAAAGCATATATCGAATATTCATGCAATGTCGGCTGTCTGTTTGCTCTTTTATTTACCAGTTTTAATTACCGATAAAAGACTATATCTTTCTCTTCCACGAGAAATTGTACATAGTCGTTGAGCCAAGTTAGTTTTGTATTTCAAATTTTAGTCTTGTATCTTTTTGTACTTCATCCTTAAGGAACCTATATACATTATTCTTTTGAGATTTCTCTATGAACTCTGTATATCTAGTTCCTTCAGAATTAAGCTTTGTATATTTTTGGAACTTAATCATTGTATTAAATTCTAAGTCCGCCAATATATTAGTAGGTCCACTTATTATGGCTACCACTTTTCCTCCTAATATTTGTTTAGGAAGTTGTTTGTTTACTCTTCTTTCCCAATCTTTAGAGAATCCAACTTTAATACTAAGTGGGAACTCAAGGAGATATAGGTATCCTGCCTCTCCCTGAAATTTATTTCCGAGGAGAGTATGGTTTGCAATTCTCATATGATACTCTGATCCATAGCCATGCGAATTTTTATCTAAGAGATTTTGTTCTCTTATTTTAATCATTCTATCATGTTTTTCCTGAGATCTATTCCATACTCCAATCTTACTAGTTCCTTGGTATCTGCCCTGACTGTGCAAGAGTTTCATATGTTCAGATCTTGACCAACCTGAATCAGAATATGTTTTTCTTTTTATTATCATATTCTCCTTTATTTTAACTATATACAAAACTAATTAACTTGGTTGCTGATTAGGAAATTCACCTTCCAGCAATTCTCATTTTTATACGTACCAGTCATACTAGCACTACTTGTTGTTCAGCATATTCTTTAAAAAGTCTCATAAGTTCAGGATTGCCATACTCCTCCTTAGTTGACTTTGATGCCTCTTCTTTTGTAAAGTTAAGTTCTTTTATTAAATAATTTATGAACCCTTCTCTACACATTTCATAAGCCAGATGAATAGGGACACCAATCTCATCCACTTTTAATTCCGTACTAGGAACGATTGGACAACGAGCACTATTCTTAACACGAACTGAATAAAGTCCACGAGCCTCATTTTTCTTTGAGGTATTAAGAAGGTCTGTTGCCTGTTTCTTACCAGCATTCAATAAGGCGCGAAGAAGAGCAGTATATCTAACTCGTTCTCCATCTGTCTTAAACTGGCTTCGTACTTCATTATAATTTTGTGGGTTTGATTTTACGTCTTCTACACAACAAAGTCTTATTACAATTGAATACCAAATACTTAGCTTGTGGGAATTCATCTTCTTGGTTCCTCCGCGCATAACTAAGCTAAATGGTCTCATCATTGCAGGTTGTACTAGGTAATATCTGTTTATAAGTCGCTTATAAGACAGTAAGTGTTCTGGAAAATATTTCTCAATAATTGCCATTAAACCTTCATATGAACATTTACTTTCATCCGTTATAAACTCTGAAATCGTAAGCTCATTCTTAGCCTTACTATACTCGAATTGGCAAGTATCGAAAACTTTAATTCCTAGCTTTTTTGCACTTCTACCAGCATAACCATTTCTTCTAAGATCTTCTCCTTGAAAGTCTAATTTTATTTTAACACCATCAAAAATCTGATCAAAAAGTTCTTTAAAGATATCAAATCTTAAATCATTTAGATAATAGAAGGGTAATTCAATTCTAGCAAAACGTCTTAGTCCTTCTTCCTTAGTGAAAACTCGTGCTCCACAGTTAGGACAAGGTTCTGAAGATGTTTGTCTAATCTTTCCACAAACACAACGATCCTCATAAGGAGAGCCGAAGATTTCCACATCATAGACTCCTCCCGGAACTGGCTGAATCTGAGATCCAAACTTTAAGTTGAGGTCTTTGTGATTTGTAAGAACCCTATCCTTATTATCTGATTTAGTATAGTCAATGATATCCTCATCAGTTAATAACTCTAGACTTACATCTGCCATAATAATTAATTTAAATTTTGTGAATCTTCAAGTATGTATTCTGCCTCTTGAATAATATATTCTTGAAGCTCTTTTGCACATTCCTTGATATCTCCATACTTTTTAATAGCGCCTTGGATAAAAGCAAGAGCATCTAATCCAGACTCTAGTCCATCATAACAAGGCTCTACTGTACCCATGCACCTCTTTCTAATCACTTCCATTACTTGACAAGTTTTAAGTCTTTCCAAATAATTTTACTTGCTAGTTCAGTATCCATAGGATTATCCTTGGACCATTCCTTATAAACCTGCTTAACATCTGCTATTGCATCAGATCTTGTCTTATCTTTGAGCTTCTCATACATTTTACCTGGCTCAAGAACTACCTCAATATAATCTGAAATTAAATCTTGGGTAATTGTTCTTGATGCATTAGTAAAACGAGGTCTGAATTCTCGATAATCCATAACATCTTCATAGGTTAAGTTAAGGTCTGAATAAGCAGCAAGATTTCGAATTTCGGCTGGCTCTCTACTAAACCAGTCAAGACCCATCTTTCTAACTCTAGCAGCTACTTCATTTCTTCCCTTGCTTTCATAACGCTGAGCAAGAGCTTCTACAATATCATACTTCTGCTTCTGTATCCTCTCAAATGCTGTCTTAATCTGTTTTGCATACTCCTCTGGCATGGTCTCACAGTTTAATATTAAGTCATACATGTTTGAAGAGAATAAGAAAATAATGAAGGCTGGTAACTGTCGCTGTTTTCTTCGTAGTGATGTAATCGAATCTTTGCTTAAGTCCCGATCTGCTAGATACTTTACAAAGCGTGCGATCTGATTTCTGGCTTCCTTTGCATACTCTTCATTGAAACCACCATCATCTGTTCCACCAAATTCATCATCCAAATCTCCACTTCTAAGCGGCTGATCTGGAACATAAACGCTGGCAGGAATACGATTATGTCCTTGAGTCTGAAAGAATTCTTTAGTAAAATTCTCAATAGTCATAGTAGCTGTATTCTTAGGTGCTGCACCAATAATGGTACGTACTGCATCTACTATATTACCATCAAACATTCTACCACCACCTGTACTAACTCTATCCAAATTTTTCTTGGCTGAAGTCATAATGTCATCGTAAGCTGAAGAAAGATATATTTCATCTCTCGTCATCTTACCACCATAATCTTCTTCAGTTAGTTGTGGCTCATCAGAACTCTCTTCTTCATCAGACTCAGATTCATCTCCATCTTCCCCTTCCTCAACGTCATCTGGTGTAACGTATTCTTGGCTTTCAAGATCGTCTTCTTCATCTAACAAAAAATCGTCTTCATTCATAATTTAAATTTATTTTATTCATCTATTGGAAACTTAATTTATTAATCCCTGAAATTTATCTGTTTCCTTACTTCATAATATATGGTTTTGATGTCGTTTTAAGCGCGTTTTCTTAATTTGGTGGGAATAAAAAGAAAAGGGTTGGTCGTACAACTCCCACCCTAATCTTCAATGTTTACGCTTCGCTATTCTCAAAAGAGCTCAGAAAAGGAATAACATAGCCAACGTCCCAGCGGCCGTACGTACAGCCCCAATAGCCCCAGCGACCACCACTGCCAACGCCCCAAACTCCCTCTTCATTTCTTATTGTAGAGCTCCAGAACCAATATCCAAACGGAATTAATGGTTTTCCTAAATATTCAAGCGTTAAATTTATCATTGACATTGCCTTAAAAGCATTCATAAGTTGTTCAACCGAGGGTAAAAATCCACCACGTTCTCTACAATATTGAATAGCTTTTAAATTGGCAGATGAATAATGATTTTCTAAATACTTACAATTCTTCTCACCATCTTCGTCTTTCTTTGCCGAATCAGAAGTTGTTTTGTGTATTTTCTTATCAAAATGAGGATTATCCTCCGCAAATTTTATACCTGACGTATTAAATTCAATGGATATAGCTTGATCCCCATAAGCATAAACACCAACAACTTCATCTAGATTAGAATCAATATCTAAAATACTACACCTTTTTCCATCTTTTAATCTAACGTCTGCGGCATAATCTAAAAGAGCTGCTAAATCCAACTGAATAGAACTAGAATCTACTTGTTCATTCGTAAGAACTAATTTCTCAGCAGCAAACTGTGTAATATCATCCTGAATCCAAAACCTTGTTCCTTTCGGAATTATGGCTTTAAATAAAGTTATTTCTTTTGCTTCCAACTTATATCCAGAATAACAATGAATAACTCCCCCATTTAATTGCCACTTATAACCATTTTCTGTTATATCTGGTTTACTCTGATCCGGCACTAATGTACTCCCTGGTTTAACTTTCCAGTGTTGCATAGGAGTTACATATTCTCCATCTCTTACTTTTTCTAATCTTTTGAAACATATAATGTCTCTTTTTGCGATGTGTCCTTCTTTATTTCCAATATATAAACACATAATCTTGTTTTGTTTAAGTTTAATTTTCAATTATAAGGGTTTGAAAAGAAAGGTGGAAATTATCCACCCTATCTTAAACACAAAAATATTATTCCATTGACCCAACTTCCAAATACTAAGAAACCTGGAATTATGGCAAGACTATCAGCTAGTCTTCTCCATAACTTATACTCTCTTCTATAAAATTCACTCTCTTTATTAGAAGGAATATCATAGTAATTTAGTATTCCCATTACCTTCTTTACATATTTTTCTTCATCTGATGTATAAAATTCTATATCGCTTTCATTAGCTCCAAAGAACAACATAAGGAAGAATAGATATATAACTGGACCAAAGCCTACTATAGAACTGTGCAGGCCTGATACTGGACTGTCGACTTTCTTCTTTTCGGCATCACTGAGAAGTTCCCACTTAGTCATTTTAAACCATACGTAACCTCCTTTATTATATTCCATGAATACAGAAGGCGTTACATCTATACTACTCTTTTTACCAGTCTTGACTTCTTTAACATATAGCCAGAGATGACCTGAATGATCTTTAGTTGCTTGTTCCTGTAATTTACCTAGAACCTCAAACTTCCTGCTCTCTTCAGTATGCCATTCTTTATCAAACTCCCTAACTTCGTCCAGATTTGACCAAAGTTTAATATTGGAGGGCAAAGAACCAAATACAAAAATCAGAGTTATTACTACAAATACTATGTACTGTATAAAGTTAGATTCATACCAAATAAACTCGCTCCTTAATTTAAAAGGACCTAGCTTTTTCTTTTCACCATTCATTGAAATTTCCATGATGCTTTCTTCCAATTTTTTGTCCAGTGTTCATCAGTTTGGACATGATGGGGTCTGACGTATTTAAATACATTATTCTTAAACGCCTCTGTTGAAAACTCTCCATCATTCCTTACTACTAGGCCTTCCATCGTACATGGTTTTCCTGTAATAGGATCATAAGAATCAAACTTACTAGAATGTTTAGAATAACCTAATATCTTTTCTTCTAAAACTTCAGGAGTAAGACCTTCTACGTCTATTATCTCCAATACGGGAACTGTTGGAAATCCGAAATAGAAGGAAAACCATTCAACCTCTGTCCAGTCTAGCCACATGTTCTTGTCGTTATCTCTCACTGCAAATACAAAGAATGGACAAGGTAAACTTTTATATTCTATACTGTGAATTCCTTCTAAGTTTTCACCAAATATTTCTAAGTTTTCTGGCAAGTCATACTTCTTGATATCCCAAGTCTGTCTAATCCAAGAAGACCAAGGAGAAGTAGTAGGTGCAGCATGAGATCTAGCATAAACACCATCTCTAGATAGACATGTATTTTCACCATCCAGTTTCTCTGTCAGTCTAAGAGTCTTAATCTTCTGACAATCCTCCCACCAAAATTGATTTATTCTATCGTCTTTTGTGGCTCCTGGTGAAAATGGAAAATGATATGTTCTACCGTATTTATCAGTCTGTGCCATAAATTCTACCTTTTATACAATTAGCACAAAGCTGATTAACTTTCTTATTTAAGATCTTTTGTTCAGACTTTTCCAAGGAATCATATTCTTTTCCATGCTCCTTCATGAAATCTTCCAAAGCATCTTTCGTAAAATTACCGAGAATAATACCAAATGACTTAGTCCATGAATCGATCTCTCCCATCTTAGACACTACATTATCCATTCTTGCAGTATTAACATAACGTTCTGCTTCTGGAATTAATGCCTGAAGTTCTGGACTGTATTCTGGAGCTGGTTGAGGATTAGGATTCTTTTTCTTTGACTTTTTCTCACTAAACTTTTCATTCTTATTTTTAATGATAATTCGGCTACCATTCTTCATATATAATGGCTCGACGGGACGAATTACAACACCTTCACAAGTATTATCGTCGATAAGAGGAAGCCCTAACCACTCAGGAATCTTTGAGTTGAATAGGTTTGGATACTCTAGACACTCTTTTAACGTTCCTTCCATGAGTGTTTTCGCGTAAAATATCCCCGTTGACTCAAAGATCTCGTTAACCTCTGGAACGGTCAAGAGCTTACCTGTCTCATCCTCTTCACCCTGATAAATACGAATGTCAAAGCCATAAAATTCATGAATAGGAGAATAAAATACTCCTTTCTGAATTATCTTAACATCCTTGGCTTTCTGTACTTCAGGATGAGGATATGTCCCTCCAAAGAATTCTCCATAAATCTGAATTTGAGTAAGATCAGGATAACGAGACTTCAGGAGATCGAATACTTTCACGACTCTCTCTCTATAACGATTCACTAATTCGGGATGATCAAAGAAATTCTCACCCTGACCTACTTTTGCTGTGCGTTTGCCAAATTCAATGGTTTCTGCATCTCCTGAACAGAGGAAGGACGAATTTGAACCATGAACCTTCTCTTGAACAACAAACTTAACATCTTGCTTGCCTTGATCGGCTAACTCAAACATAACTCGTTCCATAAATTCTCTATTAAACGAGTTCTCAATGTCATTATACTTCTTAAAATTCATAATTATTTTGTTTTAAGTTTCATCATTATAAATAAGGCAATAAGACTTAGGAGCTTCCACAGGTAAATAAGATTAATATATTTTTCAAATTTCACCTTCATATCCCCGCCTTCCCTTGGCCACAGAACCTTTTCGCTATCGCTACAAGAACCTGAACCCTGGGATATTCGGTTGCATTCTCCCCCTACTCCCCTCCTCTCACTCACCGGCGTTCGTTCGGCTCCCGGAGGCTCGCTGACGGGGGAGGCGAGATAGAAAATTCCCTCCATTGCCGTGGGCTGTAGAAAAGTTAAAGATGAACCATAAAGTTGACAAAAATTGCTCACTATCTAATATAAGATAATTTGAATGAAAAATGGTACACTTAGGGAAACTCCTAAGTGTACCGTTATTTGTTTTGTTAATTAGTTCGAAATTGTCCGTTCTTTTAAGTTTGTTATTATTTAGAACGAGCCATAAAGTTGACAAAAAGACCTCATTTCCGGAAATGCACGAAAATATTGAAAACTTCTCACTTTTGGTACAAAAAAGAGAAGAGAATATACAGCTTTTCCTTCATATATTCTCTTCAACTTCTCTTTACTTTTTCTCCACTAATTCGAATCCATGTACTCTCTTTCCTTCTATTGTTATCAAGACTGGCTTAAGATCAAACCACTCTTCCAAATCATTAGCTTTTGGAGTTTTCTTATATTTTATTTTATTATAAATCTCTGCCAATCTTTCTTTTATATCAGATTTAGCAATACGATCTCCTTCCTTAAATTCTTCTTGAACCAATGTTTTTAAGTCATTCTTAGAAAATGTCACTATTCCTAACTCTTTCTTGATCTTTGTAGTATGATATCCTAGTGCTCGGATTCTATCATATCCAAGAGTTAAGTATCCTTTTATTCTACTTTCAGCTTGATCAATTAAGTATTTCCTAGCTAACTCGCTCAGGTTAGGATCGCAAATTAGTTTTAATCTTTCAGCATCGCTCTTTGCCAGTTCATAGAGTCCGATAACCTGTTTTATTTCTTTGCGGTTATCTTCTCCTAAGATACTATTAAAAGTCTCTGCCATTGCATTAAATACTGTGAATCTGTCTTTGTAATCCCTCTGTTGGATATCATATGCTCTCCTTTCTGCCACCATTACTAAGTTATTGATGACGGGAACCAAGTCATTTCCTGCATGAGTGTTGACAGATACATAATTCTCCTTGTAATTTTCAAGTCTAGCCATTCTTTGATAAGTGTCGGCTAGTGAATGTTTAGCTTCAGGTCTGGTATCTTTCCAGGCATTAAGTAAGTTTTGAGTTACTTGAAGTTTCCATTCCACTTCGGCCTCATAATCTTTTCTCTCCAGTTTCTCTTTATTCTCATTAACTAGAGGCTTATAATAAAACTCAGCCTCATTTTTCCAAGGATTTTCAGGTAGTCTTTGTCTGCCCATTATTTGTGGCAAGTCAAGACTAATATCAACTGCTAGAGTATTAATATTTGCATCACTAAGGATGAAACTCCTAGCATTATCACTATAAAAATCAGCTCCTAAGTAGACCGTTCTTGTACAGAGAGTAAACATCTTCCTTTGTTCTCCTCTCAACGGTACTTTGCCTATTGAATATTCTTTTCCCAATGTTTTCTGAATTTTCTTTAAGTTCTCAGGAGTATTACTGCAGAGAATATTTACTTCATCAGGGCTAAGTTCACATTTTTTGATGATAGTTATAATATTTTTAACAGAATTTACGAAGATCATAGCTTCCTTTGATTCTACGATTTTTATTTTTCCACTACCATCGTCAACATGCCGAATCTCAAAATTACCTGTCTTATATTCGTCTATAATTTTCTTGATTGGTTCATATACTGATCTAATTATCCTTACTTTCAGGAGAGGTTTCATTACTCTCAGAGGATCTAAACTTTCCCAATCAAGTTCATAATAAGGGAGATCAGCAAATTCTGGTATCATTTTCAAGTATTCATTCATCATTGGCGTAGCGCTTAGGTAACAAACTTTCTGAATTCCTTGGAGAGTATTAACAAACTCCATTTCAGTGTTACTTTTGAAGCGACTATCCGTAAAAATTGATTGGAACTCATCTACAATAATTTGAAATGAGTTAAATTTCTTGAAAAATTCCAGTTTATCTTTCAACTGTCTAAATGAATCATAGGTAACCAGTATCTTGTATGGCTTTCCTAGGGCATCCATTTTTGAAAAATATGCTTCGAGTTCAATTTGTAATTTCTCTTGGAAGGTTCTTTTTTCTTCTTCCGATTGTTTTCTCAGGTTCTCAACAATACTTGCAGAACCAGGTTTCGGTTCTTCTTCCAAATCTTTATCAACTCCGGGGTCAATATCGAAGCTATCATTATAAACTCTGTACACATCATCAATATGTTGTTCCCATTTATTAAGTATCAACATATTTCTTGGCGAGCAAAGGATTACATTATCTCTATTCGTCAAACACCATTCAGTAAATCCACATCCAGGTATTTGTTTATCCATGATATGTGGAAATCTCGGGAACTTATAATAAAATTCTTCCCAATCACTAATATATCTTATTCCTGGTGGAATAGATATTTTCATTATATTTTCTTCTTTTCTGTTTTCCATTATATTATTAAAGTTTTAAATTTATTTTGTCTGTATTTTTCTAATTTTACCATTTTCAAAAAGTGAAAGAGGCTCTCATGATTATAAACCATAGGAGTCTCTTTTCTTCTCATTTATAAGGCATTGACATCCTTATATGTGTATGGAAAGAAAATTAATAATAGGATTAGGAAATCCAGATAAAAAGTGGTTAAAGACCCGGCATAATATTGGCTGGATGGTACTAGAGAGTATTGACGTATTAAAATGGGAAGAAGTTGCCGGAATAGGTTTTATGGCAAAGAATGTTAAAGGTGACATCTTCTTACGTCCGACAGTAGGAATGAATAGTAGTGGAATAGCTGTAGAAAAGGCTATGAAAAACTATAATATTCCAGTTGAAAATATCTTAATAATTGTAGACGACATGGATCTTCCTTTTGGTAATATTAGATTAAAGGGTAAAGGTTCCGCACGTCATAATGGATTGAAAAGTATTGAAGAACACCTAGGAACTTCTAAGTATGCTCGTTTAAAAGTTGGAATAGGAAAAGACTTTGAACCGGGTCAACAGTTAGAATTTGTACTAGGAGAATTTAAAAGAGAAGAACAG
>OCTW013417951.1_pt1 | contig 13391 bp, 8 predicted proteins | sample 1539671 | NCBI WGS metagenome assembly OCTW01 (sample SAMN02144230, study PRJEB22623) | gut metagenome | biome: sheep rumen | host: Ovis aries | place: New Zealand | reverse complement strand
GGAGAGTAGGAGGCCGCCATCTTTTTCCAAAAAAGTGAGCCGGAAGTTTTGCGCTTCCGGCTTTTTTGTGTATTTTTGCAGGCATATAAGTGTTGTATTGAGCTATGGAGACTATTTTGTCATCTGCAAACAGTGTCAGACAGCTGCCCCTCGGCATTTTGAAAACGGCCATTACTGGTATGAACACTAGATTGCTTTCACTGGCAGTATTACTGATATTGTCACAGGGCATATCGGCCCAAAGTATGCGTGAGACCATCCGACTGAGCGAGGGGTGGAAGTTTGCACTGGGACATGCAGCAGACCCGAAAAAGGATTTCGGTTGTGGTACGGAGTATTTTAATTATCTGACAAAAGCGAACTCCATACACAACGAGGGGCCTTACTCCAAGAAATTTGATGATTCTGCCTGGCAGAAAGTCCGCATCCCCCACGACTGGGTGACCACACTACCATATGCCAGTGAGGCCAGCCACTCACACGGCTACAAGACGGTAGGATGGAAATATCCCGATACTAGTGTAGGTTGGTATCGTAAGTATGTCAGTATCCCGGCTGATGACCTTGGCAAGCATATTTCACTTAGGTTTGACGGTATTTTCAGAAATGCACAAGTATGGTTCAATGGTTTCTGGCTGGGCGTAGAACCCAGCGGCTATGCCACACAGATATACGATGTGACAGAATACGTGAACTATGGCGGTGACAACCTGATTTGTGTACGGGTAGACGCTACGCTTGAGGAGGGCTGGTATTATGAGGGGGCGGGTATCTATCGCGATGTATGGCTTATGAAAACGGCTGCCGTCAGTGTGGCACCCTTCGGCACTTTCGTCTACGCCGACCTGAAACAGCCCTATACGATGGCGACCATACATGTCGAAACCGAGGTGACCAACAGTTCCCTGACGCCACAGACCTGTGATGTAGAGCAGCGCCTGCTGGACGCCCGTGGAGTGGAGATTGCTGTCAGCCAATCTACGTGCCACATGACCCTTAAAGCAAAGGATACCCAGCAGTGCAGCCAGATACTGACACTGGCCCATCCTCATCTGTGGAGCACTGCAGACCCCTATCTTTATAAGCTGGAAACTACGGTGAAGGTAGATGGTAAGGTGACCGACGTCTATGAGACAGTGACAGGTATCCGTGACGTTGACTTCGATGCTGACCGCGGTTTCCTGCTCAACGGCGAGTCTCTGAAACTGAAGGGGGTGAACATGCATCAGGATCATGCTGGTGTAGGAACAGCTATGCCAGAGGCGCTCATGGCTTGGCGCATCAAAAGGTTAAAGGCGTTCGGATGCAATGCTTACCGTTCATCGCACAACCCGATGACTCCGGCCTTGCTTGACATCTGCGACCGTGAGGGCATGCTTGTCATTGACGAGAACCGCCTTTCTGGTGTCAATACCGAGCACATCCGCCTCTTGGAGAGTATGATCAAGCGTGACCGTAACCACCCGAGCATTATCCTCTGGAGTGACGGTAATGAGGAATGGGGAATCGAGAACATCGTGGAGGGCACCCGCATTGCAGCCGCCATGCGGGAATACACCCGACTGTTTGATCCCACGCGACATTCGACCATTGCCAATGCCGGTGGCGGAGAAATGATCAAAGGACTTGACGTGGTGGGATTCAACTATATTCTGCAAAATGACGTTGACAACCGGAAAAAGAACAATCCTTCGTGGAAAATCGTAGGCACAGAGGAGACAACCGGCTGTGGAACCCGTGGCGTGTACTTCTATAATCCTGATCAGCCGGGCCACATGCCATCTATGAATCTCAGGGCGGACGAGAAGGATGGCACCGTCAATCGCATTGAGCGAGGTTGGCAGTTTTATGCCGACCGTCCATGGGCTGCCGGCTTGTTTTATTGGACAGGCTTTGACTATCGTGGCGAGCCTAATCCGCTCAGCTATCCTGCTACCGGCTCAGAGTTCGGCATCCTGGACTACTGCGGTTTCTGGAAAGACGAGGCGTGGTATCTGAAGTCATGGTGGACTGACACCCCCACACTCCACGTCTTTCCCCACTGGAACCTGGCGGGACACGAGGAAGAGGATATTGACATATGGGCCTACAGCAACTGCGACGAGGTGGAACTTACCGTAAACGGACGGAGTCTGGGACGTAAGAAAATGCCTAAGAACGGTCACCTTAAATGGAAAGCCACATACAAGCCAGGTAAGGTCGTAGCCGTGGGCTATAAGAACGGCAAGCGCCTACTGACAAAAATCATAGAGACTACCAAGCCAGCTTACAAGATTGTGCTGAAAACAGATTGCGTGGCGATTGCTGCAGATGGGCGTGACGTAGCGGTAGTAACTGTAGAAGTGCAGGATAAGAAAGGACAAATTGTACCCGATGCCAGCCCCATGCTTGTGTTCCGTCTTGACGGGGACGCGCGCATCATAGGTGTCGGTAACGGCGATCCCTCGTACTTGGGCGAGGATCATCCGAAGATGCAGGACTGCCGTGAGTTCAGCATCCCTGCCTTCAACGGTCTGGCACAGGTCATTGTACAGAGCGGTCATACGTCATCATCGCTCACGCTGACCTGTTCATCAGAAAAGTTAAAGCCTGGAGTCCTTAGTCTGACTACAACTGATTCGCAGATGCCATAGTGTATGGTATCGCTCAATAGGCTTCGCGATAGCGGTTTTCGTCTTTATCTTCGAGCATGGAGAGATATGATTGATAGCGACTTTGGGCAATGTGATGATTCTCTACAGCCTGGAGCACGGCGCAGCCGGGTTCGTGAGTATGTGTGCAGTCAGAGAAGCGGCACTGCTTGGAAAACTCAAAGATTTCGCGGAAGTAGCTGGTTATCTCCTCCGGCTCCATGTCGAAGGTGCCGAACCCCTTGATACCGGGCGTGTCGATGAGGAAGGAGGGGTGGTGGGGGGTGGGTGATGGGTGATGGGTGATGGGTGATGGGTGGTGGGGGGTGGGTGCCGCAGGGTCGCAAGAAGACTGGCAAGCAGGGTGAAGAGGAATCATCTCTGAGAAGGTGGTGGTGTGTTGTCCCGCCTGGTGGGCGTCGCTGATGTCGGCCGTGCGCAGGTTGGCACCAGGCACGAGGCGGTTGATGAGCGTAGACTTGCCTACGCCGCTGTTGCCGCTGAGCAGGGTAATCTTGCCCTCTAACAGCGGGCGCAAGTCATCGACGCCGTCGCCGCTCTCGGCACTGACCTGCCGACATTCATAGCCCAGGCCGGAATAGAGGCCGGCCATCATCTGCTGGTAGTGGAGCCATTCGGCGTCAAGGATGTCGGTCTTGTTGAACACCAGGATGACGGGCACCCTGTAAGCCTCTGCCGAAGCCAGGAAGCGGTCGATGAAGGTGGTCGAGGTCTCGGGCTTGACGACGGTTACCACGAGCATGGCCTGGTCGACGTTGGCAGCCAGTATATGGCTCTGCTTCGACAGGTTGATACTCTTGCGTATGATGTAGTTGCGGCGGTCGTCGATGGCAGTAATCCATGGTGCCCCCGCTCTCTGGGTGTTCGGGGTGACGGTTGTCGTGTGTTGGGTGATGGTTACCCTGTCGCCAACGGCCACGGGATTGGTCGTGCGTATGCCTTTTAGGCGGAAGTTGCCCTTCACTTTACAGTCAAGCAGCTGGCCATCGTCGGTAAGGACGGTGTACCAGCTGCCGGTATTCTTTACAACTAAGCCTTTCAATGCCGAATGTCGATTAAGAACAGAGAATTGTGAATTATGAATTATGAATTGTGAATTACACGGTCATAATCTCCTTGTTCTTAGCCTCGATAAGCGCGTCAAGCTTCTTGATATACTTGTCGTGCAATTTCTGGAGCTCCAGCTCGGCATCCTTCTCGTTGTCCTCCGAGAGTCCGTCCTTGATGGCTTTCTTCAGCTTGTCCTTGATGTCGGCGCGCACGTTGCGCACCTCAACCTTGGCTTTCTCGGCAATCTTGTTGCACTGCTTCACCAGGTCGCGGCGGCGCTCCTCAGTGGGCTGGGGAATACCCAAGCGTATCACCTCGCCGTTGTTCTCGGGAGTAATACCCACGTCGCTGTCCATAATAGCTTTCTCAATATCGCGAATCTGCTTGCGGTCCCATGGCTTGATGGCGATGGTTCGCGCGTCGGGTGTGGTGACCGTCGCTACTTGGTTCAAGGGCACCTTAGAGCCATAGGACTCCACCCTGACGCCGTCGAGGATGGCGACATTGGCACGACCGGCACGGATGCGGTTTAATTCATCTTCCAAGAACATGGCGGCCATCTCCATGCGCTCTTCACTCTTGCTTAATGTTTCTTTTACGTCAATCATATTTCAAGGTTTTAGGACTACAAAAGTAACGTTTTTCTTTGAAATGCGCAAGCGTTTTTCGTTTTTTTTGCTACTTTATTTTGTAGTTACAACTTTTTTCACTACTTTTGTGCGCAGATAGTAGGTTGTAAGGCATGAACACATTATTAAATAAGTTAGCAATCCTGATGCTTTCCTGCACTATAGGAGGGGCAGCCACCGCTGCGCCGGCTCCACGCAGCAGGGCTTACACCCAGGAGCGGCCTCTGGTGTATGAAGGCTCGCGCGACTTGTGGCCATACTCCTTCCTCAACGAGCAGGGTGAGCCCGACGGCTTCAGCATTGAGCTTATACGCATGCTGTTAGACGAGCTTGGCATACCCTATGTCATTAAGCTGAAGTCCAACGAAGAGGCATTCAACGACCTGCGCGACGGCAAGTCAGACCTGCGCATGGGCCTGGCCTCCGGCTTGCACGACGATTACGGCCATTACAGCCAGAATGCCGTTACCCTGTTTACCCAGAGCGTGGCCGCGCCCAAGAGCAAGCCTACGACCATACACACCCTGCACGACCTGGCCAGCAACAAAGTGATTGTCTATAAGAACAGTCTCTGCCAGCACCTGATGGAAGACTATGGGTGGGGCGACAACGCCATACCCTACGCCGACATCAGCGACATCATCAAGAAGGTGAGCAGCGACGAGGAAGGCCAGATAGTGTGGAACACGCTGTCGCTGAAATGGCTGATGAACAAGTATCAGCTCACCAATCTGGAGCTGACACCCGTAGACATGCCCCACGGTGAGTATAAATTTATGTCTAACGACCTGCAGCTGCTGCATCAGCTTGACAGCCTTTACACGGTGATGTACTCCACCGACAAGATTACCCCCATCCAGAACCGCTGGTTTTATCCTGAGCGCCAGGAGCAGGGGCTGCCCGAGTGGCTTTGGTGGCTCATGGGCGGACTGTCGCTGCCGGCGGCCCTGCTGCTATTCTATATTGTCAACTACCGCTTGCAGGAGCAGCATTTCAAGACTCTTATCAGTAAGCGCAACAAGGAGTTGTCGGCCCTTCTGGCCGACAAGCATATCCGCCTGTGGACCTACGACCTGGCGGAAAACATGTTTACATGGTACGACGAGCAAGGCAGGGCTGCCATTGAGTACACCCCCGACGAGTTTGCACGCCGCTATCATGAGGGCGACTTCGACCGGTTGATGCAGACCATCAGAACCGTTGCCGGCAGACCCGATGAAGACATCACCTTAGAGGTGAAAGCCCTCGACGCTGAGGACGGCGACGCCCAGGAGCGTGACTTCATAGTGGCGCTCTCGGTATTGCGTTACGCCAAGGACGGCTCCCCGCTGGTGATCCTCGGCACCAAGCGCGACGTTACCGAGCAGCGGCTGCAACAACGGCAGCAGCAGTCACTCAGGCTACGCTATCAAGCTATCTTCAACACGCCGATGGTCGACGTGCTGTTCTACGACAAGGACGGATACCTGACAGACCTCAACGACCGCGCCTGCCAGACATTCATGTGCAGCCACGACGCCATCGTGGCTGAGCATGTTACCTTTCAGGCGGTGATGGCCCACAAGCTTGACGACTTCAAATTCGACGAGGCACAGACCTACCACACTACGCTGCTCATGGATATGGACACCAGCCGTGCCGAAGGGCGCCTGGCCCAGTCGTGCAAGCGTAAGAACAAGATGTATTACGAACTGCTGCTGAAGCCTGTCTACGACGACCGCCAGCAGCTGGTGGGCGTCTTCGCACTGGGGCGCGACCGCACGGAGGCCATCAACCTGTATCAGGCTGTAAAACACAGCATTGAGCGCCTTTCCTCGGTTAACAAGGAGCTGACGAGCTACGTCACCAACATCAACCATATACTCAAGGAGAGCGGCGTCAGAATGGTGGAATACTCGCCCATATCGCACACGCTGTCAATCTTCAGCGGTATCAACGACGTGCAGTATGCCATCACGCAGGCACGATGCATGACCCTCGTCGACGAGCGCTACAAAATCAAGGCCATGCGACTGATTACCAATATGGACAACCAGAGCACCGCGCCTATCGACACCGACATACGTACCGCCATCAGAGACAAGCGCGGCGAGATGATCCATCTGGAGCTTCACCTCATGCCTATCCTCGATAAGGCGGGCGTCGTGACTTCATACTTCGGCTTGTGCCGCGACGTTACCGAACTCAAGGCTACCGAGCATCGGCTGGCATTGGAATCGGCCAAGGCCCAGGAGGTGGAGAACGCCAAGAACTCGTTCCTCAAGAACATGAGCTACGAGATACGAACGCCGCTGAACGCCGTGGTGGGCTTTGCCGAGATGTTTGAGCACGACCACTCGCCCGAGGATGAGGCCGTCTTCGTACACGAGATACTCGACAACTCCGACCAACTGTTACACTTAATCAACAACATCCTGTTTCTCTCGCGCCTCGATGCGCGGATGATAGAGTTCAACAAGCAGCCGATAGACTTTGCCGCCACCTTTGAGGCCAACTGCCACGACGGCTGGCAGAGATATATGACAGACAGTGTGAACTACGTGGTGGAGAACCCCTACCAGCAGCTCGTGGTCGATATCGACGCCAACAATCTGGGGCACGTCATCAGCAAGCTGACGGAGAATGCCGCCCAGCACACCAAAAACGGCACCATACGCTGCCGCTACGACTATGTAGGGCGGCGCCTGATGATCAGTGTCGAAGATTCGGGCGAGGGTATTCCCCAAGACGTGCTCAGCCATATCTTCGAGCGCTTTGTCAGCGGTACTCACAACGGTAGCGGACTGGGACTGCCAATCTGTAAGGAGTTAATCCAACAGATGGGCGGTACGATAGAAATCAGCTCTGAGCTGGGGCTTGGCACTACGGTATGGATTACGCTGCCCTGCCAGGCTACACTTATCAAGCGGAAAGGCAAGTAAATGAACGTGAGTAGTATATATAAATATGTGGAACCGACAAGGATAGTGAAGAGGCTCGTGATGCTCTTCACGATTCACTGCTGGCTATTCACAAGCCCGGCATCAGCACAGTCTGAACCGCTGACCAGCCGATATAACAGCAACCGCCCGGTTATCGTCAGCTGCGACTGGGACAAGCCACCCTATGAATTTCTCAATGACAAGGGACAGCCTACAGGCGCTAACGTCGACATACTGGAAGCCATCCTCGACGAGCTGAACCTGCCCTACCGGTTTGTAATGAAGGAATGGAGCAATGCCATCAAAACCTTTGAGCGCGGCGAGGCCGACATCATACTGGCCAACAAGCGGCGCTTCCCACAGCCGCCCTATGTCGTCAGCAACAATATCATCAACTACAACCGCATCGTCGCGGCCACCAGCCGCCACGACTCTACGGCCCTGGTGACACAGCGGATGCTGGAAGAGGGGCATGCCGTCTTCAAGCCCAGCGACTTTGCTGCCAAATTCTTTATCGACGAAGACTCCATTCGCGCCAGCAAGATAGAATTCCAAACCCCCAAGGTGGCGCTCACGGGCATCGCCGCCGGCGACAACCGCTACTTCGTGTGGGGCGAGGCAGCCCTGAAATGGAAAATCAAGGAGCTCAACCTTGAGGGCATCAGCCTTTGCGACGTTTCCATCCCCATCAGCGAGATTCACGTCATAGGGCGCGACCAGCAACTCGTCGACGAGATCGACGACCATTATTCGCGCATGAAGCAGAGAGGCGAGATAGAGTCCATCCACAACCGCTGGTTCCACCCTGAGCGCGTTACCGACGACACCTCGCTGCTGGCCATCTATGCCGTCGGGGCCGTCGTGTTGCTCATCTTCGTCGTCTACATGCTCTACAGGCTGTCGAGGGCGAGGGTGCTGAAGAACACCCGCGATGCTACCGACCTCAACAACATGATGGTGAAGGCCCTGCAGATGGAGCAAGCAGAAAACACCGACGACAACCACGCGGCCGACGACCAGGAGAGCCAGAAACTGCAGTTTATGTACGACAGCCTCTTTAATGTGCCCCTGATAGCCATGGCTATCTACGACAAGGACGGCTGGCCGCTGCTTATCAACGATGCCATGAAGACGGTGTGCGGATATAGCAACAGCGACAATGAGCGCTACTGGAACTCGCTCTGCATGTTTGACATCCCGCTCTTCAGAACGGCCTATACACCGGGCACACGCGACGACCTGATACTGTGTCAGCACATGGAGTATCCGGAACTGGGGCTCAACAAGTATCTGGAGTTTAATGTCCACCCGGTCATCGACGCCAACGGCGACATTGTCAATTACGTGTGCTCGGCAGTAGATATTACCGACGAGCGCCAGCGCGTGCATCAGGCTTACCAGCAGGAGCGGCGCATACGCCAGACCAACGAGCAGATCAATCTCTATGAGCGGCGCCTGCGCTACCTGCTGGCCAACGGCAAGATGTATGTGTGGCAGTCGGACGAGGCCTCGCGCACCATCACCTTCACGCGCACCATGCGCCAGCCGGAGTTTACCGAAACCTATGACCAATATCTTGACAGGCTCGACGAAGACATGCGCCAGCCTACCGTCGACCTATGGAACAACCCCCGTACTCAAGACCAGATGCTCAGCATGACCTGCCACTTCCAGCGCATGCACAACGAGAACCGCCCGCAATGGTGCTACAGCGTGGGCTTCCCCGTCTACGACGACCAGGGGCGCGTGAAGGGTCACTTCGGCATTATCCGCGACATTACCGACCTGATAGAAGCCCAGCAGCACCTGCGCGAGGAAACGGCCCGCGCCAACGACAGCGGCCACCAGAAGAGCATGTTCCTGGCGTCGATGACCCACGAGATACGCACGCCGCTGAACTCCATTGTCGGCTTCAGCGACTTGCTCAAGTCGATAGACGACCCCGAGGAGCGCCATGAGTTCATACGTATCATACGCACCAATTGCGACATGCTGCTCAGACTTATCAACGACATTCTGGAGGCATCGTCCATCAACGACGGCCCGCAGTCGGTCAATCCCGCCGACGTAGACTTTGCCAAAGCCTTTGACGACATCTGCCAGTCGCTGGAGCAGCGTGTGGAGCTGCCCAACGTGGCTTTCATCAAGGAGAACCCCTATACCACCCTCCACACCCACATCGACATCGGGCGCATACAGCAGGTGATTACCAACTTCGTCATCAACGCCGTCAAGTACACCACCGAGGGCCACGTGCGCGTGGGCTACCGCGTGGAGCACGACGACGACCAGGCCGGCGCCCACAAGGCCAAGAACACCGAGTGGCTCTATATCTATTGCGAAGATACCGGGGCGGGCATCCCCGCCGACAAGCAAGAGTCGGTATTCGAGCGCTTTGTCAAGCTCAACGAGTTTGTACAGGGCACAGGCCTCGGACTCAGCATCTGCAAATCTATTGCCGAACGTTGCGGGGGTACCATCGGCGTAGACAGCCAGGGCGAAGGCCACGGCTCTACCTTCTGGATAAGAATACCTACCCACATTGCCTGAACACACCACACTCAACACTTAACATCCTACACCCGACCAATGGCTACACAAATCAGCAAATACATGCTTGCCAGCGAGCGCGACGCACTTTGGGGGCTTACCGTCAGCACCGTAGGCTACGAAGAGATAGCCCCCGGCGACAGCTATCCCACCCGCGGACATGCCGACGGCTATTACTTCAACTTAGACCAAGGGCGTGAACTCAACGAGTACCAGTTGCTGTATATTACCGAAGGTGAAGGTACGTTCCACAGTCGTACCATCCGCGAAGCCCGGCTCTGCGAGGGCGACCTCTTCCTATTGTTCCCCGGCGAATGGCATTCCTACCACCCTAACTCCAAGACGGGATGGAAAAGCTATTGGATAGGATTCAAGGGCCACAACATGGACGACCGTGTGCGCGCAGGATTTCTCTCGCCTCAGAAGCCCATCTATCATGTGGGCTTCAGCGATGCCATCGTCAGACTCTACAAGAATGCCTATGATGCTGCCCTTGAGGAGGCCGCCTATTCGCAGCAACTCATGGCGGGACTCGTCAACCTGCTCATAGGCATGATGTACTCCAAGGAGCGCAACATCCAACTCAGCCGCAACCAGGCCCATGTCGACATGATCAGTCGTGCGCGGCTGCGCATACGCGAAGCCTTAGAGAGCAACCTTACCATACAGCAGGTGGCCGAAGAGATGGGCGTCAGCTACAGTAATTTCCGTAAGCTGTTCAAAGAGTATACAGGCATTTCGCCGGCCATTTATCAGCAGGACCTCCGGTTGCAGCGTGCCAAGGAACTGCTGTCGACAACCGATCTGAGTATCAAGGAGATAGCCTACCGTCTGAATTTCGAGTCGCCAGACTATTTCTCGGCAAAATTCAAAATCAAGACCGGCCGCCGGCCTACGGAGCTGCGTATCGGCAGGTAGCTTCATACCCCCGCCCCCGGCATGATTTTGGCACGACGGCAAATAAAGATTGTTAAAAACAGCGATTTCTTCTCTATTATTCGTAACTTTGTCGCCCGAAAGCAGCTTGTTAAAGTAAAAACCAGATACAAATCAATGAAGATTCTACTATTAGGTAGCGGCGGCCGCGAGCACGCCCTGGCTTGGAAGATTGCCCAAAGTCCGAAATGTGATCAACTCTTTATAGCCCCCGGCAATGCCGGCACATGCCATTGTGGCGACTCTGGTCGCTTTGCTATTACAGAGAATGTCAATATGAAAGCCGACGATTTCGAGGCCATCAAGCAGTTTGTCGTCGACAAAGGAATTCAAATGGTAGTCGTAGGTCCTGAAGACCCGTTGGTAAAAGGTATCTACGACGACCTGAAAAGCGACCCGTGCACAAGCCAGGTGCCCGTCATCGGCCCGTCGAAAGCCGGCGCCGTGCTGGAGGGCTCCAAGGATTTTGCCAAGGGCTTCATGCAACGCCACAACATACCCACCGCCCGCTACGAAACCTTTACCCCCGCCACTGTGCAAGAAGGTTTTGCCTTCTTGGAAACCCTCCAGCCGCCCTACGTACTGAAGGCCGACGGCCTGTGTGCCGGCAAGGGCGTGCTGATTCTGCCTACCCTTGATGAAGCCAAGAAGGAGTTGCAGGAAATGCTCGGCGGCATGTTTGGCGGCGCCTCCAGCCGTGTGGTCATCGAGGAATTCCTCAGCGGCATAGAGTGCTCTGTCTTTGTGCTCACCGACGGCCGGCATTACAAGATTCTGCCCGAGGCCAAGGACTATAAGCGCATTGGCGAGCACGACACCGGCCTTAACACCGGCGGCATGGGCAGTGTGTCGCCCGTGCCCTTTGCCACCAAGGAGTGGATGCAGAAGGTTGAAGACCGCATCATCCGTCCCACCGTTGAAGGCTTAGCTGCCGAGGGCATCGACTACAAGGGCTTTATCTTCTTCGGACTGATCAATGTCGGTGGCAATCCAATGGTGATAGAGTACAACTGCCGCATGGGCGACCCCGAGACCGAGAGCGTCATGCTGCGCCTGAAGAGCGACATCGTCGACCTGTTCGAGGGCGTGGCCGCGGGCAACCTCGACGAGCGGGCCATCGAGTTCGACGAGCGTGCCGCCGTCTGCGTCATGCTCGTCAGCGGAGGCTATCCCGAGGCTTACAAGAAAGGCTACGAGATCACGGGTCTCGACCAGGTTGAGGGCAGCACCGGAGAATCGGTGAGCACCGTCGTCTTCCATGCCGGCACGGCCATGAAAGACGGGCGGGTAGTGACCAACGGCGGGCGCGTCATCGCCGTGTCATCCTACGGCAAGGACAAGTCCGAGGCTCTGCAGAAGTCGTTTGCCGAGGCTCAGAAGATACAGTTTACCGACAAATATTTCCGTCGCGACATAGGTGCTGACTTGTAACGCTTCGCTATTGAAGAGTGAAGAGTGAAGAATGAAGAGTGAATAGTGAAAAGTGATAAAACGGACCCAAAATAAGGTGGCCGAAAGCAGGTATGCTTTACCTGTTATGGTTATCTATGCTATAGCGGTATGGATGGCAAGCGGATACTTGTTGCCCATAGTGCCCTTTACATTGTCATCATTGCTGAGCGGCGCGTGGGTGCAGTTGGTGTGTTTCTTGCTCTCAGCCTACCTCATGGTTGAGCTAAACAACAGCAATGCCCTCATACGAATCTACAGCCGTATGGTGTCGTGCTCGTTTATTGCGCTCTCCTGCGCTGCCTGCTTCCTGTTTGATTCCATGGCCGGAGCCATAGTTCAGCTGTGCTCTATTGCTACTTGCTTATGCTTGTTTCGCGCTTACCAGGATAAGACAGCCGTAGGGTGGACGTTTTATGCCTTTTTGTGCATAGGTCTGGCCAGCGTGGTTACTCCCTATGTGCTATACTATGTGCCTTTGGTATGGTTTGTTATGTACTTCCTGCTGACGGCGCTCTCATGGCGTACCTTCGCTGCATCACTGTTAGGGCTTATAACACCTTACTGGTTTATTCTGCCTTTTGCTATATATCAAGGCGGCTTGACAGATTTGGGGCAACGTTTCATGTCCTTGCTCGACTTTGAGTTCCCCTATAATTACTCACTGCTCACCATCAATGAATTGTCGCTTTATGTCCTTGTGGCAGCTTTTGCCCTGACAGGTTTCATCCACTATTGGCGTAGTAGTTATAATGACAGCATCCGCGTCAGGCAACTCTACGGCTGTTTTAGCCTGATGACATTTGTTACGCTCGCGCTTCTGGCTTTGCAGCCTCAGCACTATGACATGCTTATGCACCTTTTGATTGTCAATGTGTCGCCGCTGATAGCTCATTTCCTTTCGCTGACTCATACCCGCATCACAAATATCGCGTTTTACGTCATTACTGCCGCTGTTGTCATTCTGACCATCTTTAATTTATGGATGCCTTCATTGAAATTCTGACCAGTTATGGCTATGCAGGTATGTTCGTGGCAGCATTCCTGGCCGGCAGCTTCTTCCCCTTCAGCAGTGAGCTTGTCATGACGGGGTTGATGGCCACAGGCTTGGACCCCTGGCTACTGATGATTTACGGTACGGCGGGCAATGTGTTGGGGTCGGCAGTCAATTATGGTATTGGCCGGATGGGTAGGGTAGAGTGGTT
>OCTW011613841.1_pt1 | contig 13395 bp, 11 predicted proteins | sample 1539671 | NCBI WGS metagenome assembly OCTW01 (sample SAMN02144230, study PRJEB22623) | gut metagenome | biome: sheep rumen | host: Ovis aries | place: New Zealand | reverse complement strand
CTTGCCGGTCAGGGACTTGACCATCTCCTGCACGGCGGGGATACGGCTGGAGCCGCCGACGAGCAGCACCTTGCTGATCTCGCTCGGATTGAGACCGGAGTCGGACAGCGCCTGCTTCACGGGGCCGACGGTCTTTTCGACCAGGTCGTGGGTCAGCTCGTTGAACTTCGCGCGGGTGAGCGTCACGTCCAGGTGCTTCGGGCCGGTGGCGTCCGCCGTGATGTACGGCAGATTGATGTTCGAGGTGGTCACGCCGCTCAGCTCGATCTTGGCCTTCTCGGCCGCCTCGCGCAGACGCTGCATGGCGACCTTGTCAAGGCTGAGGTCGACGCCGTCGGATTTCTTGAACTCTTCAACAAGGTAGTTGACGATGCGCGCGTCAAAGTCGTCGCCGCCGAGACGGTTGTTGCCCGCCGTGGCCAGCACTTCGATGACGCCGTCGCCGATCTCCAGCACGGACACGTCGAAGGTGCCGCCGCCGAGGTCGTAGACCATGATCTTCTGGTCGCTTTCCTTGTCCAGACCGTAGGCCAGCGCGGCCGCGGTCGGCTCGTTGATGATGCGCTTGACGTCAAGACCGGCGATCTTGCCGGCGTCCTTGGTCGCCTGGCGCTGGGCGTCGGTGAAGTAGGCGGGGACGGTGATGACGGCCTCGGTCACGCTCTGGCCGAGGTATGCCTCGGCGTCGGCCTTCAGCTTCTGCAGCACCATCGCGGAGATCTCCTGCGGGGTGTAGCTCTTGTCGTCGATCGTCACTTTGTAATTCGAGCCCATCTCGCGCTTGATCGAAGAGATTGTGCGGTCGGGGTTCGTGACGGCCTGGCGCTTGGCCACCTGGCCGACCATACGCTCGCCGTTCTTGGCAAAGGCCACGACGGACGGCGTGGTGCGCGCGCCTTCGGCGTTGGCGATAACGACAGCCTCGCCGCCTTCCATAACGGCCACGCAGCTGTTGGTAGTTCCCAGGTCAATACCGATGATTTTACCCATGATGAATTCCTCCTGTATAGCGATATATTTTTATAAACAAATCCTTGCAGGCTTCCCCTTGAGGGGAAGCTGTCAGCAAAGCTGACTGATGAGGTGTACAGACAAGACGGCCGCCTCATCCGGGAGAAGGCGATTCAGTTGGCCACTTTGACCATCGCAAAGCGGATCACCTTGTCTCCCAGCATGAAGCCCTCCTGGAAGACTTCGACGATCTCGTTTTCGCCCTTTTCCTCATCTTCCACATGCATGACCGCGTTGTGGAACTTCGGATCGAACTTCTGCCCGAGGGACTCGGTCTTCGTCACGCCCAGCTTTTCAAGGGTCTGGCAGAACTGGTTCATGATCATCTCCACGCCCTTGCGGTAGGCCTCGTCCTCCGTGCCCTGTCTGAGCGCGCGGACCAGGTTGTCGTACACCGGCAGAAACTTCGTCACCGTGTCGGCCCTGATGTCGGCGTAGAGGCTGTCCTTCTCCTTCTGGCTGCGCTTGCGGTAGTTGTCATACTCCGCCAGCAGCCGCAGATAGGCGTCGGAGGCGCCCTGCGGGGCCTCGGCCTTTTTCTCTTCCTTTGATTCGGCCTTTTCTTCCTTTGCCTTTTCTTTCTTTTCTTCTTTTTTCTCTTTCTTCGGCGCTTCCGCCGCTTTTTCCCCGGCCTTGTCTTCGGCTTTTTCTTCGGCTTCGGCGGCCTTGGTTTCTTCCTTGACCTCTTCGGCCTTGTTCTCGTCACACATCGTTCGTGTCTCCCTTAATGATCAGCTTGTTGTGCATGCCCTCGGGCGGCGCCTCGCCCCCGCCGAGCCGTCTGGAAAGGCCGTCGGCCAGGAAGCGGAGCTTGGCGGCGACGGCGGAATAATCCATTCGCGTCGGACCGACCACGCCGATCAGCCCGCGGGTGTTGTCGCCGGCGTCGTAGCTGGCGATCACCACGCTGGAATCCTTCAGCTCCTCGGCCACGTTCTCCGGGCCGATCAGCACCCGGACCTCGTTGCTGTCCGGGATCGTCCCGCCCTCCGGCAGGATGTGCCCGCCGCCGGCAAGATAGCTCATCAGGCGGTGCGCCTTGTCCGGGTCGCGGAACTCCGGCTGATTGAGAAGCCTGTTCTCGCCGGAGACAAAGGCGGACGGCGCGGCGGAAGAGGACAGCACCTCGATGGCAAAGGAGGAGATCACCGCGGTGATGCCCATCGTGTCGTCGGCGCTGCGCTCGGTGGAGGCGATCAGCACAGGCGTGACGGCATCCTCGGCGATGTGGGTGAAGTTGGCGTTGAACAGCGTCGAGAGCTTACGGATCATCTTCTCGTCCACCGAGATCGGCAGCCTCACCAGCTTGTTGCGCACCGTGTGATCGGAGAGCATCACGACAATGATGAAGGTGTTCGCGTCCACATAAATGAGATCGAAACGCACGATCGTCACAGCTTCCCGCGTGGTCAGCGCCATGGCCGGATAATCGGTCAGCTGGCTGGCAAGCTTGCTGACGCTGCGGATGGTGTCGTCCAGCTCCTGCAGCTTCTGGTTGAGGCGGCGGTTGAGATCCTCGCTCTCCTCGATGCTCAGGCGCTGCTGATCCATCAGCTCGTTGACGTACATGCGGTAGCCCATGGGCGTGGGCACCCGGCCGGCGGAGGTGTGGGGCTGCTCAAGGTAGCCCATGGCCACCAGCTCGGCCAGCTCGTTGCGGATCGTCGCCGAGGAGCAGCCCAAGCCCGCGCTCTGGGCGATGGCCTTGCTGCCCACCGGCTCGGCGGTCTGGATATAGGCGTCTACGACGGCGGCAAGTATTTTCTTTTTTCTCTCGCTTAATGCCATCTTGTCCTCACAAGCTCCGCTTCGTTCCCCTGTGCTGGCACTCTTCCGGACAGAGTGTTGGCACTCTTCCTTTTCGAGTGCTAATATATCATCCGAGGGCGCCCTTGTCAAGAGCTTCCCCGGAAGGAAAGGGAAAAATTCACAGTTTGGACAAAGAAAACAGAAGGCCGTACGCCTTCTGTTCAGCGGGAAAAGAAACAGCGGGCGGAAAATTTCCGCCCGCTCGTGGGGTTCAGATATCCTTTTGGGGGAAGAAGCCCTCGACGGCGAACTGACCCTCCTGCTCGCGGATCTTTTTCTTCCAGCAGCGGTGGCACATGGCCACGTAGCTGTCGTTGCCGCCGAGAAGGATCTGGCCGCCGGAGGTGATGACGCGGCCGTTTTCGTCGATACGGGCGTTGACCGTGGCCTTGCGGCCGCAGGCGCAGACGGTTTTGATCTCGGTCAGCGAGTCGGCCAGCTCCATCAGCCGCGCCGAGCCGGGGAAGAAGTGCGTCAGAAAATCGGTGCGCAGTCCGAAGCACAGCACGGGGATGTCCTCCTCGTCGACAAGGGTGCGCAGCTGGTCGATCTGCGCGGGGGTGAAGAACTGGGCCTCGTCGGAGATGATGACGTCGTGCCGCCCCGCGGCGCGGCAGGCCTCGACGATGTCCTGCTCCGGCGTGATGATCTGCGCGTGCGCCTCGAGACCGATGCGGCTGCGGATCACGTCGGCGCCGTCGCGCGTGTCGACGCTGGGCTTGATGAGCCAGACGCTCATGCCCTTTTCCTCATAATTGAATTTGGTGATCAGCGCCTGGGCCGATTTCGACGAGCCCATCGCGCCGTATTTGAAATAGAGCTTGGCCATGGGGCGTTATTCTTCCTCTCCGAAAATATGCGCCTGCACGCGGGCGACGACCATGCGCATCGCGACCTTGTTGTGCCCGCCCTCGGGGATGATCAGGTCGGCATAGCGCTTGCTCGGCTCGACAAACTGCTCGTGCATGGGCTTGACGGTCGTGAGATACTGGTCGATCACGCTCTCCAGACTGCGGCCGCGGTCGCGCACGTCGCGCTTGATGCGGCGCAGGATGCGCACGTCGGCGTCGGTGTCGACGAAGAGCTTGATGTCCATCAGCTCGCGCAGCTCTCGCGAGGCGTAGATCAAGATGCCCTCGACGATGACGACCTTCGCGCTTTTTACAAGGATCGTCTTGTTGCTGCGGTCGTGGATCGAATAGTCGTACACCGGGCAGACGACGTCCTTGCCGGCCTTGAGGTCGCGCACCGCCTGGATCAGCAGATCGGTATCGAAGGCGTCCGGGTGGTCGTAGTTCAGCCTGGCGCGTTCCTCATAGGGCATGTCGTGATGCGCCTTGTAATAATTGTCGTGGTAGATGACGGACACGTCGGCGCCGAAGCGCTGCATCAGCCGCTTGGTGATCGTGGTCTTGCCGCTGCCCGTTCCGCCCGCAAGGCCGATAACCATTACGTCGCTCATATCTTCTCTCCTCCGCATTTTCTCTTTTCGATCCATTCTATCACAGTCTGCGCCGTGTTTCAATTTGACTTTTGGTTTTTCTGCTTATATAATCGAAGAAAACAGCGGGCAAACATTTTAAAGGAGGCAGAAGAACATGTCTATCCCCACCCCTCACATCAACGCCAAGGCCGGCGAGATCGCCAAGACCGTGCTGATGCCCGGCGATCCGCTGCGCGCGAAGTTTATCGCCGAGACCTTCCTGACCGACCCCAGGCTCGTCAACAACGTCCGCGGCGTCCAGGGCCACACCGGTACCTGGAAGGGCGTGCCGGTCACGGTCATGGCCTCCGGCATGGGCATCCCCTCGATCAGCATCTACAGCTGGGAGCTGTTCCACTTCTACGATGTGGACAACATCATCCGGATCGGCTCCGCCGGCGCGCTGAGCGACGAGCTGGACGTCATGGATATCGTCATCGGCCAGGGCGCCTGCACCAACTCCGTCCTGCCCAGCACCTTCGGCGTCCCCGGCACCTATGCCCCGATCGCGGACTGGGAGCTGATGCAGAAGGCTGTCGAGGCGGCACGGGAGCACGGGGCCAAGTTCAAGGTCGGCAACATCCTCTCGTCCGACAACTTCTATGCAGCCGAGGGCCAGGGCGCGAACGATCTGTGGAAGCGCATGGGCGTGCTCGCCATCGAGATGGAGGCGGCGGGACTGTATGCCAACGCGGCCTATGCGAAAAAACGCGCGCTGTGCATCTGCACGATCTCCGACCATCTGTACAAGGAGCAGTACCTCTCGGCCGAGGAGCGCCAGACCTCCTTCACGCAGATGATGGAGATCGCTCTCGATACCGCCGTGAAGATGGCGGAAGTCAAATAAAACAGGATCGGAGCCCAGCGAAGCGGGTCTGATCCTGAAAGGAAAAACAACGCCGGCGGTCATTCGGATCGAGGAACAGAAGATCCGAAGACCTCTCGGCGTTGTTTTGACGCGATGGAGATCGCTCTCGATACCGCCGTGAAGATGGCGGAAATGAAATAAACAGGAGCACGGCCCGCAGACGGAAACGGTCTGCGGGTTTTCCTTTCGTTCGCTCCGAGGCCGGAGGCGCATAAAAAAAGGCCGAAACACAAGCTTTCCACTTGATTTAGCATCCGACAAATGGTATAATATCATCCGGTGTGTGAAAAGCACGCCGGATGAGACAAAAACAAAAAAACTTATGGAGGAACAAACATGAAAAAGATTCTCGCACTCGTCCTCGCACTGTGCATGATCTTCGCTCTCGCCGCCTGCGGCCAGTCCGCCGCTCCCGCTGCCAGCAGCGCCAAGATCAAGGTCGGCATGGTCACCGACGTCGGCGGCGTCAACGACAAGTCCTTCAACCAGACCTCCTGGGAAGGCCTGCAGGCCCTCGCTGCCGAGGATCCTTCTTTCGAAGTGAACTACCTCGAGAGCAAGACCGACGCTGACTACCAGACCAACATCAACACCTTCATCGACGAAGGCTACGACCTCATCATCTGCGTGGGCTACATGCTCGCCGACGCCACCCGCGAGGCGGCCGAAGCCAACCCCGATCAGAAGTTCGCCATCATCGACGACTCCAGCATCGATCTGCCCAACGTCGCCTGCCTGATGTTCGCGCAGGAGCAGGCCTCCTACCTCGTCGGCCTGGTTGCCGGCTCCGTCACCCAGAGCAAGACCGTCGGCTATGTCCAGGGCATGGTCTCCGACTCCATGAACCTCTTCGGTATCGGCTACATCACCGGCGTTCTCGAGGCTTGCCCGGACGCCAAGGTCCTGCAGTACAACGCCAACTCCTTCGGTGACTCCGCCGGCGGCTCCACCGCTGCCAAGGACATGATCACCAAGGGCGCCGACGTCATCTACCACGCTGCCGGCGGCACCGGCATGGGCGTCATCGAGGCCTGCAACGAGGAAGGCATCTGGGCCATCGGCGTTGACACCGACCAGAGCATCCTTGCTCCCGACCACGTCATCACCTCCGCCATGAAGCGCGTCGACGTTGCTTCTCAGGACATCTCCAAGGCCGTTAAGGACGGCAGCTTCACCGCCGGCGTCCATATGTACGACCTGTCCAACGGCGGCGTTGACCTCGCCCCGACCCGCGATCACATCCCGGCTGAGGTCCTCGAGGTCGTCGAGGCCGCCAAGGCCGCGATCATCGCCGGTGAGAAGACCGTTCCCACCACCACGGCCGACTGCCCCGCTTTCGAGCTCGGCTGATCCGACAAAGCAATTTGAGAACACGGCTCATTTGAGCCGTGTTCTTTTTTTGATACGCGAAAGAACCCGGACGACAGAGCAGCGGGGGAGCGCGAGGGCGGTCAAGACCCGCCTCGCGTCGGATCCCCCCGCCGCCGCGGACGGGCCGGAAACGGCCGGCCGGCTGCAAACGCATTTTCCGCAGCGGAGAATGCGCGGCGGGAGCCGTGTTCTTTTTTGCGCTTTCCCGTTTTTTTCCGCGAAGAAATAGTAGAAATATGGCAAGGCGTGTGTTAAAATATAGTATCTTTGAATATGCAGGAGAGAATGTCTCATGATTGATTTTTATCAGATCCGCAGCCCGCTTTCCCAGATCACCGAGGAAAAGATGAACCGCTTTGTCCGCTCGCTTTCCGACGCGCTGGGCGAGGAGCTGCAAAAGGTATCGCTTGAGCAGTACCTGGCCGACGACTTTGCGCTGCTCTACGTCGCCTCCGGCGGCAGCGAGGGCTATTTCCTCCAGGTCTTTGAACAGCTCCGCGGCCGCCACTGCTATATCCTCACCAGCGGCGAGAGCAATTCCCTGGCCGCCTCCATGGAGATCCTGAGCTTCCTGCGCAAGCATGGCGAGAGCGGCGAGATCCTCCACGGCGACATCGGCGAGATCGCCGGCAAGATCCGCGCCCTGCGCGGCGCGCACCGCGCCATGGCCGCGCTGAAGGGAAAGAAGATCGGCTGCATCGGCGCGCCGTCCGACTGGCTGATCGCCAGCGATTACTGCGCCGAGGCCATGATGAAAAAGCTCCAGCTCGGCTTTGTCTCGATCCCGATCGAGGAGCTGCTTGCCGAGATCGCGAAGGAGAGCTATGACAGCGACGAATACACCGAACTTTTCCTTCGCCAGGCCTTTGACAGGGTCGAGATCGAAAAAGCGCTCTGCGTCTACGGCGCCCTCTGCCGGCTGGTGGAAAAGTATGAGCTGTGCGGCGTGACGGTAAGATGCTTCGATCTGCTTGACACCGTGCATACCACCGGCTGCCTGGGCCTTTCGATCCTCAACGCCCGCGGCATCTACGGCGGCTGCGAGGGCGACGTGCCCGCGCTGCTGTCCATGGCGGTGCTGGGCAGCATCACGAACGAGCCGCTGTTCCTCTGCAACCCCAGCCGCTTCGACACGAAGGAGGGCTATGCCGTCTTCGCCCACTGCACGATCCCGGTCACGATGCTCAAGAGCTTCTGCCTCAACACGCATTTCGAGTCCGGCATCGGCGTGGCCGTACAGGGCACGTTTGAGGAGGGCGACTGCACGATCTTCAAGTGCGAGGGCGATCTCAGCCGCTTCCACGCGCAGGAAGGGAAGATCGAAGACGTGCCCTGGAGCGATATGCTCTGCCGCACGCAGATCAAGGTCAGGCTTGACGACTTCTCCTACTTCCTGACAAGGCCGATCAACAACCACCACATCATCTGCCGCGGGAAGCACGCGGCGGAGGCGGAGGCCTTCTTCCGCCTGCTGAGCGAATAAGAAGAGAAAAATCTGATATAGGGGGCGGTCACTTTGGCAAAACAGTATGTGGACATGAACACGCCCGTCATTGAAATGCGCAACATCGTCAAGAAATTCGGCGATTTCACGGCCAATGACGGCATCAACCTCACGGTCCACAAAGGCGAGATCCACGCAATTCTCGGCGAAAACGGCGCGGGCAAATCGACGCTGATGAACCAGCTGTACGGCCTGCTCAAGCCCACCTCCGGCGATATCCTGGTAAACGGCAAGAAAATCGAAATGAACAACCCGCGCGATGCGATCGCGGCCGGCATCGGCATGGTCCACCAGCATTTCATGCTGGTCCAGCCCTTCACCGTCACGGAAAACATCGTCCTTGGAACCGAACCCACCAAGGGCCTGGCGCTGGATATGGCGGCGGCGCGCAAAAACGTCGTCGAGATCTCGGAGCGTTACGGCCTGTCCATCGACCCGGACGCCAAGATCGAGGACATCTCCGTCGGCATGCAGCAGCGTGTTGAGATCCTCAAGGCGCTCTACCGCGGCGCCGACATCCTGATCCTGGACGAGCCCACCTCCTCCCTGACTCCGCAGGAGATCGTCGAGCTGATCGACATCATGCACAACCTGGTCAAGGACGGCAAGAGCATTATCATCATCACCCACAAGCTCAAGGAGATCAAGGAGTCGGCCGACTTCTGCACGATCATCCGTCTGGGCAAGTACATCGGCACCGTCGACGTGGAGACCGTCACGGAAAACGACCTGGCCAGCATGATGGTGGGCCGCAACGTCACCTTCAAGGTGGACAAGCCGGCGCAGAAGCCGGGCGAGGTCGTGCTGGACGTGAAGGATCTGCACTGTCTGGACTACCGCGGCATCGAGATCGTCCGCGGGCTGGATCTGCAGGTGCGGCGCGGCGAGATCGTCGGCATCGCGGGCATCGACGGCAACGGCCAGACCGAGCTGGTCGAGGTCATCACCGGCCTTCGCAAGGGCACCTCCGGACAGGTGCTGGTCAACGGCGTGGACGTGTTCAACAAGTCTCCGAACTTCGGCTTCCGCCACGGCGTTTCCTCCATTCCGGCCGACCGGCAGAAGCACGGCCTGGTGCTGGACTTCTCCATTGAGGACAACCTGATCCTGCAGAACTACGGCAAGACGCCGTATTCGGAAAAGAACATCCTCCAGCGCGAGTCGATCTTCAACCACGCCAGCGAGTCCATCGAAAAATACGACATCCGCCCCGGCAACAGCGAAAAGCGCCCTGCCGGCACGCTCTCCGGCGGCAACCAGCAGAAGGTCATCATCGCCCGCGAGGTGCAGAACGACAAGGACCTGCTGATTGCCGTCAACCCGACGCGCGGCCTGGACGTGGGCGCGATCGAGTATGTCCACAAGTACATCGTTGACCAGCGCAACAAGGGCAAGGCCGTTCTGCTCGTCTCCTTCGAGCTGGACGAGATCATGAGCCTTTCGGATATCATCGACGTCATCTTTGACGGCAAGATCGTGGCCTCCATCCCCGGCGCGGAAGCCAACGAGAACGATCTCGGCTTGATGATGGCAGGAGGAGGGAAGAAGCAATGATCAAGAAAAAGAGCTTTCTGGAAGTCATCTCGGAAAACCGTTTTATCCATATCCTGCTGTCCATCCTGCTGGGCTTTCTGGTGGGCGCGATCTTCCTGGCGGTCATGGGCCTGTCCGTGGGTGAGGCCTACGGAAGACTGATCTCTTCCGTCACCTCCCTCAAGGGCTTCTCTTACGTCGTGGTCTACGCGATCCCCTATATCGTCGTGGGCCTGTCCGTGGCCTTTTCGTTCAAAACCGGCGTGTTCAACATCGGCGCCGAGGGCCAGTTCGTCGTGGGCTCCATGGCGGCGGCCGTGGTTGGCATCCTGGGCGCGGATCTGCCCAAGCCCCTGCTGATCCCGCTGTGCTTCCTCGCCTCCATGGCGGCGGGCGCGCTCTGGGGCATCATTGTCGGCTTTTTGAAGACCAAGTGGGGCATCAACGAGGTCCTCTCGATGATCATGTTCAACTGGGTGGCCTTCTATCTGTCCAACTTCATCGCGGGCATCCCCGCCATCCACTCCGACGGCACCGCCGAGGCGACGAAAAACATCTCGTCCAATGCCAGCACCCTGCTGAGCAAGGACGTCATCAACTCGCTCGGCTTGTGCCCCACGGCCAACTGGGGCATCCTGGTGGCCATCGCGGCGACGATCCTGGTCTGGTTCGTGATCGAAAAGACCACGCTCGGCTATGAGCTCAAGGCTGTGGGCGCCAACAAGTTTGCGGCCGAATACGGCGGCATCAACGTCAACCGCTCGATCCTCACGGCGCTGGCCATTTCCGGCGCGCTGGCGGGCCTGGGCGGCGCGCTGCAGCTCATGGGCATGGGCAGCCGCATCAGCGTGTTCTCCTCGCAGGAGGGCTTCGGCTTCGCCGGCATCGTCGTGGCGCTCATCGGCTGCTCCAATCCCTACGGCGTGCTGATCGCGGGCCTGTTCTACGGCGCGCTGATGTACGGCGGCAGCAAGCTGAACCTCGTCGGCGCTCCGACGCAGCTGATCAACGTCATCGTCGGCACGGTCGTGTTCTTCATCGCGATCTCGGTGATCTTTGAAAACCTCAAGCGGATCAAGCCGCGCGCAAAGAAGAAAGCGCAGGCGGCCAAGAGCGGAGAGGAGGAAAAGAAATGACGGATCTCATCAACAATCTCGGCATTATTCTCTATGCCACGCTGATCTACACCACGCCGCTGCTGTACGCGGCGCTGGGCTCCTGCTTCTCCGAAGTCTCCGGCGTCGTCAACATCGGTATCGAGGGCATGATGACCGCCGGCGCCTTTACCGGCACGGTCGTGGCCTACTTCACCGGCAACCCCTGGATCGGCTTTCTCTGCGGCGGTCTTGCCGGCGCGTTCTTCGGCATGCTGCACGCCATCGCCACGGTCAACCTCGGCGCCGACCAGACGATCGCCGGCACGGCCATCAACATGCTCGGCCCCGGCATCGTCATCATGATCGCCAAGGTCATGTTCAACTCCACGGACACGATCCCGCTGGAGGCCAGCATGAAGATCCCGCGTCTGTTCCGCGGCGTGTTTGACACCTCCACGGTCTTCGGCCGCTTTATGGACAACGTCTTTGCCAACTATGCCTCGACCTATCTGGTGTTTGTCGCGGTACTCATCGTGTGGTTCGTGTTTTACAAGACACGCTTCGGCCTGCGTCTGCGCGCCTGCGGCGAGCATCCCCAGGCCTGCGAGACCCTGGGCATCAACGTCATTGCGATGCGCTTCACCTGCGTGTGCATCTCCGGCTTTCTCGCCGGCCTCGGCGGCGCCTGCGTGACGATGGCCATCTCCACCCAATTCCGCCCCATCTCCATTGTCGGCCAGGGCTTTATCGCCATTGCGGCCGTCATCTTCGGCAAGTTCCGTCCCCACGGCGCGCTGCTGGGCTGCCTGCTGTTCGGCTTCTGCTCCGGCCTCAAGGTCGTGCTCGGCGGCTCGTCGGGCATCAACATGCAGCTGATCTCCATGATCCCCTATGTGGTCACGGTCATCGTGCTGATCCTCTTCGTGGGCCGCTCCCGCGTGCCGAGCGCCAACGGCAAGCCCTTCGTCAAGGCAAAATAACGGCGATCCTCTTTTTAAAGAAACAAAGGATATGGAAGATGACTCCATATCCTTTGTTTTGCGGAGGACAGAATTTCATTACAGGAGTAAGAAATGAACCAATATCTTGATATTGCACCCGAAGTCAAAGCCGCGCTGGAGGCGGGAAAGCCCGTTGTCGCGCTCGAGAGCACGATCATCTCCCACGGCATGCCCTACCCGAAAAACGTCGAGACCGCGCTGCGTGTCGAGCAGACGATCCGGGACAACGGCGCCGTCCCCGCGACGATCGCCGTGATCGGCGGCCGTCTCAAGGCCGGACTGAGCCATGAGGAGATCGAGCATCTGGGCAAGGCCGGCCGCGCCGTCGCCAAGGCCAGCCGCCGCGATCTGCCCGCCCTCGTCGCCCGCGGAGCGGACGGCGCCACCACCGTGACCACCACGATGATCATCGCCCACATGGCCGGCATCAAAATCTTTGCCACCGGCGGCATCGGCGGCGTGCACCGCGGCGCCGAGACGACGATGGACATCTCCGCCGACCTTGAAGAGCTGGCCCAGACGCCGGTCATGGTCGTCTGCGCGGGGGCCAAGTCGATCCTGGATCTGGGGCTGACGCTGGAGTATCTCGAGACAAAGGGCGTGCCCGTGATCGGCTACGGCACGGACGAGCTGCCCGCCTTCTACACCCGGCAGAGCGGCTTTGGCGTGGACTACCGCGTCGACAGCCCCGAAGAGCTCGCCGCCATGTTCCGTGCCCAGCGCGCTCTGGGGTACCGCGGCGGCATGCTGGTCACCAACCCGATCCCGGAGCAGTATGCCATGGACAAGGCCGTGATCGACGCCGCCATCGAGCAGGCGCTGCGCGAGTGCAGCGAGCAGGGCGTACACGGCAAGGAGACCACGCCCTTCCTGCTGGCCCGGGTAGTGGAGCTCACCGGCGGCGAGAGCCTGGAGAGCAACATCCGTCTCGTGCTGAACAACGCCGCCCTTGCGGCGAAAACAGCCGCCCGGCTGCAGGACTGAGGGCTGCATTTCATGACAGGAAAGCTGCCAGTTTTGACATACGGCGCGTCTGAAAACAAAAAGGTGCTATAATACGATCCGGTCACGGCGCCTTGCCGCTTCCTATGAGCGGAACTCCGGCAGGTGAAGCATTATAGGTCCCTCTGCGGCTGCCGCCTTAACCAACAAGACCCCCGGGCTTTGCCCGGGGGTCTTGCTGTCCTTTCCCCGCTCCTCAGCGCAGCAGGGGCTGGAGCTGCCTGCCCTCCAGCGCGGCGGCCACCGTCTCGCCGAGCAGCGAGAAGTCCGCCTGCAGCGAGCAGGGCTTTCGAAGCGGATCATCCTGCCCAAAGGGAACAAAATACACGTTTTTGCGGTTCAGAAGCCGCGCGATCGACTCCGCCGAGCCGGAGAGCGCGTCATTGGTGGAGAAGGCGATGACGAGCGGGCGGCCGTTGCGCAGCTGCGCCTTGGCCGCCATCGTGACGGCGCTGTCGGTGATGCCGTGAGCGAGCTTGGAGAGCGTGTTGCCCGTACACGGGGCGATCAGCAGTGCGTCAAGACCCACTGTGGGGCCGAGCGGCTCAGCCTCCGCAACCGTCGTAATGACCTTTCTGCCTGTCAGATCCATCAGACGCCGGATATGCTCCGCCGCCGTGCCGAAGCGCGTGTCGGTCTCCGCGGCGGTGTCGCTCATGATCGGGTATAGGGCATAGTCCGCCGTCAGCGCCGAGGCGTTTTCAAACAGCTTTTCA
>OCTW011539921.1_pt1 | contig 13398 bp, 10 predicted proteins | sample 1539671 | NCBI WGS metagenome assembly OCTW01 (sample SAMN02144230, study PRJEB22623) | gut metagenome | biome: sheep rumen | host: Ovis aries | place: New Zealand | reverse complement strand
AAAACATATGAAAATCAATAACAACATTCCAGCTATGATTACTAACGGACAACTACTTAGAAATGAGAATTCACTAGCTAAGACAATGGAAAGACTTGCATCTGGTCTTAAGATTAATCATGCTTCTGACGATCCATCTGGAATGGCAATATCTGGAAAGATGAAAGCACAGATTGATGGATTAGATCGTTCATCTAGAAATGCTTCTGACGGAATAAGTGTAATTCAGACAGCTGATGGTGCTCTAAATGAGGTTACAAGCATGATACAGCGTATGAGGGAGCTTGCTGTCCAAGCGGCTAATGGAATTACAGGACAAGATGATAAGGAAGCTATCCAAAGTGAGATAGAATCTTTAAAGCAGGAAATAGATAGAGTGGCAACATCAACAGAATTTAATACCAAGAATCTTCTTGATGGTTCTATTAATACAAGAATATATAGCGAACATATAAGCCGTCAACAATCTTCTAAAACAGTACCATCAGGTCAATATAATTTGAAGATTGATACCGCTGCAGAACAGGCAAAATCATCTTCAACTGTTACTATAGCTGATTCATGGGAGATAACAGCCGCTGAGGCAGGAACTGTTTCCATAAACGGAGTTGTTGTTGAAATGAAAGAGGGCATGAGAGGTCAGGAGATTTATCAGGCTCTTCGTGACGCTTCTGAGATAGGAGAATCAGAAATATCAGATTATGGTGAGGAACTTGCACTTAATTCAGTAGCTTATGGTTCAGATGCGGAACTTGTTGTAGAGTTTTCTAATGATGCGTTAGCTAATAAGTTTGGTATGATGACATCAACATCTAGTACAGGAACTAATGCTAAGATTACAATAGATAACACTTCTGATTTCTCTAATCAGGCGACATATCGTGTAGAAGGTAACAAGGTTGTAATAACAGATCAGGGAGGATTTGAGATATCATTTCTTGCAGAGGAAGGATATGCCGGTGATGTTAAAATGAATGTTACAGATGTAGGACCTATGGACTTACAGATTGGAGCCAATGAAGGTCAGACTATGACGGTAAGGATTCCTGCAGTGGATACTGAGCATCTATACATAGATGATGTAAATGTTACAACTGTTAATGGAGCAAAAAGAGCCCTTGATAAACTTAGCGACGCGCTTGACAGAATCAACAGTGTAAGAGCAGATCTTGGTGCTTATCAGAACAGACTTGAAAGTTCTGTAGCAAGTCTTGATGAGACAAGTGAGAATATGACCTCTGCAATGTCACGTATTTCAGATGCAGATATGGCAAAGGAGATGACAGAATATACCAAGTATAATGTGCTGTCTCAATCATCTACAAGTGCGCTAAGCCAGGCAAATGAGTTGCCTCAACTTGCCCTGCAATTACTTCAGTAGAGAAGTATTAAGTAAAGAATGCGACAATTCGTGAAACGGATTGTTTTAATAATATATATACCCTATATTGTATAGTGAATAATTTAACATACAATGTGGGGTATTTTTTTATAGAAAAATATGATAAAATCATTGTGTATTGTGTAGAAGGATTTAATCCTTTGTGGGCTTTTATTTGATATAAGACATGTTTAGGAGGGGTTTTATGGATCAGGAAGCTGTATCAGTATTTACCAGAAGAATTACTAATGGTAATAAAAGTCAAATTATAGCTGTATTATTTGATATGATTCAAGTGGATTTAGATGACGCATTAGACGGTCTTAGGAATCATGAGCAGGAAGAATATATGGAAGCACTTCGTCATGCCAACGAAGTTCTTGAGCATTTGCAGAATGCACTAGACTTCAAATATGATATTTCCAAGGACTTGTATAGCCTTTATGATTATTGTAAACGTTCTATTGCTAAAGCAATGTATAGTGGACGAGAAGAGGGTATTAATGAAGCAAGACAGGTAATAGATCCTCTGGCTGAAGCATTCAGAGAGGTTGCAGAAAATGATGATTCTGCTCCGCTTATGGAGAATACCCAGAAGATAGCAGCTGGATTAACCTACGGTAAAAGTGACATTAATGAGTCGGTGGATACCGATAATAGCAGAGGGTTCTTAGCATAGAAAAGCTATATTTAAAAACAATAAAAAGGGATATCCTGACAAGCCGGTTTTAGGCTTGGGGATATCCCTTGATTTTTAGTTATTTACTGCATGATGATGCATAGGACTGGTTTCTGTCAGTGGAAGGAATGTGTATCCATTTGATTGACCCCACTGTATTATCTGCTCAACCGCATTAACAGAGAAATCCTTGATATCGTGTTGTAATATGGTAGATACATTATTCTTCTGTATGCCGGATATTACATTTGATGCAACTTGTTGTGTGCTGGTTGTCTCACCTGCATCTCCGCTCGATACGTTCCAATCTGCATACAATATACCACGCTTAGTAACTTCATTGGTAAGAGCTGTCATTATTCCCTGGCAGTACTTTTTGCTAATTGTGTTAGAACCGCCACCGGGGAATCTTAGGATGTTAGAAGTGTGTCCGGTTTGCTTCTTGATGACATCATTCATCTTGTTGAAGTCATCAAAGAAAGCGTCTACGCTTGTATATATTTGTTCGTATTTGTGTGTATAAGAATGTACTGCAACTGTGTGTCCTCTTCTGGCTTCCTCGGCAATCATATTTTGATAATTAGGGAAACCATTAGTTACAAAGAATGTTACTTTAACATTGTATTTGTCTAATATATTAAGTAGTTTCTCAGTATAAGGTCCAGGACCATCATCGAATGTAAGATATACAACTTTATTTCCAGGATCAACCTCTTTCTTTACGATTACATGTACAATTCTAGTAACGGTATTTTCATTTCCGGCAGAATCCTTAACAGTATATGTTAATGTGTAATCGCCTTCTTTGTTGGCATCAACAGTTCCTGATACAGCAACATTTCCTGTAACATCACCATCAACATCGTCAATAGCTGTATAACCTGGATCTTTAAATTCTTTGCCTAGAATCCAATTGATTTCATTTCCGCCCTTTAGATTTATTTCAGGTGGTGTTTTATCAACGACTTTAATGTTTAATGTAATTGATTTTTCTTTTCCATTGTAGCTTGCTTTATAAGTTATGGGGTATTCGCCAATTTTTTGTAGATTAGCCTCGCCCTCTTTTGTAACATTAGCCTCAGTGCCATTTTTATTATCTCTAAAGTCTTTGTAGACTGCTTTGATTATGGGCAGTTCTTTTTGCCCATATGCAACTTCGATATCAGAGTTATTACTAATCCTGGTTCCATCTTCTGTTGTAAAAGAGAAACTGAAATACAGAAAATGTAGTAAAAGTATAGTAAGTAGTAATAAAATAGAAATACACGAAATAGATGTAATTATTATTCTTTTTCTTCTTCTTCTCATGGCTACCTCCTTTGCCACATTATATAATACAATAAATTTAACATTTTTTCATTAATTATTTGTTATAAATAATAAAAAATGAATGATGATTCAATATAAAAAATGTGTTATGATATTTTTCGTAGTGCTTCTTGTCAAAAAGAAGTTGGAAAGGAATTGAGAAATGAGTATTACCGGTGCAGGTTTTATGTTTTTTTTCATAATATCAGTGATTACTTATTATATTATCCCTGTCAAATACAGATGGGGATGGCTTATTGTACTTAGTTTTGCATATATATTCTCTGTAAGCTACTTCGGAGGACTTTTCGTTATTTTCACATCTACAGTCACATATTTTTCTGCACGGTTAATGGAGAAAAGTGAGAATCACAAGAAAGCATTTCTAATTGGTGGAATGGCATTGGCATTTGCCGTACTTATAATTCTTAAGTATGTACTTGGCATGGAGGTATTCAACCATGACATACATTTCTTTGGTGAGATTTATCCATACAAATTCTTCATGGGAACATTCATTGTACCTGCCGGACTGTCTTATTATACACTTCAGGTAGTGTCATATATGCTGGATGTATATTGGGGTAAGACTGAGGCTGAGAAGAATTATCTTAAGATACTGTTATTTACATCATATTTTCCACAGATGGTACAAGGACCAATCAGTAAATACTCGGAATTGGCTCCGGAATTATTCAAGGAGCATAGACTAGAGTGGATTAATATCAAGCATGGTGCCCAGTTGATGCTATGGGGACTGTTCAAAAAGCTTGTTGTGGCTGATAGGGCAGGAACTTATGTGGCTCAGGTTTTTACGAATAATCCTGACGTACCTTATGGTGCATCAGTATGGATTGGGTTCATCGCATACGGAATACAGCTCTATCTGGATTTTAGTGGAGGAATAGATATTATAAGAGGTGCTTCACAGTGCTTCGGTATAATGATGAAGGATAACTTTAGACAGCCTTACTTCTCATTGTCGCTGGGAGAATTCTGGCGTAGATGGCATATATCTCTAGGTCAGTGGATGAAGGATTATATATTCTATCCTATATCCATTTCGAAATGGATGGGCAAGACCAAGAAAGGTCTTAAGAAAGTTGTCTCAAGGAAGATGGCTAATCGTATAGGAATGGCAATAGCGGACATTGTGGTGTTTGTCCTGGTAGGTGTATGGCATGGCCTTGGAAGTAACTACCTTGCGTGGGGTCTGTACAACGGCATCATACTTGCGATATCGGCTATCCTGGTAGATGTATATGCATCCTGGAAGAAGGGACTTAATATCAACGACAAATCCACAGGCTACAGAGTGTTCTCGCTTATAAGAACATTATTTATAATAACTGTAGGATGGGTATTCGATTGTACCACATCTATGAAAGATGCATTTGTAATGCTTTATAACAGTATAAGATTCGACTTGACAAGCTTTGACTGGTTTGAATTGCAACATTGGGACTGGTTTATACTTCCAATCGGAATCGGATTAGCACTTGCAGTTGATATACTTCATGAGAAGAATATTTCAATTCGAGAGAAACTAGACGGCAAGAATTATTGGCTACAGATACTTGTATGGGTGGTGCTTATTCAGGCAATAGCTTGTTTTGTATCGGTATCATTTGCAGGAGGATTTATGTATGCGAACTTTTAGACGAATCCTTGGCTTTGTAATAATATTCCTGATATCAGTAGGAATCTTCACATTCCTTCTAACTCCGCCTTCCGGAATAAGAGTACTTCTTCATCAGGCGAAGGAAGGGAATTATGATACGCTGATAATGGGTGAATCCCACGCTGAGTGTGGGTATAATCCGTACATTATTACTGAAGGAACAGGTCATGAGACAGTTAGTGTTGCAAGACGAATAACGCCCATTAACAATATCTATTATATTCTTCAGGAAGCAAATGTTGATGACAAGTATAAGACTGTTATATTAGATATTGATCCTTACTACTGGAGACTGGATCAGACAAGAGATCCGGGGCAGGATATGAATCTTATGCCGTATATCACAGGAGCTAAACGATGGGAATACTTTAAGAATGTAATATGGCCGGACAGATTTGTGAAGTTATTCTGTGACTATCAGCTGACCTGGGAGAATATTCAAAAGATTCCTAATTGTGTACGAGCAAAACTCGACAAAGAATACATCGAGAATAATGACAATGCCATGAACGCTGTCAATATGTACCTTAAATCGGACACTGCTTTTACTTACGAAGGCAGAGGATTTCTCAGAGGTGTCAACAGAGCTCCGGACTTAGGATGGGAAGACTGGGAGTTCAAAGGTGATGTTGAGCAGTCTAATATAGATAGTCTGGAGCAGATTAAAGCATATTGTGATGAGCATGGAATTAAACTTATATGTGTTCAGTCGGCACTTATACCGTCTAGATTGAAGACCCAGAACATGGGTGACGTTCATGATTATTTCGATAATATGTTAGGCGCCATGGGAATTGAATTCTATGATTTTAATTATGGAAAATGGGAATACCTATACAGGACTGACAATGATTACGTAGATATGGATGGTCATATGATGGGAGATATTGCTGACAGGCAGTCCAGACTTCTTGTAGAGGTCATGAAGAGTGACAATCCTGAGCAGTATTTCTATAGTAATTATGATGAAGTTCTAGCGCATTTGCAGTAGATAATTATAGCGTGGGAAGAGGGCGCAAGGGTGTCCTATGACATATTAATTCAAGCTTAGTATATATTAGTGATTATCTCATTACACAGAAAAGTCTCACCACGGATGGTGAGACTAGATGACCGCAGACACGATGTCTGATCGGTCATCGGTTTCATAATACTAATTAAGACTTATGTAATCACTTATATATACTTAGCGAAGAATTACTTTAGTCATAGGACACCCTTGCGCCCTCTTCCCACGCTATAGTATATATCTAAGCACAATTTCCGTAATAAATACTCCAGCGCATGCTGCGACGGCAACAGTCATAAGCCCCCTCTTGAATAGAGCAAGTATAAGAGCGATAATAACGCCGACTACTGCTGATATGGGATTCTTCGTCGCGTAGAATACTGCGGGAAAGGTCATGGCAGCCAGTACCGCATAAGGTATGTAACATAAGAATGATTTAATAAATGTATTTTCTATTTTTTTATTGGCAAGTGCAAAGGGAATGGCACGAATTAAATAAGTCGATATAGCCATAATTGCAAGGTATATAAAGAATTGAATGTTATCCATTATTAACTCCTATTTATTGTTCGGACTCTATGGCTTCTAATTGCTCATCGTCTTTTACGGGGAAGAGGATGGCGCCTATACAAGTTGCTGTAACTGCACAGATGCAAATTGTAAGACCACTGGATATATTGCTTAGTGCAGGAACAAAGTAGAATATACAACTTAGACCGACAGCTATAAGTGATACAATAGTTATTGCTTTAGATTTCTTTGCTTCCGGAATAATAATTGCAATAAACATAGCATACAGAGCGATGTTGAGAGAATTCAAGACTATGTCCGGTAACACATTTCCAAGAAGTGAACCAATAAGTGTTCCACTTGCCCATCCGATATAGGGAAGGATTGTAAGTCCGGCAAAGAAATATTTGTTGACTTTATCTTCTGTTATTGCTACACCGAATATTTCATCTGTAACAAAACCACCAAGTATCCATCTATCTTTTATTTTGAAAGAGTCATCTGTCTTCTGTGAAAGTGATACTGACATAAATGAGTATCTTATGTTAATAGTAACTTGTGCTATTAGCATTTCGATGTATTGCATTGGGTGAATCATAATATTAATACCGGCTAGTTGCCCGGCAGATGTTAGGTTAAGCATCGAGATGAGTAGAGCTTGCCACCAGCTTAGACCAGCAGATGTTGCCATTATACCAAAGGTAAATGACACTGATAGATAGCCCAAACCGATAGGAAGTCCAGACGCTATTCCTTTTTTTAATTGCGACTTATCCATAAGAATTATCCTTTTTTTATGTATTCTAAATCATTGAGAATTAATAAATCCCCCTGGCTAATTAGGAAGAAAAATCAAATTAGCTAGGGGGATATAAAGGAATCTAATTAACCACTTGCATCTTCTTGCATAGTTCGTCGTATTCCCTGTTAATCTCTTGAATTGTACCTGTGTCACCATCCAGGTTATCTGGATGATAAATCTTAAGCAGGTCTTTGTATCGTTTTTTGAGAGATTTCTCAGAACCAACACCTATAAAGAAAATATGTGCATTGGAAATCTGTTCCGTACTTTCGCTACCAGGGTTTTCTTCGTTGAATTTAAGAACTTTGGAGTAGAAAGTTTTCTCTCTTTCGAATTTTTTCCTGTCATCAGCGAGTTTTTGAGTCTCCGATTCAAGAACTTTCCATTTCATATCGAAAAGATCTTTCTCGCGAGCCATTCTATCTCGCTCCATCTTCTTCTCGCGCTCAAGCTTTTCGCTTTGAAGATTTAATTCTTGTTGCGCTCTGTCTATAAGTACCTTAGTGGTATTAAGATCTTTATGCAACTTCTGAATTATTTTTGCCTGTTCTTTACGCCACTGCTCAAATTCTTTCGCATCAGTCGGGGCTGGTACGAAATCATATTCCATGTTCATGAATAACTCCTTATTATAGTAACAGGGTGTTCAACAACAAATTCCTAACAATTATACACGATGTAGTTGTAAAATGCAAGAAAAATTACAAGATGTTGGGAAATGGTGTTATAATATATCTAATTGGAGGTTGTTATGAAGAAAAGAAATATAATAATTACAATAATTATTGTTGTGCTGGTGGCATCCTTGGGGGCTGCTAGTTACACAATATTTATATCTGATAGAGAAGATAGCATTTCTGATAATAAGGATTCTGGTAATGAAGAGATGCTTTCCTTCGTTGATGCTCATGGCAATTGGTACCAGACCATAATTAATCCTAATATTCCTAAGAATCCATACGACAAGAAGAAGTTCATATCAGAATCAGGAAAAATGCGCTATGATGATGGTAAATACACATCAAGGCTGGGTGTTGATGTATCAGAACACCAGGGTGATATTAACTGGCAGGAGGTTAAGAGTTCAGGAATTGATTTCGCATTTATAAGGATTGGCTATAGAGGTTATGGCGAGTCAGGGGTTATCAAGGCAGACGCAAGGTTTGATGATAACATTGCTAAGGCGAAGGCTGCAGGAGTTGAAGTAGGCGTATATTTCTTCTCCCAGGCAATTAATGAAGATGAGGCGAGAGAAGAAGCAAGGTTTGTACTGGAGCATTTGCGGGGACGTGCATTAGAGCTTCCTATCGTATATGATCCTGAGAATATACCGGATGATGAGGCGAGAACAGATAATGTGACACCAGAGCAGTTTACCAAGAATACGATAGCATTTAACGAAGAGGTTAAAGCAGCAGGTTATAAGCCTATGATTTACAGTAACATGCTCTGGGAGGCATTCCAGCTAGACATGACGAGGCTGCAAGAATATCCTGTATGGTATGCCGACTACGAGCCAAAGCCACAGACACCCTATGACTTTAGCTTCTGGCAATATAGTGAGAAGTCAACTGTGCCTGGAATAAGTGGGATAGTGGATATGAATATTGAGATGGTGAAAAAATAGGAGAGAAATGATTTGGTAAGAAGAGCCCTCTAGGCTAATAACCTACAGGACTCTTCTTATATTACATCCCAAGCATATCAAAGTCACCGTAATCAATAACGACTTTGTTATCAACTTGTTTATATGGATACTTAATAAATGTTGCCTTGCTTTCTATATTGTAATACCAGCCACAGTCGGTATTCTCATAATCTGACAGCTTAAGGAAATGTGGCAGTACATCTTCGTCATTAGTTACGTTGATAGGACAATTCCTGCCTGATACAACTTCAAGCTCAACAGACTCAATTGTTGTGTTATATTTTCCTTCGTTTATAAACTCAATCTCTGTTAGCTCACCACAGTTCATAGATATATCCATTTTATGGTACATGCCATTTTCATAGTCAAGACTTACCCCATCATCCTCATAATATGTAAAATGTGAATCTCTGTCAGCCACACATATTATTTGAATGGAAGTAAGTGTATCAAGGCTCAGATTAGAAAGTTCATTTCCCGCAAGAGGAACAATAGCACCGCTTAGTAAGAATAGGGGGATCGTGTCTAACTCTACCGGAATAGTAATATCTTCTCCACCTTCATATACATGTGGCGTTACATGCCTTGTCAGATATGAGAATTCATAGTAATTACTGCCGGAAGGTAGCAATACATTATGTTCATCAATGCCCTTGTCAAGTACATTTGCAACAAGTAAAGAATCGCCCAATACGTACGAATCACTCGTATTGTATGTTCGTTCATCCTCAGGAAAGACAGCCATAAGGGGATTCATAATCATATCTCCGTTTGCATGACTTGCAGCCATTAGAGAATAGAGATATGGGAACAATCTGTATCTGAACTTGATGGCATCTCTAACGTAATGTGTATATTGAGGATACATCCAGGGCTCCGTTACCGTATTGTCGGCGTTGACAGAATGGATTGAGAATCTTGGCATAAATATTCCTGCCTGAACCCAGCGCACAAGCAATTCAGGAGAAGGAGCATCGCCGTAAAATCCACCTATGTCACCGCCATAATTACTTACGCCTGACATTGACATACCAAGAATTGTAGACTGGTTATACTTAAGGGTATCCCAGCTTGTTCTGTTATCACCTGCCCAGCTTTGAGCGAGGCGCTGTATTCCGCTATGGCCTCCGCGACAAACTATGTAAGGTCTTTCGTTGGGGAATTCTTTGGCTATAGCATCAGCCGTTATCTGACACATAATGTTAGCCTGTATACATCTGGTCTTTCCTATTGTGGAACCTTTGCCGTCGAAGTCAACTCTGGCATCCTTGTCGACAATGCTGTCGTACTCACAGTTGTCATTCCAGACAGAAGGAGTGCCTTTACTTATAACATTTTCTGTAAGCATTTTCTTCCACTCCTTGCGACAGGCAGGATTGGTAAAGTCTGCAAACACACCTTCGCCGCCCCACCACTCACCGGTAGCGTATGTGTCATTTTCAGCATCTTTTACAAGCATATTTTTGGAAGTGAATTTATCAATATCAGGATGTGCCAGTAATATACCGGGCTTTACATTAGGAGAGACAATGACGCCTCTTTTTTTAGCCTCTTTGAAGAAATCAGAAGGATTTTTGAACCTGTCTTTATTCCATGTAAAGACACATCTTTTCTCGCCGGCAGTAGTATTCTGGGCAGTATATCCACTTGATAACTGGAATCCGTCAATAGGAATATTCTCTTCTTTTGCAGTATCTAAGAAATTAATTATTTTGTCATCGCAGTCCTCTTTAAGCTCTGAATAATACATAGAGCTACCCAGATACCCAAGGGCATATTTTGGAAGCATTGCACTTCGTCCAGTTAGAAATGTGTATCCTTTAACCACATCTTTTATGGAAGGACCATATATCAAAAATAGGTCAATATCACCACTGTCTACAGTATATGTGCTGTGTCTGTGCCAATAATTACTGTGCTTTCTGCCCATGTCAAATGTACATTCACTCATATTGTGGTAGAAGTAGCCACAGGAAGCTGTAGTGTTCTTATTTGCCTTAATATAGAAGGGTATGTGCTTGTATAAGCTGTCGGCATTAATGGGATCATAACCTACGGTATCCCCCGGGTTCATTGTAAGTATCTGGTGGAACTTATTGATACTTCCTGTTTTCTCGCCGAAGCCGTAGAAGCAGTCGCCCTCTTGAATCTCAGATGTATGTATTCTTCTGTTATTAGAGTCGCATCGGTAGGCAAGCTGTGGGATGTCTCTATGAATTAACGCGTCCCCATTATCGTACACCTCTAATACGGCAGGAGATTTATGTATTACAAGACTAAGAACGTCGCTTGTAATAGTTGCCACATCTCCTTCATCACATAGCTCGGTTGCGGCAGTCTCAATTCGAGTCTTCTTAGGTCCCACTACACCATCAAGTCTGTCGGACCATGCAGTAGTAACAAGGCTATAGCTCTCTTCTGCAAAATCTCCATCAAACCCAACCCTTATTCTGATTATGGAATCTGTCATGAACCATATTCTAACGTCAGCATCATTAGTCTTAAGCTCATAGTAATCATCTATTCTATTTATAGCCTTAATGTCTGTGATTATTCTCATAGTTATTCTCCATATGGTAATAGTTTATGTATTCTTTTTTAGTCGGAGGAAATAAGCCTGCAGGACGATTTTCTGTATGAGTCCGGAGGCTTTATTTACTCTGACGGAAACAGTCTGCAAGTTAACGTTTAACTCTGGCAGAACCACCAGACATTAAAGCTTCAACTTCTTTTACATTTGCCATAGAAGTATCTCCGGGAGTTGTCATAGCAAGTGCTCCATGAGCCGCACCGTAGTTCACAGCCTTTAATGGATCACCTGTTGTCATCAAGCCATAGATTAGACCGCTTGCAAATGAATCTCCGCCGCCGACTCTATCAAGAATCTCCAGGCTGTCGTATTTATTGGATTCGTATATATTGCCATCGCTATAACAGATTGCAGACCAGTCATTAATACTTGCTGTCTTAACTGTTCTAAGAGTTGTTGCAACAACCTTCCAGTTAGGATATATCTTTACAGCATTTTCAAGCATTGCCTTGTAGCCGTCGATATTAAGAGACTTAAGCTCGCCATCGTTGCCCTCTACTTCAAGACCAAGACAGGCAGTGAAGTCTTCTTCATTACCTATCATTACGTCAACGTATTTTGCAATTTCTTTATTAACTTCTCTTGCCTTATCAAGACCGCCGATAGCAGACCACATAGAAGGGCGATAATTAAGGTCATAGCTTATATAAGTTCCGTATTTCTTGGCTGTCTTAATAGCGTTAATTACTGTCTTGGCAGTAGTCTCAGATAGTGCGGCATAGATTCCGCCGGTGTGGAGCCACTTAACCCCAAGCTCACCAAAGATATATTCAAAGTCATAATCTCCTGTCTTAGATACGGCAGTATTGGCTCTGTCGGAACAACCTACAGCGCCTCTTACGCCGAAGCCGCGCTCGGTGAAGTTGAGTCCGTTACGAACGCTTCTTCCTATTCCGTCATATGGAACCCATTTAATAAGTGAAGTGTCTACACCACCTTGTAGAATCAAATCCTCTAATAATCTACCTACTTCGTTATCTGCAAAGCTGGTGATACATGCTGTATTCATTCCAAAGCATTTCCTTAGACCGCGGACCACATTGTATTCTCCGCCGCCTTCCCATACTCTGAATTCTCTAGTGGTTCTTATTCTTCCTTCGCCGGGGTCAAGTCTAAGCATAATTTCTCCCAGGGATACTGCATCGAATCTTGCATCTTTCTTTAAATCAAACATCATCATTATCCTCCTTAATACTATTATCTCTTATTATATCTTTTGGGCTTTTTCCATATATCTTCTTACACTCTCTGTAAAATGTTGAATAGTTATCGAATCCATATTCTTCTGCAGTAGCAGTAAGAGGGGAGCCTTGTCTTACTTGAGATAGAACATTTTCAATCTTAACCTTGACAATGTATTTGTGCACAGGTGTGTTCAAATGTTCTTTGACTACCTTGGATATGTAACTTTTACTTACATAGAATTGTGAACTTAAGTCATCAATACTAAGGGTATCTTTAATATGCGAGTGAATGTACCTGATAATAGATGAATACAAATCAGGGCTAACAGTTTCTTGGCGAAATGTGTTACGAGTACTAATCACTCTGCATAGTCGGATGATAAGTTGCATGAAGAGGGATTCAATTGCAAATTTATATCCGACACTTTTCTCATCCATCTCAGAAGTCATGTCTTCTAATATATTAAGAATAATCGTCTTATTCCTGGTATCAGGACGAAAGTGACATAGACCTTTTTTCGTAATCTTGCTAAATACTTTAAGAATTCCATCATCTTTTATGGATAGTTCGTTAATGTATGTATCGCTTGCCCATATTACGAATCG
>OCTW013394970.1_pt1 | contig 13410 bp, 10 predicted proteins | sample 1539671 | NCBI WGS metagenome assembly OCTW01 (sample SAMN02144230, study PRJEB22623) | gut metagenome | biome: sheep rumen | host: Ovis aries | place: New Zealand | reverse complement strand
CCTCGTAGTCGCCGAAGTTCTCCTCCACCCATGACATGGTGACAGACCGGAGCCGTGAGAGGCTCACTGCGTCCCTCGGGTCGGGGGAGAAGACATAATGCTTGTAGGTGCGTGCCTTCCTGCCCTTAAACGGGCTGTCATTGCCTAGTTTTTCTCGGGTCTCGTCCATGATTGACGCCCAGTCATAATCTCGGTACTCGGGGAGGCCGTCCTCGCCGATGCCGGCCATCGGGGCGTCGAGGTTGAGGAAGTCCCTCGCGAGTGCCCGACCCTCCTTCTCGAGGTAGCGCTGCGCGGCGCCGAGCTTGGTGTGCCCGGAGATGGGCTTAACGAACGGCATGGCTACTCCCCGAAGACGACCGGCATGCCGGTGAGCTCCACCGCCTGTCGCCTGACCTCTGCTGCGTCACGCCTCACCTCGCCGAGCCCGTACGACACGCCCTCCATAGCCTCGGCGAGGTCGAGCGCGTCCACGCCCGACTCACGCACCGCCTTGGCGATCGCGTTGAGGGCGTGGGTCGACTGGTTGAGGAGGTGGCCGAGCGATCGCACGTTTCGGACGTAGGCGGCGAGAGTCCGGCGGTCCAGGACGAGGACGCCGGCTGCCGCACCCCCGGGCGCTGTTGTGCCGGCCTGTGCGAGGAGGCGCACCGTATCGGAGACGGTGGTGCCAAGCGAGTCGGCGAGCGACCGCAGCGAGGACATCTCCTCCTCGGAGAGCATGACGTGGAGCTGGACGGGTCTGGGCATGGGCCTCCCAAGGAGTCGATGTATGTACAAGGGGATGTGAGCAATCTTAGGGGCGCGGGGGCTCCCCCGCACGCGACACCCATGACACGCTGTCATGGGTGAGCGGTTCCGCACGCGGCGGGGACGGCGGGGAGAGGGGAGAGGCGAAGGAGCGTTGCGACGAGTCCGAGGCCCGACGAACGGCCGTCCCCCTAGCGATGCGGACGAGCTATTCCATGGACTTGTACATGGAATAGGCAGCTCGCTATTACGGGCGCTCAGGGCTTGTGGATGGCATATAAGAGACAATGAGAATGGATGAAGCAAGCGCATTCGGCAGAAGGGTTGGACGGTGGAAGAAGACTTGAACAAGCTCCTTATGCAAAAGGAGATTTACCAAATACTCGATGGGGATTCGGCACTCGATGAAGTCGATGGTTGTGAAGTAAAGATGCCCTACCTATCGGGGCCAGTGCTGGCTGGCATGTCAGTTGATTTAGGCGTGCCTGCTGTCTATGGGTCGCAGAGTAGATGGTGTTACGTCGAAGACATGATGTCCCGTGCCATCGACACGGGTCGTGTCTCCCAGCTTCTTGGCATGTTCTTCAACAGCCCGCAGTTCGCGGATGCTCTCGATGATGTTCCACCCGACAGTTTCGAAGCCGAGCACGACAGAATCGTTCGCCTCGCAATCGGAGCGATCAACAGGAGGCTCTTCTTTGGAGGAAACGAATTGCGCCAGGTGGGAAGCAACTACGTGGTCGTGCCGAAGAACTCTCCAACTGTGATTGAGGCGCCAAAGCTGAAAGTGATTGACCGACAGTACGTGAAAATGCTCTCGGAGCGCGCAATTCAGGACGTCGGAGATAGCCGACTCGACAGTGCCCTGACAGAGGCTCGGACTCTCCTGGAAGAGACCTTTTGCTATGTGGTCGAGCTTCGTGGCGAGCAGCCAAGTAGCAAGGGAGACATCAACAGGCTCTACTCTCAAGTGAGTGACCTCTATGGCATGCATGCAACTAAGGAGATGGACGTTAGGGTCAGAACGCTCATCTCAGGTCTGAACAAGGTCATCTCGGCCATATCCGACATGAGGAACAACAACAGCGATGCTCATGGCGTTGGTGAACGAAGGGTCTCTATCCGAGACTATCATGCAAGGCTGGCGGTCAACTCCGCTGCCACACTTGCGGATTTCATCCTTTCCGTGGCTGAGCATGCAGAAGCAAAGGGTGATGACTAAGAGGGCTCTTTGATGCTTGGGCTGGGGTTCCGGGGCGCGATTTCATGATCACGGCAACGGGATCGTGCCATCGCGGGGCGGATTGTGCCCAAGGGGGCGCCCGCTGGGGCGGGCGCCTGTGTTTCTTTGCGGGATGCTTTCGGCTATGCCGCCATGGCCGCCTGCAGGTCCTCCACCATCGCCTTGGCGGCGTCGCGCACCACCTGCAGGCACGCGCGCATCTCCTCGTCGGTCTTGCCCACGGCCCAGCTGGCGACGTAGCCGAAGGAGTAGCCAGAGGTGTCGAGCCCCAGCGCCGCGCTCACGGCGTAGGCGACGCTCTCGGCCTGAACCTCGCGCATGGCGCGGTCGGGCATGCCCTCGGCCATGGGGTCGCCGTCGTGCAGGCGGCTGTGCGCCAGCTCGTGCAGCGCGGTCTTGACGGTCTGACCTTCGCCCATGCCCTCGCGGATGGCGATGAGCTCGCCGCGGCGGAAGAAGCCCTTGGTGCCCTCGGGCAGGTCGCCCACGAACTCGACGGGGTAGGCGGAGACGGCGCGGACGGCCTCCATCACGGCGGCGTAGCGCTCCACGCCCCCCGCGACCTCGTCCACGAGGGTCGGCAGCGGCTCGCCGTCGGTCTGGCTGACGTCGAAGACGTGGCCCACGCGGAAGCCCACGAGGCGGCGGCGCTCCTCGTCGGCGTCCTCGTCCTTGTCTTTGACCAGCATGGGCACGAGGATCTCAATGCCGCGCTCACCCTTCTTGACGTAGCGGTTGAAGTCGCGCTTCCAGCTCCTGAAGCTGGCCACGTGGGTGGCGGTGGGCATCTGCATCGCTATCAGGATGGTGTTGCCGAGGCTGTAGTCGTAGAACTTCGACAGGCTCCGCAGCCACGACTCCCAGCGCTCGGAGTCGTATACGGCGCGGACGCCCTCGCCGAGGCGGTCGAGCGCCGCCTGCGCGCGCTCCTGCGCCCTCTCGCGCGCCTGCTGGCGCTCCGCCTTGCTCATGTGACGCTTGGTGCTCTTGGTTGTTGCCATGTCCTTGTCTCCTCTCGGGTGGCGGTGCCGCACGGACCGCCCGTGCGCGCTTGCCACCCTTGGAGGCCAAGGGTTCCCGCCCCGTGGTAGGCGGAGGGCAATGGTGCTCCATGGCAACCTCCACCAATCGCCCTTGGATTTGTGCGAGGTTCCGTGGGGCCCTTGACCTGTGCCGTGCGGGGCGGCCGGGAGGGGTCCCGGGGCATGGCGTGGCCATGGGGCGGGTTGCCCTGTGTAGGTCCGGGATGCGCAGGGCGTGCCAAGCCTGGCTCGGTTTTGCATATAATCTGCGTGTACAAGCCCGGTGTTTGGGGTGCCCCCATGCGCATAGTCGAAGTCGAAGACCCTGCGGGCAGAGGGTCAAGATACCTTGCTGACGGAAAGCCCGTAGGCGTCAGCTACCGCATCGTCGAGGCCGACGGCAGGAAGGCCTGCGTGTTCTACGACGCAGACCTCGGCCTGCTCTATGACCCATCCACATTCGTGACCCGAGAGATCCCCCTCCTCTCGGAGAACAGCGTCAGGCAGATGGCGACCGCGCTGAAGCTGCTGGAGACCTTCTCCGCGTCAATCGGAATCCCATTCCGACGGTTCTCGCGCGCGGAGGCCGCAGGCTTCATGCAGTTCCTCAGGGGAACACTCTCAGATGGGGCCTCCATCTCATTTGACCTCAAGACCATGAGGTCCGAGACGACGGTGGGCGCATACCTCAAGCACGTCAGGTCATACGCCAGGCACCTGGGGTGCGAGTCAAGCCCCTTCCTGGAAAGGACGAGCTCCCACTGGGCGCGAAACCCCGAGACCGGCTCCGCCCCGCTCAGGCTCAGGGCGACCCCCGCGCCCGAGTTCGAGGCCCCGCGCTATTTCAGCGTCGCCCAGTACCGATCGATCCAGGAGGAGCTCCGCCGGAGGGGCGATGCGGCCGGGAGCCTGCTCTGCAGGCTCATGTTCGAGCACGGGCTCAGAATCGGGGAGGCCCTCGGCCTGACCACGGAGGACCTGAAGTCCTCAGTGGAACGAGACGGCACCATCCGCCACTGGGTCGTGCTCAGGAACCGCGTCACCGACAGGAACTGGATGAAGGCAAAGAACCTGCTCGACGTAAAGTCCGAAGCAGCATACCGCTCACCGGAGTACCGGAAGCGAAGGGTCGGGTGCCAGAGCGTCTACGTCTCCGAGAGCCTGTTCGGGGAGATTGCCGACTACGCCGAGGGGTGTCACCCCTCGGCGTCCCCGGAGTGCAGGGCAGACTCAGTCGATGGGACCGCGCCGAACGAGTACCTGTTCGTCAGCAGGTCGGGAAGGCCCCTGTCGGCGGGCGCGTGGAACAAGAGGCTGCGGTCGGTCCTGCGGGCGCTCGACATCCCCGTCGACAACGGCGCTAGGTCTACGAACCTGAACCACAGGTTCCGCCACGGGTACGCGATGCTGCTCACCAACGTCCTGAGGCGCAGCGAGTTCGAGGTGATGACCCTCATGAGGCACAGGAGCATCCGTTCGACCGAGGTCTACCACAGGCCGACTGAGGAAGACGTCTGGAGAATGCAGGGGGAGATAGTGGGCGAGATAGAGGAGGAGCTATTCGGAGGCGCAAATGGCTGACGGATTGACCGGACGGGTGCTGGACAGCGGCCTCGGCCTGAGGAAGTTCGCCCACGCGACTGGCTCCAGCGTGCGGGAATGCACCGAGACGGTCCTCTGGGAGCTCGAGTCGACCGTCGGTCTCCCGGAGGAGGTGCTCGAGGCGGTGGACCATGGCGCCGCCAGGGTGTTCGCCGGCAGCGGGGACCCCGCCTTCGACCGGTTCGTCACCGTGACGCTCGCCCTGCACGCCATCTCCCTCGGAATGGGCAGGCGCGAGGAAATCTGGCGGATGTCGATGGAGCTGATTGACCCGCTGGCCGAACTCCGGTCGCGAGGAGGCGTCACCCGGGACTGGCTCTCGGCACTCATCACCAACCGGTTCAGGTCCGACGGGAGGATCTTCCGCTTCGGGAACCTGACGCGCATCGCGCTCATCGTGGCCGAAAGGACGGGCTTCCACGACCTGGACCCCATCTTCGAGTGGGCGAGGGAGAACGAGTGCGGAATCGAGGCTGCGGGGCCGCAGCAATGGACCAGGGTGATGACGCCCGAGCTCTGCTCGAGCGGATACCCTGGGTTCGACCTGTGGGTAATCACCTCGCACGGCGAGGAGATAGTCAGGCGGGTGCCAATCGACACCGACTCCAGGCTCTGCCGGAGGGTCCTGAGGGAGTCGGTGCAGGCGGTCGGCGACTGGGGACAGGCCCAGCACCTCAGGGACCCGTTCTTCTCCGGATTCTCCGAGGGGCTCGGTTACGTCCCCAAGTCGCTCAGCGAGTTCACCGTGGAGGGGTTCTCCCGCCAACTGGAGTGGCTGGACGAAAGGCCCGACTCAACCGCCAAATCGTACAGATACCTCAGGAGGTTCTACAAGCGCGTCATAGACCTGCTCCCCGAAGGACAGGGCCAGTTCACGTTCGCCACGGGGCTCCCGCCCCAGCTCCTCGACCACCACCACCTGTTCGAGTTCTGGCGCAAGGGCTACCGGGGCGTCCTCCACAACCCCCTCGACCCTGTCCCGGACAACGACAGGTGGTTCCTGTTCCCGTCGAGAGACGAGCTAGCCAGGACGAACGTCTCTCCCATCCCAGCCGCCATGGACCTCTCCTACGACGACGCCGACATGAGGCGCGTGCTCAAGGAGTGGCTCTGGCGGGAGTGCGACAACGTCTACTACGTCAGGCGACTCGCCCCGCGGCTCAAGAGGTTCTTCGACGTCGTCCGCGAGTCGCCCGGCTGGGCCCCTCCAATCCGGGAGATAGGGCTCCGCCCCGTCGTCGAGTACATCACTGCAAGGTCCGAGGAGGTCGGTGCGTCCGGAGTCAGGCACGCGAAGGGGTGGCTGAGGTCGATCCTCCGCTACGGGGAGTCGACGGGGGCGTGGGCGGTCGACGGGGCGGCGTACCTGTACCTGGAGTCGAGCGAGAAGAGCGACAGGTGGGCACCGGACGAGAGCGCCGCCGTCCCGCTCGAGGACCTTGGGAGGGTGCTCGACGAGCTCGAGTCACGCGCCGAGAGGTCGCTCTTCGACAGGTGCGTCTACACCGCGATCTGCGTCCAGTCCCTCACGCCCCTGAGGATCGGCGACATCCTCTCCCTGAGGCGAAGCGACCTGCGGAAGGCGAAGGACGGCGTGACGAGGTACGTCGACTGCTCGACTAAGACCGACATCTACGGGAAGAGGCAGGTGCAGATACCTAGGCTCGCAGGCCAGCTCATCGACGCCCTGGCCGAGATGACGGAGGAGCTGTCAAAGGACCCGCGAGAGGGCATAAACGGGAGGGTATTCCTCTACCCCGGGCACTCCATAGGCTTCGTCGGCCACATGGACAGCTTCGAGCTGGGCAGGCACATCGACTCCGCCTGCGACGCCGTGGGAGTCAAGCGATTCAACCCCAGGAACGTCAGGAGAAGATACGAGACCGAGGTCGTGCTGAGGGGAATCAGGCACAACCTCAGCCGCCTCGCCCTGCGGCCGCTGACGGGCCACTCGTCCCTCGACGTCACGGAGCGCTACTACGTGCGGGACGACATCCGCGAGTACCTTGAGGCGGTCCACGGCATCGAGATAGGTTCACCCGACCTGCGTGGAGACGTGGACGATGGGACACCCGACGACGTCAGCGAGGAGGACTCGGTCGAGGACGGCGCGGGCTTCTGCAGGAGGGCCGACTGCGACGTTGCCGGCACCGTGACCTGCCTCATGTGCCCCGGGTTCGTTACGTCTCCGGAGCGGATACCGGAGATGGAGGCAGCCGTCCGGGGCGTGAACGACATGATCAGGGCGGCGGGGGCGAACCAGCACGAACGGGACCACCTCCTTGCGGTGAAGAGGCTGTACCTCGCGTACCTCGCCCGCATGTACCAGCTGAAGGAGGCCGCAGATGCTTGCCACTAGGCTCGACCAGAACCCGTGGAGGGTCGTCGACGAGGCGCCGCCCTCCGCGCGCATCACGTCCATCCGCAGCATGATGTTCGACGGCGAGGCGATGCTGGCCGACCTGCGCCTCAACCCAACCATCCCCCTCGGCCTCGGGGTGACGATCGACTTCAACGACCAGGAGTGGGACCTCAGCAGCATCACCGACCTGCCAATACCGCCCACGACCCTGCGGATGACGTTCCCCCGCACCGACCTCGGCGACATAGTCAAGCTCCATACCCTCTGCTGCCTCTTCTGGCGGAGGACGAAGGTCCAGACGGCGTTCAACTACGCGAGGACCTGCATCATCGCGCTCGAGGCGATGGGAGTCGACGGTGGGGGCCTCAGGCTCATGACCGTGGAGGACTACGAGCGGCGGAGGGCGGCCATCTCCCACATGAGCTTCAGCCACCAGACGACCGAGGCGAGGAGGCTCTACAGACTCCTGCGCTTCTATGACACGTACTTCGGCGGAGTCGCCGACCCGGAGCTCCTCCCCTTCTTCGACAGAATCTCGAAGGAGGCGGCGCGGAAGATCGACTTCATGTCCGGCCACGACGCCATCCCGGACGACTACCTCGACCCGCTCATCGCCGTCTGCAAGCGCGTCATGCACGACACCGCGTCGCCAAACCGCCTCCGCGTCGCCGCCGCAGCGACGCTCCTCGCCTCACAGGTGGGGCTGCGCTCCGCCGAGCTCGTCGCCCTCGAGGAGGGGGCGCTCCGCGTGAGCAGGGGGTTCGGCGACCAGCCCGACCTCGACTACGTCGACTTCAAGACATTCAAGGGCGCGAAGGGCAACAGGAACTACAAGGAGGCGCACGCAGCGCTCAACGCGACCGCCCTGGAGGCGTACCTCTGGCTCGAGGACAACTGCAGGGATGCTAGGGCGAGGCTCGGGACCAGATCCCTGATCGCGACCGAGAAGCAGAAGGGCAGGTACTACTCGAGCAGCTCGCTCGTGGACTCGTACCACACGCTCCTGCTCGCCCACGCCGACGAGATCCCGTGCATCAACACGCAGGACAGGTTCCCGCAGCTCACGGCGACGACCGGATTCAGCAGGGGCAAGAGCCCGATGATCGCGAGGCTCATCGGCCCGGACGACCACTTCGTGAGGCCGTCGTTCCACCAGTTCAGGGTCACCGTCGCCACGAAGCTCTACGAGGCGGGGGTCGACCTGAGGTACATACGCAAGCAGATGAGCCACCTGAGCGAGGACGTCACCGCGGGATACATACGCTCCGACGAGGACGTCTCGAGGAGGGCGTCGGAAGCTGCCTACCGCGCGGTGCTCATCGACGGCGCCCGCCTGATCGGGCCCCACGGGGACGAGTTCGCAGAGAGGGTGAGGGCGAGCATAGAGTCGCTCGGCGAGCGGGTCAAAGCCGACGAGGACGCGATTGTTGCGTACGCGGCGGAGAGGTACCCGCTGCGTAGGAAGCTCGGCGGCATCTGCGTCAGGTGCGGAAACATCGTCCCCTGCGCGGCCAACAGCCCGACGGACGACATCTACTGCGCCTTCGGGGTGTGCCCGAACCAGTGCCAGACCTACTACCTGCTCCCGGAGACCCTCGGCATGCTCGCCTCCCACAGGGGGCTCGTCGAGGAGAACGTCCGGAGGGGGCACACGAAAGCGGCGAGGAACGAGTTGCGGAAGGCCCAGAACATCATCCGGGGTGCCCTCCTGCCGGAGCTGGACAGCCTCGACGAGGAGCTCGGCAAGTTCGGCGCCGAGGGGGTGTGCGAGCGCTTCCCGGAGCTGGAGGAGACAATCGCCAGGAGGAAGACCATCCGAGAGGAGGCCGAAGAATGGCTCGGGATGAGAGTCTGATAGACCAGGAGGCCCTCGGCGCCGCCATGGACGCATCCGGGTGGGACCGCCCGGTCGACCCCAAGACCGCCGCCCAGCTCGAGTCGATCGAGGGCGCGATTAGGCTCGAGCTCGACGAGCGGCGCCGGCTCATGGCCGAGGCTAGGAGGCACGACCTCTCCGTCTCCTCCGTCGCCAAGGCGAGCGGGGTCCCGAGGGCGACGATGTACGAGAAGCGCCTGCTCGTCGAGTACGCGAAGGCCAGGGCGTCGTCGGCCACGAAGACCGAGGGCGAGTCGAGGGCAGAGTCTCTCGAGAGGAGGCTCGAGGAGGCCGAGGCCCGAATCGCCGCGCTGGAGCGAAGGGACGGCGAGCTCGTGCTTGCTAGAATGGAGAACGAGAGGCTGAGAAGGCAGCTTGATGCGATCCGAGACGCCACGACGAAGAGAAGGGGCAGCAGGAATGGCTGACCTGCGACGCATAATCGAGGAGATAGACGCGTTCCGCGAGGAGCGCGACTGGGCGCAGTTCCACAACCCGAAGGACCTCGCGATCTCGATATCGCTCGAGGCGGCGGAGCTCCTCGAGGCGTTCCAGTGGTCCGGCGAGGACGTCTCGGCCGATGGGCGCGAGGAGAAGATAGAGGAGGAGCTCGCGGACGTCCTCATATACTGCCTGTACATGGCGGAGGCGATCGGCGCCGACCCGCTCGAGATAATCGAGAGGAAGGTCGCCGTGAACAAGTGCAAGTATCCCGCCGAGGCCGCTCGGGGCACAGCGAGGAAGTACACGGAGCTATGAGGATAGTCAGGAGCAAGTCGAGGGCAAGGGCACCCCAGGGCTCGGAGTTCAAGATCGACACGGTGCCATGGCGGCCCGCGTCCCCTGCGGGTGGGCAGCCCGCCGGGATCAGCCTCGGGGACACGTCGCTCGCCGAGGACAGGGTCGTCGACTGGCCAATGGTCTACATCCTCACGAACGAAGACGAGGCCTACGTCGGGCAGACGAAGAGCGCGCTCCACCGCATGGAGCAGCACAGCGCCAACAGCGAGAAGGCCGATTTCCGCGAGGCGAGCCTCATCTACTGTGACGAGTTCAACATGTCCGTTATCACGGACTACGAGCACAGGCTCATCCAGCTCATGGGGGCGGACGGGGTCTACCGCCTCACGAACAAGAACGACGGCATGCAGGACGGGAACTACTTCTCCAAGGAGGAGTACGCCCGGATGTTCGAGGACCTGTGGGAGGACCTGAGGGGGCACAGGCTGCCGGACGGTCGGAGGCTCGCCTACAAGACCATCCGGGAGATCGAGGAGTCCGAGCTCTTCAAGTACTCGCCCTACAAGTCGCTGAACCAGGGGCAGGTCGAGGCGCTCGACCGCATCCTCGAGGCGATCAGGCGGCGCGCAACGGACCCCAGCCCCGTCGTGGTGGAGGGCATGCCCGGCACGGGAAAGACCGTCCTCGCGGTTTACCTGCTCAAGATGCTGAAGGACATGGACGAGTTCAAGGACGCGAACATCAGGCTCGTCGAGCCCATGCCATCGCTGCGAAAGACGCTGAGGAGGGTGCTCAAGACCGTGGGCGGCCTGCGGTCCACTGACGTCATCGGCCCCGGAGACGTCGCCAAGGGGGCGTACGGGTTCGCGCCAGGGAAGGGGAAGTGCTTCGACGTCCTCCTGGTGGACGAGTCCCACCGCCTCAAGCAGTACCGGAACATCGTCGGCAGGAAGGCGTTCAAGGACACCAGCACCGCGCTGGGGCTCGACTACGAGAATTGCACTGAGGCAGACTGGATCATGAGCCAGGCGCGGATTCCGGTGTTCTTCTACGACCCCCTCCAGGCGGTCAAGCCCTCGTCACCGAGCCAGGCACAGTTCGCCGAGTCCGTGGGGCACGCCGCGGAGCACCCCATATCGCTGACCGAGCAGATGCGTTGCGGTGGCGGATCGGAGTACCTCGAGTACGTCCGCGACATCATCTGGGGCAGGGACCCCGAGGCGACGTACTTCGAGGACTACACGTTCGAGCTGCACGAGGAGTTCCGGGAGTTCCTCGACTGCTTCGAGGAGACCCTCGAAGAGAACAACCTCACTCGAATGGTGGCGGGGTTCGCGTGGCCGTGGGCGACCAAGGGCAAGCCGGGACGCCCGCCTGAGGTCTACGACATCGAGATAGAGGGATGCAGGCTCAAGTGGAACTGCGTCCAGGAGGGATGGGTCGACAGGGGGCTCTCCGACCCCGACGTGGCGCGCGAGGTCGGGTGCATCCACACGATACAGGGCTACGACCTCAGCAACGCCTTCATCATCGTGGGTCCTGACCTCAGGTACGACCGCACGCTCGGCCACCCCGCCGCAGACCGCGCCAGCTACTACGACACCAACGGAAAGAACGGTACGACGGACGAGGAGCTCCTCAGCTACATGCGGAACATCTACTACGTGCTGATGACGAGGGGCATCGAGAGCACCCACGTCTACGTCTGCGACGAGGAGCTGCGCAGGTACTTCAGGAGGTTCTTCGTCGAGGACATCTAGTGCCGGCGCGGCTCGTTCGGGAAGAATGCGAGAGCGGCATGCTCATATATTCAGGAACCAAGTCATCGTTCGTCGCCGACGTGACCGACCAAAGACTCACGGGCATCCTCGAGAGGCTCCTCAGGGAGAAGATGAAGCACCGGGTATCCCCCTCGGAGAAGAGGGCCTGGAACAACTCGATGATGTACATGCAGATGGTCGTGAGCGACTCAGGCATACCAGAGGACAGCGGCATCGCCATCGAGTACAACGTGCCGCTCACCTCGAAGCGGGTCGACTTCATCATCACGGGGTATGACGGGGAAGGCCGGGAGCACGCGGACATCATCGAGCTGAAGCAGTGGAGCAGCGCAGAGGCGGTCCCCGGCCAGGACGCCGTTGTCCTCGCCCCTAGATACGGCAGTCAACTCGTCCCGACGGCACACCCCTCATACCAGGCCCTTTCGTACGCGCAGATGATCTCCGCCTACAACCAGAGCGTCCAAGACAGGTCTATAGCCCTACATCCCTGCGCCTACGCTCACAACTACGAGACCGAGGGGTCCTGTGCCCTGAAGGATCCCATCTATAGCGACTACCTCAAGGTCGCGCCGCTGTTCGGGATGCATGATGCAGCATCCTTCCGGGAGTTCATCAAGAGAGACATAGCGAGCGGCGACGGAGGTGCGGTCCTCGATCTGATCGACCACGGAAGGCTCAGGCCCTCAAAAAGCCTCCAGGACTCCCTTGCGAGCATGATGCGGGGCAACGAGGAGTTCATGCTGATAGACGACCAGAAGGTCTTCTTCGAGAAGGCGATGAGTCTCGCGCGCGAGTCGAAGCGCGAGGGGAAGAAGGCCGTCTACATCGTCGAGGGAGGTCCTGGGACCGGGAAGTCGGTCATCGCGGTGAACATGCTCGTGTCACTGACGGAGGAGGGGATGGTGGCCTCCTACGTGACGATGAACAAGGAGCCTCGGGACGTCTACAAGGCAAAACTCAAGGGGCCGATGAAGAGTCGGGAGGTCGACGTCCTGTTCAGGTCGGCAATAAACCTGAGCCTATGCGGACCCGACAGGTACGATGCACTCGTGGTCGACGAGGCCCACCGCCTGCGCGAGAGCTGGCGATACGAGAGGGGCGAGTCGAACCAAGTCGTAAACAGCATCCGTGCCTCGCTTCTCAGCGTGTTCTTCATAGACAGGCACCAAAGGGTCACGTATTCGGACTACGGAACCGTTGACCGTATCCGCGAGGCGGCAGAGGCAGAGGGAGCGGAGGTCCATCATGACGTCCTCACCTCTCAGTTCCGGTGCAACGGGTCGGACGGCTTCATATCTTGGGTCGACGACGTGCTGGGACTCGAAGAGACGGCGAACTACTCGCTGGATGGCGCCGATTTCGACTTCCGAGTGTTCGAGAGCCCAGAAGGGCTCGAAAGGGCAGTCGTCGAGAAGAATACCAACAACAAGGCGCGCCTAGTCGCAGGGTACTGTTGGGACTGGCCAAATGACGACCGAAGAAAAGACACGAGCCACCATGACATCGTGATAGGCGGATGGTCGAGGAGCTGGAACCTCCAGGGCGGCGAGCCCTTCGCCCTAAGCGAAGGATCCATCGAGGAAGTGGGGTGCATCCACACCGTGCAGGGCCTCGAGTTCGAATACGTCGGGGTGATCGTGGGGCCAGACATGCGCTTCGAAAGCGGAAAGATTGTCACGGACAGGACAAAGAGGGCTAGGACCGACGCCTCGCTAAATGGAATCGGAAGGCTGTCGAAAGAAGAAGCTGACTGCGAAGCTGACGAGATCATCAGGAACACATACAGAACGCTGATGACTAGGGCATCGAAGGGCTGCTACGTGTACTGCGTAGACCAGAAGCTCGGAGAATACTTAAAAGAGCGCTCCCTGGAGTTCAACTGTCAGTGATTAATGGCGGTCAATAAGATGAGAGAGTTCTGGAATATGATAGACAATCCAGAGCGTATCGTTACTTTTGCCGGGTGTCCTAATGTTGAAAAGTGTGCGGCATAAGGACTACTTGAGGTGCTCAAGCAGGCAATCCACAACGAT
>OCTW011591953.1_pt1 | contig 13413 bp, 10 predicted proteins | sample 1539671 | NCBI WGS metagenome assembly OCTW01 (sample SAMN02144230, study PRJEB22623) | gut metagenome | biome: sheep rumen | host: Ovis aries | place: New Zealand | reverse complement strand
TTCACAACCTTGGTGACCGAGCCCCAGCTGCTCTTTGAATATCCCGACGAGAAGATACAGGTGCTCGACGCCGACATCGTGCCCATGCCCGACGGCCGCTACTGCATGACCTACTGTGCACAGGAGAATCCTGGCGGCATCAAGATGGCACTGAGCGACCACATCAACCGCGGCTACGTCTATCAGCCCGAGCAAATTGATGCTGAAAACGGAGCCTGCGAAGCGCCGACGATGTTCAAGCTGATTGGCGAGCAACGCTGGATTCTGATGTACGACATTTTCTCTATCCGCCCCCACAACTTCGGCTTCATGGAGACCACCGACTTCAAGACGTTCCGCCCGCTGGGCCATCTGGGCGAAGGGGAAACCAGCCGCGAGGGCTTTTCCGAGCAGAAACATGGTGCCGTGACGCAAATCACCGAGGCCGATGCCCGCAGGCTGGAGGCTTTCTGGAATGGTAGGTAGAACGGTCGCTCACTCTGAAATGAAAGTACGAACAATTAACTTCACGACTTATTGAAATAAAACATGATGAAAAGATTTTTCCTTCTCATGGCATGCGCCTGCAGCCTGGCAACGGCCAGTGCCCAGAGCATGCTCTATCCGCAGCACTTCGACCTGCATCAGGTGACGTTGCTCGACGGACCGATGAAGACAGCCATGGACACCAACATCCGGCTGCTGCTGGAGTACGACATCGACCGCCTGCTGACACCCTACATTCGCCAGTCGGGCCTCGGTGCCACCACCGACCCGCAGAGCCGCTTCTATCATTGGGAGCAGCAGCACCCGTCGTTCCGCAACTGGGGCGGGCCCGACTTCAACCTCGACGGCCACGTGGGCGGCCACTACCTGTCGGCGCTGGCACTGGCCTATGCTGCCCTGCACGGCGATGACGGTCTTCGCCAGCAGCTGCGCGACCGCATGGAGTATATGGTCGACGTGATGAAGCAGTGCCAGGACCAGTTCGATGCCAACACCGATGGTCTCTACGGCTACATCGGCGGACAGCCCATCAACGACGTCTGGACTACGCTCTACCAAGGCGACATCTCGGCGCTGCGCAGCCGTGGAGGCTGGGTGCCTTTCTACTGCGAGCACAAGATTCTGGCTGGCCTGCGCGATGCCTACATCTATGGTGGCAACGCCACGGCAGGCGAGTTGTTCCGCAAGATGGCCGACTGGAGCGTGAACGTTGTCTCCCGCGTGAGCAGTGCCGACATGGAAACCGCACTGAACATTGAGCATGGCGGCATGAACGAGTCGATGCTAGACGCCTACCAGCTCTTTGGCGACGCGAAATACCTGGCAGCAGCCAAGAAATTCAGTCACAAGACCATGCTAAACGGCATGCAGACGCTCGCACCTACTTTCCTCGACGGGCGCCACGCCAACACGCAGGTGCCCAAGTACATTGGCTTCGAGCGCATCGGTGAACAGGACGCCGCAGCGGCCAACTATCGGAGGGCGGCTGAGAACTTCTGGACCGACGTGGCCGAGAACCGCACCACCTGCATCGGCGGCAACAGCGTGAGCGAACACTTCCTGTCGAAGGAGAGCAGCAACCGCTACATCGACATTCTGGACGGCCCCGAGAGCTGCAACACCAACAACATGCTGAAGCTGACGGAGATGCTGGCCGACCGTACCCACGACGCACGCTACGCCGACTTCTACGAGCAAGCCATGTGGAACCACATCCTCTCGACGCAGGACCCCGAGACTGGCGGCTACGTCTATTTCACCACGCTGCGCCCACAGGGCTACCGCATCTATTCGCAGGTGAACCAGGGCATGTGGTGCTGCGTGGGCACGGGCATGGAGAACCATTCCAAGTATGGGCATTTCGTCTACACCCATGAGGGCAGCGAGGTGGTCTATGTGAATCTTTTCACTGCCAGCGAACTCAGTTCCGACAATTTCGGCCTGCGGCAGGAAACACGGTTCCCCTATGAGCAGCAGTCGACCATCACCGTGACCAAGGCCGGCAAGTTCACGCTGGCCATCCGCCATCCGGCATGGGCAGGGAAGGACTTCGAGGTGCTGGTGAACAATGAGAAAGTGGCACTGGCGGACATCGTGCCGGGGCAGGCCAGCTATGTCGAGCTGAAGCGCACGTGGGCCGTGGGCGATGTCGTCAAGGTGGTGTTGCCCATGGAACTGAACTACGTGGAATGTCCGAACTACACCGACTATATTGCCTTCCGCTATGGGCCCATCCTGCTGGCTGCCCAAACCACGAGTCCTTCTGCCGATGCCGATCCTGACGGCCTGGCCTACGAGCAGTTGCAGAACGAATATGCGGGCGCAGGGCGCATGGATCACGCTCCAGGAAACATGGCCAGCTCTAAATCGCTCACTTCGGCTCCGCTGCTCATTGGTGAGCGAAGCGAGGTGCTCCGTCGCATTCAGCCCAAGGACCTGAGCCGACTGGAATTCACCATCGATGCCAGTCGCGAGGGTGTTGAAAGCTATCGCTGGAAGCAACTCGTGCTGCGCCCGTTCTACACCATCCACCATGCCCGCTACCAGTGCTACTGGTATCAGCAGACGGAGGAAAACTACCAAAACAGCAGCATGGCACAGACCGAAGCCGAGATTGCAGCACTGAATGCCCGCACCATTGACTTCGTGGCACCGGGTGAGCAGCAAAGCGAGGCTGGCCATGAATATAGCTACAGCAGTAATTCCTCGACGGGCTACTACAACTCTGAACAGTATCGCGATGCACAGCAGGGGGGCTTCGTGCAGTACACGCTCTACAACACGGCTGGCGAAACCGAGCGCCTTTCTGTAATGTGCCGATTCACCACGTCAGACCGTGGCCGAAAGGCCGCACTACTCATCGACGGGAAGAAGGTCGCCACAATCGAGATTCCCGCAACCTATAAGGGGGCTGACGGCAATGGCTTCTTCAACATGGAATTCCCGATTCCGGCAGCTTTGGCCGTGAACGCCGACGGAACACCGAAACGCCAGTTCGTCGTGCGGCTGGCTGCCACCGAGGGAACCGTCAACCCGGGATTGTACTACCTGAGGCTGCTGAAGAACTACGACGACCATGCCTATAGGTTTCGCGCTGCCGACTGGGTGACGGGCGACCCAAACCGCCTCTCGGCAGCTGGCATCACCTACACCGACGACAACACACTGAGCATCAGGAGCAGTGGCAACAACAATGTCTGCCTGATGCTGGACTATCAAAATCTTGATTATACCCTCGCCAGCAGCCTGAAATTTCTGCTGGTGAGGGGAACAGGACTGCGCCAGAATGACGGCAGTGCCTATCTGTGGTGGCTCAACGGAACCAACCACGGCTCCCAGGTGAAGCCAACGCGGCTTTCAACCCTCACCGTGAATGGCGAAACTCAGCAGGTTTTCGTGTGGGACATGACTCAGAGTGGACTTTATGAAAATTTCCCCAACGAGCGCAACAGCATCTGCATGGGGCAGACCATCTTTGGCCTGACCGCACGCCAGGCAACGGTTCCTGTCGTGATCAGCGACATCAACTTTGTTGACAACGTCGACCAATATCTCGAACAGGTCACCGCCATCAGCACCATCGGCACCCAGCCGCAAGCCGATGCTGCTTTCTTTTCTGTGAACGGCTGCAAGACCGACGTTCCCGCCAAAGGCATTTTCATCAGGGCGGGAAAGAAAATGGTTTTCCATTGAGCATAAAAAAAGAATGCAGCCCAAAGTGGACTGCATGTTCTTTCTTTTCCTGAAAAAGGAAAGCCTGAGGATTTTTTAGGCTTTCGAAGCACCGGAGCGCTTTTCCTTGATGCGGGCCTTCTTACCCGTGAGGTTGCGCAGGTAGTAAAGCTTGGCGCGACGCACCTTACCATACTTGTTGACCTCGATGCTCTCAATGTTGGGCGACTCGATGGGGAAGATGCGCTCTACACCAACCGTACCCGACATCTTGCGAACTGTGAAGCGCTTCTTCTGGCCGGCACCCGAAATGCGGATGACAACGCCACGATAGAGCTGGATGCGCTCCTTGGAACCCTCGACAATTTTGTAAGCGACAGTGATCGTATCACCAGGACCAAACTTGGGAAACTCCTTGCCGGTTGCAAATGCTTCTTCAGCAACTTTGATTAAATCAGTTTTCATTTCTAATGATGAATTAAAAGTTGTTTGTCTCGCCAACGCAACATGGCACGAGACTCTTCCTCGACCAGCGGTTACGCCGAAAAGCGGGTGCAAAGGTACTACTTTTAGCTGAAATCAGAAAGTTTAAAGTTTAAAGAATTTTCAATAGGACGTCTTTTTTAGAATTTTTAACCAACTTAACCCGTCTTTTCATCGTCATAACATTTCTGAATCTCATTCTTTCTTCGTATTTTTGCAAAAAATTAATAACTGGAAAAGATGAAAAAGTGCAAATTCCTATGGGCAGCACTGCTGCTCACGTCGTGTGCGACGCACTACCAAATGGTTGGCATAGAACGGTCGCGCATGCTCATTGACAAGCGCTATGATGCCCAGCCTGATGCCGAGGCGAAGACGTTCGTCGCGCCGTTTCAGCACGAGGTGGACTCAATCATGAGCCCGGTTGTGGGGCGTTCGGCCAAGTATATGGCAGCCAGAAAACCCGAGAGCGAGTTGTCGAACTTGCTGAGCGACATCCTCGTGTGGGGTGGCGGGCCGTTTGGCGAGAAGCCTGATTTCGGGGTCTATAACATGGGTGGCATCCGGGCTGCGTTGGCAGAAGGAACGGTGACCTACGGCAATGTGGTCGATGTGGCTCCGTTTGAAAACAAAATCTGCTTCCTCACGCTTTCGGGCGAGAAGACGCTGGAGCTTTTCCGCCAGCTGGCCAGCCGAGGTGGTGAGGGCGTGAGCCATGGCGTGGAGATGCGCATTGCCAACGGGCGGTTGCTGTCGGTAAAGCTGCATGGCAAGGACATTGACCCTGAGGGCAGCTACCGTGTGGCAACGCTCGACTATCTGGCTCAAGGCAACGACGGGCTCTTGGCGTTCAAGGATGGTACGGACGTGGTATCACCACAGACTGAGGAGAACAACGTGCGATTCGTCATCATGAACTACTTCCGCGCTGAGGCTGCACAGGGACGTGCCGTCGATGCGCAGGTGGAAGGCAGGGTGGTCTCGGAGAGTTCGACTGACGGCATTCCTGTTGGTAATTGAGAATGGATCATTGCGTTAATCGTTAAACGTTAACCTTCAACCGTTAAACTATAAACTTAAATATGATGAATAGATATTTCAAAGCAGTGGCGTTGGCTGCCATTTTGCTGATTGCAGTGGGCGCTCAGGCCAAGAAGCAGAAGACGCTGCTCATTCTGCACACGAACGATACGCACAGTTGCATCATGCCGTTGAGTGAACATCTGGCTGACACGATGCTGGCGGGCAGAGGCGGATTCCTGCGGCGCATTGCCATGCTGAAAGAGGAAAGGAAGAAAGACCCTGAGTTGCTCTATTTCGACAGCGGTGACTTTTGCCAGGGGTCGCCTTACTACACGCTCTTCAAGGGCGATGTGGAGATTGGGCTGATGAACCAGATGGGGATTGACGCGTCAACAATCGGTAACCACGAATTCGACTTCGGTCTCGACAATATGGCTCGTCTGTTCCGCATGGCCAAATTCCCGATTCTCTGCTCGAACTATGATTTCAGGGGTACTGTGCTTGAGGGAATTGTGAAACCCTACACGGTTATCAAGCGCAAAGGTGTGAAAATAGGTGTCTTCGCTCTGGATCCGGAGATGGATGGACTGGTGTCGGTGCAGAATTATGGCGGCGTGAAATACCTGGACCCGGCTACGTGTGCCAACAATATGGTGAAGTTGCTGAAGGAGAAGAAAAAGTGTGACCTGGTAATCTGCATCAGCCATCTGGGATGGGACCAGCGACCGCAGGAGGAGCGTGCCGGTAGGCCGGAATGCGACAATAGCGTGATTGCCAAGACTCGCGGCATTGACCTGGTGCTTGGTGGCCATTCCCACACTTATTTTGAAGAACTGCAGTACATCACCGATTTGGACGGCCGCCAGGTTCCTGTCGACCAAAACGGCAAGCATGCCATCTTCGTCGGGCGAATCAGCATCGACATGGAGCAAAAGTAGAAACCGGCAGGCTGACGTTTCTGCTGTATTCTTTTATATATATGAGCGCACTTGCAGGGGCAGGCGCGCTTTTTAATTCCTTTTCTACGTGCGGACAAGATTGCGGCCGGCATCGATACGGAGAAAAATGAAAAGCAGGATTGTGAAACCCCAAAGGTTGGAGCCCCCGTAGGAGAAGAAGGGCAGGGGAATGCCGATGACTGGCGTGAGGCCCAGTACCATGCCTACGTTGATGAATACGTGGAAGAGGAACACGCTCGCCACGCAGTAGCCATAGACGCGCCCGAATTTGTAAGGTTGTCGTTCGGCAAGGAAAATCAGCCTGAGGACAAGGCATAGGAAAAGAATGAGTACACCAGCCGAACCGAAGAAACCTTCCTCTTCGCCAACGGTGCAGAAAATGAAGTCGGTGTCTTGTTCGGGTACGAATTTCAGCTTTGTCTGTGTGCCATTGAGAAATCCCTTTCCCTTCAAACCGCCCGAGCCGATGGCAATCTGACTCTGGTGGACGTTATAGCCGGCTCCGGCAAGGTCTTCCTCCAGTCCGAGCAGCACGTTGATGCGCACGCGCTGGTGGGGCTTCATCACATCGTTGAGCACATAGCTGGCCGAATAGAAAAAAGCGATGCTGCCCAGCGTGAAGGCGGCAATGAAAAAGTAGTTGCGCAGGCGCATGCTCAGCCCCTGATAGAGGAAGAGGCCAATGAGAATGGCGGCTAGAATGAGCTGAACGTAGACAATATCGAAGGGGATGACGTATTTCGAGAAAAGGAGTGCACCGCCCGTGATGCCGATGATGTAGGCGAAGAGCCGCAACATGCGCTGTCGGTTCTCGCAATAGATGCCCACCATGGCGGCCGAGAACAGCTCGACAAGCAGCAGGACCGTGAATTTTCCTACCGATGTTGGGGTATCCCAAAGCAGGACGGCGTCATACTTGATGCCGACGACAAAATAGATGACCATTGCCACGGCCGTGAAGAGCAGGGAACCGGTCATGCCTTCGCGGTAGAACATCAGGAAGAATGACAGGTAGACCAGTGCCGAGCCGGTTTCCTTTTGTCCTATAATCATCAGCATGGGCATGACAACGATGGCGCAGGCAATGGCAAAATGTTTCCATTGGCGGATGTCGACACCATAAGTGGACATGAATTTTGCCACGGCCAGGGCGGTGGCAAACTTCGCAAACTCGGCTGGCTGAACGCGTAGGGGGCCGAGAACGAGCCACGATCGGGAACCTTTAATTTCGTGGGGGTTGAATATCGTGGCTAGCAGAACGACCAAAAGAAACGCATAGATGATGTAGGCTGCGCCATCGTACAGGCGGTCGTCGAGCAGCAGGAGCACCAGACCGAGCAGGATGCTGGTGCCAATCCACACAATCTGCATGCCTGAGCGGGTGCTGAGGCTGAAGATGTCGGTGTCGCCGTAGGTATAGGAAGCACCGCAGACACTGATCCACCCGAAGGTGAGAAGTGCCAGATAGATGCCGATGGTCCACCAGTCGAGTGACCCGAGCACGCTGGGCTGTTTGTCTGGATTTTGCTTCATGTCTGCTTATTTTGCCGTGGTGGTTGCTGTTTTCTGATTCTCGGGGGCGGCAGCCTCGTTGCGATAGACACTCCCGTAGTAGATGCGCTTCTTCTGGAAGACGGCGGCGCGTGCTTCAGAGGCCGGCGACAGTTTGCCGTTGATATATTTTTCCATGATGAGTGCACCGAGCGGAACGCCATAGTCGGCTCCCCATCCGCCATTCTCGACATAGACGGCCACGGCAATCTTCGGGTTTTCCATAGGTGCAAATCCCATGAATGCCGAGTGGTCGTGGCCCTTGTTCTGGGCTGTTCCCGTTTTGCCGCACACGGCATAGTCGCCCCGGTTGGCCGAGCGGCAAGTTCCTCGTTCCACAGCCGAGCGCATGCCGGCCACAATGTAGTCGTAGGAACGGCGCGAGACCTTTGTGTAGCGACGGTTCGTGTAGATGGTGTCGAGTGGTTCTCCTTTCACCTTTCGCACAACGTGAGGCGTGTAGAAATAGCCGCGGTTGGCAATCGTGGCCGCAAGGTTGGCAATCTGGAGGGGAGTGGCAAGCACCTCGCCTTGTCCGATCGAGATGGAAATAATCGTCAGTCCGTTCCATGAGCCGCGATAGTGCTTGTCGTAGAATTCAGCATTGGGAATCAGGCCTCTTTTTTCACCAGGCAGGTCAATGCCCAGCTTATAGCCGAACCCCATCGAGACCATGTAGTCGCGCCACGTGTTCATGGCATCCTGCACGTGAGGATATTTCTTCCTGTTACCCATCATGTAGTATAGGCCCCAGCAGAAATAGCCGTTGCAGGAGGTGCTGATGGCAGGGATGAGGGGCAGCGGTGACGCATGTCCGTGGCAACCCACGCGGAGATTTCTATAGCGAAAACCTCGCGAGCAGGGGAATGCCGTGCTGGGCGAGATGATTCCTTCAGAGAGGAAGGTCAGGGCCTGGGTGGTCTTGAAGGTGGAACCCGGAGGATATAGTCCCTGAATGCCACGGTTGAGTTGCGGTTTCCGAGGGTCCTGAGAAAGTTCTTTGTGAGCCTTGCCGCGCTGGCGTCCCGACATCATGCGAGGGTCGTAGTTAGGCGAACTGACCATGCAGAGCACTTCGCCCGTGGACGGCTCGATGGCGACGATGCTTCCCACTTTTCCTTCAAGAAGGCGCTCACCCAGCGCTTGCAGTTCCACGTCGATGGACAACGTCAGGTCTTTGCCGGCAACAGGCTTCTGGTCGAGCGCGCCATTCTGATAGCGTCCCTTGATGCGGCCGTGGGCATCGCGCAGCAGGATCTGGATGCCTTTCTGGCCTCGCAGTTCTTTCTCGTAGCTGCGCTCTACACCCAGTTTCCCGATATAGTCGCCAGGCTGGTAGTAGTCGTCCTCTTCGATGTCGATGGGCGAGACCTCACCCACATCACCCAGCACATGGGCACCGCAGGCGTATTCGTATTGGCGGATACTGCGTTTCTGGACATAGAAGCCGGGGAAGCGGAACATCTTCTCCTGAAAAACGCTGAACTCCTTGTCGGAGAGCTGGCTCATGAACAGTTGCTGCGTGAAACGCGAGTATCCAGGATTCTTTGAGCGGTCCTTGATGTCGTTCATGCGCTGGATGAAGAATTCCTTGGTGATGCCCAGTGCCTGGCAGAACTCCATGGTGTCGAGACGGCCAGCCTCTTCGTTCATGATGACCATGATGTCGTAGGCGGGCTGATTGTAGACCAGCAACTTGCCGTTTCGGTCGGTGATGACGCCACGCGAGGGATATTCAATTTTCTTCAGGAAGGCATTCGAGTCGGCGTTCTTCTTGTAGTCGTCGCTGAGCAGCTGCAAGGTGAACAGGCGCACGATGTAGATGGCGACAATCAATGCCGCCACGCCTCCTATCACGTAACGTCTATAGCTGAGATTGAAATCCTTCATACCTTGCAACGGAAATATTCAATGACGAGGATCAGGATGCCGGTGATGGCAAAGCTGCCGCCCACGCATTCCAGCCAATGCAGCCAGTCGGTGAACGAGAAGGCCTCGAGTGCGAAGAACGACAGGCAGTAGATGAACACAATCAGCAGTGCATAGGTCGAGAATTTGCCTATGCCCAGCGTGTTCATCGAGGGTTGCAGGTCGTCAGGACTCTCGCGGGGAAGGAAGAGCGTGAGCAGATAGGGCTGAAGAAGGCCGATGAACGTCATGGCACCGGCTGCCACGCCCGGCGTGTTGGAGAAAACGTCGACGCAGAGTCCCATGGTGAAGCAGCTCACGAGGATGGCCCATCGTGGGAAGTTGCGCTGAAAGAGCGTGGCGACATAGACATACAGCAAGGGTGTGGCACAGTTGAAGAGGTGGATGTGATTCAGCACCAGTGCCTGCGCCAGCAGTAAGAGGACAAACGCCCCGAATCCTTTCAGTATGCCTATGTTCATAGTTTCGCAACCTTGTTACCTTGTCACTTTGTTACCTTGTTACCTTGATGGAGTCCTGTGCGGCACGCATCAGTTCCAGCCGTTCCTTCATGGAGTCGTCGGCAATGACGCACACGTCGCGCAGCCGGCCGAAGTCGGTGCTGAGCTTCACCTGCACACGATAGCTCAGGCCGTCGGTCGAATTGAACACCGTGCCGACCTTTCCCACCATGATTCCCTCAGGGAAGATGCTGGAATAGCCGCTGGTCACGATGTTGTCACCCCGGCGGAAATGGGCATGGCGTGGCACGTCGTCGACGTATGCCAGATTGATTGGTCCGCCATTCCAGTGCAGATAGCCGAAGTAGCCGCGGTTCTGAATGGTGCAGCTGATGTTCGACTGAGCGCTCAGCACAGGAATGACGATGGAGTAGTGGGCTGAGGCCATGTAGACGATGCCCACGACACCGGTGCCCGAGACCACGCCCATGTCTTTGTGCACGCCGTCGGCCTCACCTTTGTTGATGGTGAGCAGGTTGTCGCGCTTCGACACTTCGTTGGTGACCACTTTCGCTGGGATGAGCTTGTACTGTGACAACATCTGCAGCTGGCTGCTGTGCAGGAATGCCGAGTCGCCCGAAATTTCTGACAACTTTCCCGACAGTTGGGCTACCTGATGTTCCAGATAGGTGTTGCGCTGGGTGAGTTCCTCGTTCACCTTTGTCAGGGCGAAGAACGATTCCACCTCCGATCCCCATTCGTAGACCTTGCCGGCCACGAAATTGGCCGACGAGAACCACACACTGCCCTGATAGCTGTTGTACTGAAACAACAGCACCGCACTGATTGCTTCCAACAGCAGGAAGACGAACCAGTGGTGATATTTCAAGATGAACGCTATCAGGTTTTTCATCTCAGCAATTGCTATTCTTCAGATTCGCGATTTACGCTTCTTGCCGGTGTGCCGACGGGCAATTTGCAGGAGGCTGGCCCCTGCAAATTCGGTCGGACATCGAAAAATGGAGCGTAAACCGCAAATCGGATTTATCTCATCAGGAATGAGAAACGGTCGACATTCTTCAGTGCAATGCCTGCACCCTTGGCCACGCAGTGGAGCGGATCTTCGGCCACGATGAACTGAATGTTGATCTTGTCGGTCAGACGTTTGGCCAGACCACGCAGCAGGGCTCCGCCGCCAGTGAGGTAGATGCCGTTCTTCACGATGTCGGCATAGAGCTCGGGCGGGGTGTTCTCCAGGGCATTGAGCACGGCGGTTTCAATGCGGGCCACCGTCTTGTCCAGGCAGTGGGCAATCTCCTGGTAGCACACGGGAACCTCCATGGGCAGCGCCGTGATGCGGTTCGGGCCCACCACCACGAAGTCCTCGGGACCCTCGTCGCCAAGGTCGGTCAGTGCCGAGCCCACGTTAATCTTGATGCGCTCAGCCATGCGTTCCGACACCTTCACGTTGTGCTGGCGGAACATGTATTCCTGAATGTCGGCGGTGAGGTCGTCGCCAGCCACCTTGATGGAGTTGTTGGCCACGATGCCACCCAGCGAGATCACGGCAATTTCGGTTGTGCCGCCACCTATGTCGACAATCATGTTTCCTTCGGGAGCCTCGACGTCGAGGCCAATGCCGATAGCGGCAGCCATCGGCTCAAAAATCAGGTAGACGTCGCGTCCGTCGGCGTGCTCGGCCGAGTCGCGCACGGCACGCAGTTCCACCTCTGTCGAACCGCTGGGCACGCCAATTACCATGCGCAGCGACGACGAGAACAGGCGCGAGCCAGAGTGTACCATCTTGATCAGTCCGCGCATCATCTGCTCGCAGGCTGTGAAGTCGGCAATCACGCCGTCCCTCAGCGGGCGGATTGTGCGGATGCCGGGGTTTTCTTTCTCATACATCATCTTGGCCTTCTCGCCCACGGCAATCATCTTGTCGGTGCGGCGGTCGAGGGCCACCACTGAGGGCTCGTCAACAACAATCTTGTCATCACTGATAATGATGGTGTTGGCAGTGCCCAGGTCCATTGCAATTTCCTGAATAAAACTGAAAAATCCCATAATTCTTAAAACTTCTTGTAATAGCTATTATTCTTTTTCTTTCTTTCTGGTTTCCAGACGGTCTCGGTGGCACGTTCCGGCGTTTCCTATTTTGCCCTGCTGTCGCTGAACCAGCGGCAGATGGCGGTGTCGTAGTGGCTCGACACGTCGAAGGCGCGTGTGGCCAGTTCGCGACGGTCGGCGAGTGTGGTGGCGGCGCCATGCTCGTTCAGGATGTTCTGCAGCAGGCCGTATTCGGCTTTGCTGGGCACGATTGCGACATCCTTGAAGTTCTTCGCTGCGGCACGGATGAGCGAGATGCCGCCAATGTCGATTTTCTCGATGATGTCCTCAGCCGAGGCACCGCTCGCAACGGTCTGCTCGAAGGGGTAGAGGTCGACGATGACGAGGTCGATTTCCGGAATCTCGTATTTCTGCATCTGTTCGCGGTCGTCGGCATTGTCGCGGCGGCCCAGGATGCCTCCGAACACCTTCGGGTGCAGCGTCTTCACGCGTCCGCCCAGTATCGAGGGATAGGTGGTCAGGTCCTCCACCTTGCGGCAGGGGTAGCCCAGGCTCTCAATGAATTGTTGTGTGCCACCTGTAGAGAGGAACTCAACGCCCTCGGCATGCAGCTTGGCAAGCAACTCGTCGAGGCCGTCTTTGTGGAAGACCGACACCAGTGCGGTCTTGATTTTCTTTGTTTCAGCCATGTTGTGTGTGGTAGTTTTTATTTGTTGTGCGTACATTTTTATAAAAGGGACTGCAAAGATACGAATAAGTGCGAACACTACAAAATAAAATTTGAGAAATTTTTTCGTCTCTGCTTAAAAAATTGTCGCAGGTCAAGTGGCGGAAGTGCCTACTCTGCCCGTTAAGGAAAAATTCTTACAGAAAAGCGCCTGCGTCAGGCATTCGCCACCTATAAAAACAACTCCCACCAACCTTCCGGCTCGTGGGAGTTTCCTTTTCTGGTAGCGGGAGAGGGACCCGAACCCTCGACCTCCGGATTATGAATCCGACGCTCTAACCAACTGAGCTATCCCGCCATCCTTCTGCATCTCTGAAAGGGGCTTTCGGCATCTCTGCCGGCACCATACTTCCTCGAAATGCGGTGCAAAGGTAATATAAAGTTTTTAATCTGCCAAAATTTTCGGCAAAATTTTTTGTAATCTCTCCAGTTTTCATTATCTTTGCACCGAAAGTATGACAAAATTTAGTCAAATGATAACCTAAAATACTGCGAATATGAAGAAAGAACGACTGTACATCGAGCATGCGCTGAGGTCGAATTCGCCGACGATCATCTGGAATCTCATCAGCAC
>OCTW011581275.1_pt1 | contig 13416 bp, 10 predicted proteins | sample 1539671 | NCBI WGS metagenome assembly OCTW01 (sample SAMN02144230, study PRJEB22623) | gut metagenome | biome: sheep rumen | host: Ovis aries | place: New Zealand | reverse complement strand
AGTCCGTTTGAAAGATCTACCTCATACCTTGTGCGAGTGCGGTCTATCTGCAGGATTCGCTGCCCAGGATAGTTTTGGCTCACATAGCTACTTATTTCAGCAGGCACAAGTTCTGCCGGCACCCCGTCTTTCTTGGCTTCAATGTCTCTCCATTCGCCCTTGTTGTCGAATTCCAACTTGGTTCCGTCGGCGAACATCACATCGAAGTGAGTCTTCATCCCTTCCTTGTCTTTTTTCACCAGCGACATCTGTTTCCCGCCGAAATACTTGCTGATGAAAGTCTGGGCTGCTGCAGGCAGGTCATTGCTTGTTATCACTTTGTCTCCTGCGTTGCATGCGGTCATTTGAAGGACAAACAGTAGCGTCATGGTGAGGGTCTTGATCGTTTTCATCATTCTTGGATTTATAGTTTATAGCGCAAATTTACGCAAAAGAACCTCTCTTTGCAAAAAAATCAAGTTACAAAACTGTTACATTTTTACCATGACAGATGAATACAGCTGAAAATCACTGCTCTCGTTTGGGTCACCATCCCCATGGATGGCCACCACCTCCACCATTGCCTGAGTAAGTGGTCGATGCGGTGCCTGATCCGATACTGTTGCTGCCACTGTATATGGAGTAGCTTGTGCCGCTGGTCATACCAGGACAACTGATAAGGATACTGCTGCCGCCACCACCAGGACCGCCACCAGGACCACCACCAGGACCGCCGCCGGGGCCTCCTCCGTAGCCACCGCCACCTCCATTGTTGCCCGATGTGTAGCTGCTGGGCACGGTGAATGACGCCAATGTCATCGAACTATTTTTCACGCTGACGGTGGAACCGCCTGTCACACTGCCTGATACGCCGATCACACATTGCGACCCTGAAGTTGCGGTCACGGCATTGTTGCCTCCTCCGATTCCCAGCACATGGCCTCCTGTGATGTAGAACTTATATTGTTCCGCAGCGTCAAATCCGCACTCGGGGGCGGATGCTCCACAAGCCACGATGGTTCCTCCGCTGATGTAGAGGTTGCCGTTGGAGTCGATAGCGTCGTTGCCGGTGGCTACCACGGTGACTGTGCCGCCTTTGAGATACATGTGGCTGGCAGAGTTGATACCGTCGTCGCGGGAATTGACGGTGACCACGCCGTCGTTGATCGTCAGGATACCTTTGCTCTCAATGCCTTCAGCATTGTTTCCGGTGGTGGATACGTTGATGGTGCCGCCGGAGATCACCATGTCGCCGCCGCTTTTGATGCCTTTGCTGTCGGTGGACGAGGTGGTGGCGGTGATGTTGATGCTGCCGCCGGTGATGGTCATCAGACTGTCGCATTTCAGTCCCTTCACATCCTGGGCGGTGATGGTCACGTCGATGGTGCCGCCGTTGATGAACACTTGCCCGTCGTTTTCGTCTCCCTCAGCTTTGGCCTCGATCTGGATTCCGTCATCTCCGCAAGATTTCACGGTGATGGTGCCGTTGTTCATCTCCAGATACTGTCCGATGTGAAGACCGTCGCCCACGGAGCTGGCGACGATGATGCTACCGGTGAATTTCTTCTTCAGCTGGGTGTACTCTCCCGACTTGTAGGCGTGTTTGGTGTTGCCCTTGAGAGTGAGGGTGCCCGAACCAGTGATCTCTGGATGCCCCTTGATGACCAGGCAGGCTTTCTGACTGCCGTCGGCGCCATCAGTCAAGGTGTTGTCGCCCTCTATCGACAGGGCGATGCGCTTGCCGTTCTGGATGTCTACTGCTGCTCCTTGCGGATTGGTCAGGGTGAGACCGTCCATCTCCACACGGCATTTGTAGCTTCCAGAGAGTGTAAACTCCCCATCCTGCGACGTGCCGGAGAGGGCATAGGTGATCTCGTCTACATTGTCGGCACTCACCTCGCTGCTTTGAGCGAGGGTCACATGCGCTCCTTCTACGGTGGTGGTGATATACTGTGCGATATTGCCTGCCACTGTCACTTTGGCTGTGTTCCCGTCGTAGACGACACTGACTCGGTTGTCGGTCACTTCGCTCTCATCGATATATATCTTGGAGACCTCGCTCAGGTCGTACTCCTTGCCGAGAATGGCCAACTGCTTACCGTCGGTATAGGTCATTTCTCCCGCTTGTTCTGAGGGGACAGCGTAGGTCACGTCGCCCACCACCACGTTCAGGGTCTGTGCTTGCAGCATGGTTGCCAGCATCAGACTGAGTGATAATACGGTTGTCTTTTTCATTTGATAGTTATCTTATAGTTCTTGTTTTTGCTTTTCACGATGTAGATACCGTTTCCTAATTCTTGCTGTGCTTGCGTCACGCTCTCAAAAGTGCCCATCTTCACCCCGTTGACGGAATAGATGTCCACGGCTTGTCTTTCTTCTGAGGTGGTATCAGCGGTATCGATGCCTGAGGGGGTGGAAGAGAAATACATCTTGCTCAGGTCGGTGAGGACGAGGGCCTGAGTGCCTTCTGCATTGACGGCTGTCAGTTTGCCATCACCGAAAGTCAGGACAAGTGATTCCACAGATAGTATTTTCACCTCGCCGTCGGCTGTCTCTACCATCAGATAGGGATAGTCGTATGCCCATGTTGCTGTCATCAGGGTCAGGAGCATTGTTGTCATAAAAACCTTTTTCATCATTGATTCTTGTTGAGGGTTGTAATTTGATGCAAAAGTACGGTATGCATGAGAAAGCCGCAAATCTTTTCAGTCAATCGCCCTTTTGACTCAACGAAACCTTCAATTGGCCTTTTTTCCTGTTTCTTCTGTGCAACGTCCAGCCTCTTTTGACATATCCCACACGACTTCTTTTCAAAATAACAGGATCTCGGACGTTTTTCTTTCAAAAATTCACTAAATCTTGCCGAATCGTTTTGCCATGTCAGCTAAAGTTTATATTTTTGCCTTGTTTTTCACGCTGACTTTTTATTACGCTAACTTATAGGACAATGATGAGGAAAATCTTTTTGCAACTATTCATTTTCGTGGCCACAGCGACGGTCTGTGCGCAAAACCCCTATCTTCCACTTTGGGAACACTTGCCTGACGGTGAGCCGCGTGTCTTCGAGGACCCCGACAATCCCGGCAAATACCGTGCTTATATCATCGGGTCGCATGATGTCAATTACACGTCCTACTGTGGCAATGACGTGAGGATGTGGTCGGCTCCTGTGGAGGACTTGAGCCAATGGCGGGACGAGGGACCGATCTTCTCGCATTTCGTCGACGGACAGTGGGACACGATGTTCGCCCCCGACCTCGTGGAGGTGAGAGACAAGGCGACGGGCAAGAAAACCTATTACCTCTATCCCCATTCACGCGGGTGGAACCGCGTGGCCATGGTGTGCAAGGGCGACAGACCCAATGGACCTTTCACTCCTGTCAACCTGACGGAGGACGGAAGAAGATGCTTGCCTGGCTCATTGATCGACTTCGATCCCTCGGTGTTCATTGAGAATATCACCGACAAGAAAGATCCTGACTTCGACAAGGGATTCCGGGCCTATGTGTTCTATGGCTTCCAGCATTCCACGGCTTGTGAACTCGACCAGGACAACATGTACGCCATGAGGCCGGGTACCCAACTGCACGACTATTTCATCCCGGCCAGTGCGAGATACGGAGTGGTGCGCGACCCGGAGGGTACGAAATATCCCGCTCTCTATAAAGACCAGAATCCGGGCGACTTCAACTTCTTCGAGGCTTCGTCCATCCGGCAGGTGGGCAACAAATACGTGATGGTGTTCTCGGGGTATTCAGGGCCTGACTATGGACTGGGGTCCACCAACTCGGCACTGCGCTATGCCTTCGGTGATTCGCCGCTCGGACCGTGGAGGTCGGGTGGGGTTCTGGTCGACTCCCGCGGCGTGGTGCCTAATGAGGACGGAACGCATCTCACCACGACCAATGCAGCGCACAACACGCATGGCTCCATCCAGCAGATCAACGGGCAGTGGTATGTGTTCTACCACCGTCCGCCCCGGGGATTCGGAAATGCACGACAGTCCATGGTGGCACCTGTCAAAATCGTATGCGACAAGAAACCGGTCGCTCAAGGTGGAATGGTTCACATCACCGCCTATGATCCTTACGCCAAAAACGAGGAATGGACGGCTTCTGCTTCCGATGGTATGACGTATCGGGGCGCAGAGGTGACTTCCGAGGGTTTCCAGATTTTCGGACTGCCTCCTTATCATTATTATTCCGCGGGATATGCCTGTTACATGACTGGAAATGACTGGATGCAGGATAACCACGACAATTGGAACAACAGCATGGACCTGGCGGGAATCACCAACAAGGGGATCGTGGGCTTCAAATACTTCGGATTCGGTGGACTGGCCAAGGATGCTAAGGGTGTCAAGGCTTTCCAAGGCACGGCCAAAGGTGATGGCACTGTGCTCAACCTTCATCTGACACCGGGTGGACACGGCGCTTTCCGGATCCACGTGATGCTCGACGGACCTTATGCCAATGACACTTGGAAAGGACGGGAGATCGGCGTGATAGAGGTGCCGGCCGATGCACGCCGAGTGGCAACGACCTATCAACTGGCAGTGCCGACGGTCGAGGGCCTGAGAGGCAAACATGCCATCTACCTCGTGGCTGAAGGCCCCGAGGTGCAGCAGCCCACGAATGAGCGGCGGCCCTTCGGACCGAGAACGCAGCCGCAGCGTCCCCAGGGCCTCTTCGACCTCCATGGTCTCGGCTTCTCTAAACCTGGCGTGACCTGTGAGCCGCCTGTGGTGCCACAGGTGACCATCACCGTCGACGGAAAGACACTCCGCTTGCCCGATACGCCTGTGAGATCAACCAATGCCAATGGATATATGGATGTCTCTCATTATCAGGTCTATGCACCAGTGAATGACCATTCCGTCATCCGTGCCACTGCCTCCGACCCGGCTGTGAGTATCGTGGTGGGTGCCATCACAGATGGCCGGGCCACAGTGAGATGCTCCTATCAGGGACAGGATAAGGTCTATTTGATCAACTGACCCCTTTTCATAGGTTTTTCTGGGGACTGCCGAAAAAAAGTAGTCCCCAGATTTGTCTGTTTCCTTTCTTTTGCATAACTTTACCCTCGAAAAGCGGGTCTCTGCAATGAGACTCTATTACGGAAACTAAATTTTTTGCGATATGAGAGCATGGAGCCAATTCTTCCTTTTTCTCATCGGCATGGTTTGCAGTGCCACGATGAGTGCACAAAGCATGAAAATGGTTGTCGACAAGAAGGGTGAGGTCGTCGGCAGATATGAGCGTACCAATACGAGTACGTTTACCGTCAGTGTGCAGGACTCCTACGAAGTGCCCAAGACGGGGCTGAGGGTCGTGACTTTCAGTGCTGCCAAGGGACAGGGCATCGTCTACCGGAATCAGGAGCGCAAGGGCAACATCAACGTCCGAAGAGGACCTTCCCTCAAGTCGGCCGTGGTGACGAAAATCCCTGAGTTCGACGGTGTGCCTGACTGCTATCCTTGCCTTGGTCTGGTCAAAGGCTGGTATAAGATCCGTATCGATGGGGTAGTGGGGTATGTGCGTAGCGACATGGCCTGCTGGGATGGAATGTGTACGTTCTGATTTAGAGGGGATTGAAGCGATGATGAAACGATTTTCCCTCCTCTTCATGGCAGGTCTGCTGGCTTTGTGTGCCTCCGCCCAGAAGCGCACGACGATGTTCACCATGTTTAAACAGAATAAGCCGGCGACTATCACACTCAACGACGGACGGATTGTCAAGTCGCCACATTCCAATGTCTTCCTCAAGAATGCAGCCCTGCTCTATCTACAGGGGACTGACATCAAGGAGGCAAGAATGGATATCATCTCAAGTGTCGACTTCGGTGAGAGGAAGTTCATCAATATCGACAACCGCCTGGCTTATTTCGTCGACTCGGTCAGGGGCAATTCACTCTATTGTATCGAACTGATCGATATGGATTCCTACAAGCGCAATCTGAAGAACAATGTCAATATCACGCACATCGATCTCAGCAGCGATCATATCGACGCCTTCACCAACGACACCAATGAGGAGAACGATTTCCTCCTGCCGGTCTTCAAGCACTTCTATTACCTGCTCGACGGAAAAATCATCGAGGCCCATGACCGCGACCTGTGGCAGGCGCTCGATAAGGAACGCTACCGGCTGTTCAAGACAGCCATCAGCGCCCCGGATTTCAGCTGGTCCGACCCGGAGAGCCTGATGAATATCCTGAGACTCATCAGCAAGTAAACTTATCGTATCCCGTCGTTCATCGGGCTCTATAGTTCATCGGGAATTATAGTTCATCGGGAATTATAGTTCATCGGGATTTGTAATCCCGATGGAAAGAGTATCAGGATTTTTAATCCGAAAAACGCTGTTCACACCGTTCATCAGGATTTGCAACCTAAACTCCATTCAGACGGATTCTTAGATAAACAGTTCGGCACCCAGCTGGGTGCCGAACTGCATATCGTAATTAAATTTCTGCCAGGTTGAGGAACTGTTCCGCGCACCACAGCTGCCATTTCTGGTTGCCGGTGAGCTGATCCATGGGGATGTCGCGGCGGAACTCCATGCGCTTGGGACCGGTCCAGTCCTTCAGCACGACGTCCACCGGACGGGGCATCGGGATCTTGAAAGGAATTTCCAGTTCGGGATATTTCATGGCATACAGTCCCCTCACCAGGTATTTGGGCTCTCCGTTGCGCACGCGGTCCATGTCGAGCGGGTCGGCCATCACCAACCGGGCATAGGGGTCATAATAGGGCAACCATGCGGCTCCGAAGGCATTGAGGTATGAACTGCTGCTCTCGATGGCAAACACCTCGTCCATGAACCTCATGTAGTCGATGGTCGTCTCCCCTGTGCGATAACGCTCAAACAGTTCGCTCTGCGACACTGGGTGGGTGAGCACCAAGGCGGGGTCGAGGAAGGTGTAGCGCTTCACAAAACCGTCAAAGGTCCATTCCGGGGAAATCAACTTGTCCATGCCGCCAAAGATCAGGTCGGCGCTCTCGCCCACAATCATCAGTTGCACACCGTCTTGTTTGGCCATGATGGCGGCCTTGTAGATCTGCGGCTCGATGGAGTGGACGGGGGCGAACTTGTAGTGCATGACGATGGGGGCGTAGAGTTCATAGTCATCCATCGTGATGTCGATCAGATGATGCTGAAGCTGGAATTTCGCACAGTATTTCCTGGCACGTTCCACATCCGCGTCAAACTCGCCCGAGACAGAGTTGAACGTATAGGCGTGGCTGCCCGGACGGAGGTAGGAGGCCAGGTTGGCACTGTCCATTCCGCCGGAGAGCAGGATGCCGATGTGGTCGTATTTCCGGTAAAGTTCATCAAACTGCTCTTGGATGGCAGCGTCGATGTCGGCAGAGGTATGCACAGCGATGCGCTCTTCGTCCGACACAGGAGCGTAATTCTTATGTTGGAACCCCTCGCAGAAGTCCATCCCGTCTTTCCAGATATAGCGGAACGCCATATAGGAACTCAAACAAAAATCTTTGTCAGTCATTTTCAACTTTTTTAATATGTAATCTTGTAATCAGCCACCGGCCGCCCTCAATTTTCAATTCTAACTAATCTCATTTCACATCCCCAAGGTCATGGCCGCGAACAGCTTGGAGCGCTTTGGTGATCTGGGTCGACGAAATGCCTTTCGTATAAGGGAAATAGATGATTTTGATACCTTCGGCGGCAAACTCTTTCTCGTATTGTTTCCATTTGTCGGTACCATACCAGTCGTCGCCCACAAAAAGGTAGCTCGCACCGAGTTTCTTGCACGCCGACAGCTTGTCCATGTCATACTGAGGCACGGCGGCATCCACATACTTGATGCTCCTCACAATCTCGATGCGGTCCTCAAAAGGTATCATGGCCTTTTTGCCCTTGTAGGCTACCAACTCATCGACAGTCACGCCGACAATCAGTTTGTCGCACATGCCCTTGGCGTTCTTCATCAGGTTGAGGTGTCCGATATGAAAGAGGTCGTAGACCCCTGTGGTGTATCCGATGATCATTTCTTTTTGGATTGGTGTTTGTATCGTGCAAAATTAGCCTTTTTTATTGATTGTATAATACTCTCTTGCCCTTTTTTTGACTTCGTACTTTAATTTTTGTTGAAAAAAAAGGATTATTCGGGAGTTTTTCATATATTTGCATGTTTAATACAAAATGATTTCTGGCATGGCTCAATCTCCTAAATTTGATGCGGAGGCCCTGAAGGCCAGGTTCAATCCCGAGGGCTCTATGCTTCGCCGCCAGCAGATGAAGATGCTCGAGATTGTGGCCGAGCTCGACCGTATCTGCCGAAAATACGACATTCCCTATTTCCTCTATGGAGGGACGCTTCTCGGTGCTGTCCGCCACAATGGTTTCATCCCCTGGGACGACGACCTCGACGTGGGGTTGCTCCGTAAAGACTACCTCAGGCTGATGGAAGTGCTGCCGGGCGAACTGCCTGAGCACATCGCTTTGCAGACCAACGACACAGATAAGAATTATTTCTATTTCTTCGCCAAACTCCGCGACAAACACTCCGTCCTCGAGGAGGAAAGCCCCTACGACCAGGTGTTCCGCGAAAGAGGAATCTTTATTGATATCTTCCCTTTCGACCAAATGAGACTCTGGACTCATCTGGTGGCCGAACCGCTGCAGGGACATACCTTCAAGATCTTCCGCACGGCCAGCAACCGGCGGAAGGCGATGCGGACCATACGGCTCATCACCTGGTGCAACCGCCACCTCACCTTCCCCGTCCTTCGCTTCATCAGCAGAGCGACGGGGGGCAAGACGCTCACCTACGACTATGGCATCCCATTCCACCTGGTCTACGATATCGGGGATATCTTCCCGCTCACCACGCATGAGTTTGAGGGCATACAGCTGTCGGTGCCGGGCAACAGCCATGAGATGCTGCGCAAGCAGTTCGGCGACTACATGAGCCTGCCTGACCTTGACCACCTCCAGAGCCACACCGCCCGACTGGAATTTGACGACTAATGATAACATCTATGACAATGAGACTCTTCTCTATATGGCTTTTTTGTGGACTCTCACTGGCCATGATGGCGCAGGAGGGACGACTGCAGTGGGGCGACCAGGGCAACGGCACCTACATCAACCCCGTGCTCAATGCCGACTACAGCGATCCCGATGTGATCAGGGTGGGGGAGAAATACTATATGGTGGCCTCTGACTTCCATTTCCTCGGCATGCAGATCCTGGAGAGCGACGATATGGTCAACTGGCGCATACTGACGCAGGTCTACCACCGTTTCGACTTGCCAGGATGGGACTCTAATGAGCGTTACGCCGGTGGCTCATGGGCTCCTGCCCTCCGTTACCACGACCACAAGTTCTGGATCTTCTTCTGCACACCGCATGAAGGACTCTTCATGACGCAGGCCGAACGGCCTGAGGGTCCTTGGAGTCCTTTGCACCATGTGAAGGAGGTGTTTCACTGGGAAGACCCTTGCCCCTTCTGGGATGAGGACGGACTGGCTTACCTCGGACGGAGCCAGCATGGCGCCGGACCGATCATACTCCATCGGATGAGTGCCGATGGGCGCCAACTGCTCGACGAGGGCGTGACCATCTACACCGGACCGGTGGCCGAGGGGACGAAATTTCTCAAGCGCGACGGCTGGTACTATCTCTCCATCCCCGAAGGGGGCGTGGAGAAAGGGTGGCAGACGATTCTGCGGTCGAGAAACATCTATGGACCTTATGAGAAGAAGGTGGTGCTCGAACAGGGCAGCACCGGGGTCAACGGCCCTCATCAGGGGGCCATCGTCGATACCCCGCAGGGCGACTGGTGGTTCTTCCATTTCCAGCAGGCTGGTGCCCTCGGCCGTGTCGTGCATCTCCAGCCGATGCATTGGCAAGACGGGTGGCCGGTCATCGGGGTGGATATCGACCGCAATGGCATCGGCGAACCTGTCAAGGTGTGGACCATGCCATTGGCTGCTCAACGACCACGGTTGCCGCAGACGAGCGATGACTTCTCCTCGGCGACCCTCTCACCGCAGTGGCAGTGGAACCACAATCCCGTCGACAGCGCATGGTCGCTGACGGAGCACCCAGGATGCCTCACCCTTCATGCGCTCTGCGCACCGCATTTCATGAAAGCCCGCAATACGTTGACACAGAAGGTGATGGGATATGAGAGCGTGGCCACGGTAGTGGTTGATTTCGCTCATATCGCCGAAGGCGGGCGGGCAGGTCTGGCTTGTATGGGGAAAGGCAACCAACTCTTGGGCATCATGCGGCAGAACGGCAGGTGCCATCTCTATCGGGCGGGCGATAGCGGGGAGACTGTCCTCGTTCCGCTGAAGGGACGGCGGGTCTATCTGCGGATCTCCTTCGACATCCCGTCGCAGTCCTATCGCTTCGACTATAGTCCGGATGGGCGTAGGTTCTCTTCTGCTGGCGACCCGTTCTTCATCGGGTTCGGCTTCTGGAAGGGGGTGCGCTTCGGACTCTACCATTTCAACACCACCGCCGACGGTGGATATGTCACCATCCCACAGGTGGAATATATTGTGAACCGATAAAACCCTAAGATCAACAATCAATTAGATATGAGAAAACTTTTACCCGTTCTTTTGCTGCTCATGGTCGCTGTGACGGCCATGGCACAGTCGAAATGGACTCCCCAGGCCATAAACCGGGTGAGTCAGGTGAAGAAAATGAGAGCATCTCAGGTCGCCAAAGCCCCAAACATCGACGGGCAGATGCAGGTGAGGAATACTTCCACTACGCGCCTATCGGTGCAAATCGCACAGGAACATGCCGCACAGACCTTCGCACAGCTCAAAGCTGTGGGGGCTGAGATACAGGCTCGGTGGGGCGACATGGCCGTCATCAGCCTGCCGATTGATAGTGCTGATGCTCTCGGACGCATCAGCGGCGTCGTGCGCATAGACGGGGGCCGCGGCCCCCAGTGGAAAACCGATGTGGTGCGTCAGGAGACCGGGGTCACGCTGATCGACGGCTCCACGACGCCTGCCGACCTTCCCATGACAGGAAAGGGCGTGACCATCTGCCTCATCGACATTGGCTTCGATTTCCAGCACAGGGCCTTCAAGGACAGTGAGGGACGTTCCCGCATAAAGGCCGTCTACAGACTTTTCGACAAGGGGGGCAACCCGTTCACCGTCGAAGACCCTGAGGCGGGGACGATCACCTTCCCGGGGTCTGTCTACGACACGCCCGAACTCATCGCGTCGCTCACGACAGATACCGACGACTTCGCCCACGGCACCCATACCGCTGGTATAGCGGCGGGTTCGGTATCTCCGATGGGATTCGGTGGAATGGCTCCCGATGCGGATATCGTGCTCATCCCCATTCCTGAAACTGATGACGAGGGCAATGAGGTGGGAGACCCCGAGTTCCAGACGTGTGTGCAGTTCGCTGCTTGTTATGCGCGGAAGTACCAAGTGCCCATGGTGCTGAGTGTCAGCGCCAATTCCCATGAGGGTCCTCACGATGGGACGGGGAGCATATCCCAGCTCCTCCGGCAGGTCTCGAAACAGTTGATCCCGGTGTTCTCCGTGGGCAACGAAGGCGATTCTCCCATCCATATCCACAAGCTTTTCACCGAGTCGGAGCCGTTGCTCAAGGCCATGCTGCCCAGCCATGGTCTGATGGGCAAGGGTGAAGTGGAATCTGGCGTAGCGGGGTATACCAGGGCCGGGGGCGAGATCTCTGTCCAGGTGGCTCTCTACAATAGAATGACGAAGAAGGTGCTCTGGGAGTCGGCTCCCTGCACGGTCGACCCGGGGACTGAGACGGCCATCCTGGATTTCGACGACGACGAACAACTCGCCGGCTACTTCGATGGCGACCTCTTTCTCGCTGTTGGCTCGGTGGGCGGAAAACCTTCTTTCAGCCTCTTGGCCGACGGAGAGGTGAAGACCAGGGCGTTTTTCACCATCGCCGTGTCGGGCACGGAGGGTACCGAGATCGACCTCTGGGAACAGACAGAAGGCTTCGAGCAGTATGGCTCTGATGGATTCTCCAAAGGAGACAGCGATTTGTCCGCCGGCGACTGGACCAGCATCGACGAGGTCATCAGCGTGGGGGCTTATTGTGCCAACAACAGAGAGCGTACCTATTCGTCTTCCACATCGTATGGTTTGCCCAAGGGGGCCGTCATGGATTTCTCCAGCTATGGCACCATGCTCAATGGTGTTTCACAACCTCTGACTTGTGCTCCCGGTGTCTTTATTGTCTCCTCATGGAACCGCTACGAAATGGATGACGATGTGGTCGTGGCCGACAACATGCAGTGGGAGGGCTTCCCTTACTCTGCTGAGACGGGCACGTCGATGGCCTGTCCGGTGGTGAGTGGCATCGTTGCGCTGTGGCTGCAGGCCGACCCCTCGCTGACGCTCGCTGATATCCAGAATGTGCTGCGTGAGAGTTCGCGCAATGATGAGTATACTTTGGCCAGTCCGGCGCGTTCGGGATATGGCAAGGTGGATGCTGCCAAAGGTTTGGAATATATCCTCTCTTCCGGAATCCGCGACCTCAATCAGGGCTCGGCAGAGAACGTCGACGCCATCTACGACCTGCAAGGGAGAAGGATAAAAGGGGTTCCCTCCAGCAAAGGCATCTATATCCGGGGCAACCGGAAATACGTCTCTGTCAGGTAGTCCGCCCCGTCGTTCATCGGGCTTCGCCACCCTTCCTCCGTACTCCGTTCATCGGGATTTCCGTTCATCGGGATTTGTCGCTCGGCACCCGATAGGGTGACGCTTGGCTTGTCCAAGAATCCCGATGCTGTGAGTATCAGGATTTTTAATCCGAAAAAAGCGTGGCAAATATACATACTCTCCGTTCATCGGGATTTGTCGCTCGGCACCCAAAGGGTGACGCTTGGCTTGTCCAAGAATCCCGATGCATTGAGTATCAGGATTTTTAATCCGAAAAAGCTTGTCAAATACACATACTCCCGATGCATTGAGTATCAGGATTTTTAATCCGAAAAAAGCTTGTCAAATGCACATACTCATGCGTGCGGACTCTTGGACAAATCAAACGTCACCCCTCCGGGCATCAAGCATCAAATCCCAATTCACATAATAGAAATAAGTGGGAGACTGAGTGCCCCCGAACCATAAAAATGTTAAAAAAACTTTTTTTCTTGGTAGATATAATAATTAATGCTAATTTTGCCTTGCTTAGGCGGACTTATGTATCCATAAACGGTTTACAAATCTACATGAGCGAATGCGACAAAATGCGAGCCTCCTTCCTGAATTTGTCGCAACAGCTTTCGACATGTCTGGCCTTTCTCCAGAACGAAAAAGGTGGGAATAATCTACTTTTGCATTGTTAAATTTTTATGATTATCCGCAATCGTACCACCAAAATATAATGCAAAATAAAGGCTGACCACTTGGCCAGCCTTCTTGCATTTATAAAATAGCAGAC
>OCTW011315609.1_pt1 | contig 13420 bp, 13 predicted proteins | sample 1539671 | NCBI WGS metagenome assembly OCTW01 (sample SAMN02144230, study PRJEB22623) | gut metagenome | biome: sheep rumen | host: Ovis aries | place: New Zealand | reverse complement strand
CCAAACAAGCCAATACGTCGACAAACTGATCAATTGTGAAAATCTCACAGACAGAAAGCAGATCATGATGGATCAGGCGGATATTTTCATCGCTCTGCCCGGCGGTTTGGGAACACTCGATGAAATCTTCACTGTCGCAGCCTCGCAAACACTCAACTACCACCAGAAAAAAGTCATATTATATAATGTAGACGGCTTCTGGAACTCATGCATTGCCATGCTCGAAGATCTCCAATCCAAAGGAGTCATGCGCAAGCACTACTCAAATCAAATCCTGGTGGCAAATTCACTCACCGAAATCGACAATCTGATTCGTCAATGATGAATTGCAAATTCAAAACAATTCCGAATTCCGAATTCCACATTCCGAATTAAAAACATCGCCCCTCTGGACTTTTTGGCACAAAATGTGAATAATGACTACGCTACAACTTTGGGCGTTTTAATGCCTGCTTTGTTTTGGAGGATTTTATGAAAAAAATGGCTCGTTTCTTTACAGGTCTCGCTCTCGCGGCTTGCGCTTCTTTTGCATTCGCCGGCAATGCTATGGCTAAACTCCCTGCCGACATGGATGAATACAAAGCCAAATACGAAAAAGAAGCCAAAACGCCCGAAGGTGCAGCTAAACTCTGGCTCGAAGCAGCTTTCCTCTATCAGGATTCCAATACGCGTGCCCTGGGCCGTGATATCCTCATCGCCTTGATGAAAGGCCTTCCTTCCGATTTTGAGAGAAATGCTGCACATTCAACCATGGTCGACAGAATCAAAAATCAACCTCATATCATGCGCTCTTTCTGTGCCGGCACATCCCCTGAAAATGGCTACAAAGCCGACCTCAACAACTGTGAACTCACCGTCACACGTTCCGTCGAGGGGATGGATAATACCTGGAATGTTTGGCTCAAGAGCTCCGGTGCCGATTCTCCTCGTCAAATCACACTCGTAAAAGACGGCGAACATTGGAAAGTTTTCAGCGCTCCCGGCCTTTACATGGGAATCCGTGAACCCGCTAAATAACTTGTTTTTCTCTTGGCAGCGGCGTCTTGTCTCAAGACGCCTTTTTTGTGGCGTATGGAGCTACGCGACATAGCCACAAATGCCAAGGCGTATTGAGCCCCGACAAAAGGGGCGAAATAGCCAGGCAAACAAAATGGATCTTCGCCTCTATTTTACTGAACTTCCTGCAAACGCCGCACTCACTGCTCTCGACAAACGACTCGATCATCTCGCCCAAAAGCAGGAACCTCTTGATGGCGGACGGCGACTTTGGATTACTTACGTCCCGCAAACGAGAAACAGACCTTTCTTACACGCAAAACCGTTCGACATCTTCGTATCACCCCTCAGGTTTTCTACCTCTGAAATTGAAGACTTTCGCGTCGGAATTGGTGTCGTTCCAAAACGTTGCATGATTTGCCGCGCGGCAGACGATGCCGCCGATACAATCGTGGTCCTTTTTGCAATCGCAGTAGAAATTATGTCCAGATGCGGTGCATTGCTGAGAATTGACGACAAACTCGGCAGAAAAATGTTCCATATCGACGAACGCGAATTGGATTTTCCGGTTATCTGTCTTGACGAATTTCCCGGAGCAGTTTACGAAGTTGCACATGAAACGCCCGATGGAGAGCTCGGGCTTGAATGGTTCGTCGATGCACGATGGATATGCGCATGGAACGAAAGACAAAATCAAAACTCAAATAATTCTAAAGAGTTCTCTCGTTTCGCATCGCTCGACTATTCATGATATTCTGATACAAACTCAATCCTTCCCTTTCGACTGGAGGTCAGATTATGCATATAAAACTCGCTTTGAACAAAATTTTTAAAATCCTCGACGAAGACGATCCTGCAAAACATGCAAACAGCCTGAGAATCCTGCTCGAAGGCATGAAAAAAGGACTGCATCGAAGCGAACTCGACGATGAAATCATCGATTTCGTAAGTGAATACATCGATACATGGCTTGTCGAAGAAGCCATCGAAGAAGATATCGACTCATTCATCGAAGAAACAAACGACGTCTATGACAAAGTTAATGATGAAGATGAAGAAGAAGACGACGAGGACGACGAAGACGACGAAGACGACGAAGATGAGGATGACGAATATTAAAACATCCAACATCTACGCAAGTATCTGACTAATCGCCCGGAGGTACTGACATGAAATGGGGATCTCTCATCTTTACCATGCTATGGCTCAATATTTTGACGATTGGGGGATGCCTTGCTCAGGAAAGTCATCCCAAATGGCTCGACCCTAAAGGGATGACCGTCGAATCCAGATTTGTGCCGCCACAGGGATTTTCACGAATCAATTACAACGATCCCTATGTCGATTATATGCGCAAACTCCCAATGCTTCCCGATGGTTCGCCGGTACTCTTATTCAATGGTGAACTAAAACCCGCACAAAATCATCATGTCGGCGTCCTTGATGTCGATGTCGGAGACCGCGATCTGCAGCAATGCTCCGATGCCGCACAAAGACTCAGAACGGATTATTTATTTCAATCCAATCAACACGATAAAATCAGTTATCATTTCGTCAATGGAATGAATTTTTCCTGGAACCAATGGAAACAGGGATACCGAGTAAAAAGAGAAGACAAAAAGACCGTCATGGTCAAATCCGCAAAACCAAACGATAGTCTTGATTCATTTAAGAGCTATCAGAAAATGCTCTTTATGTATGCAGGCGTCAGTTCGGTGATGAAAGAAAGCCCTGTCATTTCTATTGCGGATCTTCGCCCCGGTGATGCCATCGCTGGCGTCGGCCACCTCATCATTGTACTCGATGTCGTCGAAGATGCTCAGGGAAATAAAAAATTCCTGCTCGCACAAAGTTATATCCCTGCACAGCAAATCGAAGTCCTGACAAATCCAAATGCAGCCACCCCCTGGTACGATGCAAGCCTTCTGCAGTCATGTCCCTTCATTACACCCGAATGGGTTTACGATTGCCCAGGTCCGGCAATCTATCGTTTGCTATAACCCCCCAACGAACACCTTCTTCGACGATTTTTTTATGACGCCGGCTTTTGCGGCTGTGCCGCAATACGCCTTGCCGGTGCGTGCTATTGGCGTTGCCAATACGCACGCACAATCGTTCTTTCGGGAAAGGCCTCCCAAATAGTGTCAGACAAACACTGGGCGACCCCATGTGGTCGCCCAAACGCATGCCATTCACATGGGAATACGACTTATCTCCGGCCGATACTCAAAATGCATCGTATCATAATGATACCACCGGCCTCCCCACACAAAACCGTGCCTTTCAAAAATTTCAACGATTTCCATCGGAATTCGGTTCCGATACCCGATGGCATCCGTCTCACTGGCTTTCGAAAAATCCCACCGCCAGTAATTGCTTTGTTTCACTGCAATATCGATGGCAATCCCATAACTATGGGAACTCTGACGGTTAGCACCCCTCACTTTGCGCCAATAATATGTACCGGATGATTTCATATAGGAAATCAATTCAGGATGTTCACTTGCGATATCATCGGCAACTGCTTTTAAATGATCTGCAGCTCCGTTAATCTTGCTGAATTTGACCTTCTCACCAAACCACGAAACCGTGACCAAATTCTTTTTGACAGATTTTGCATCCTGACCATACATCTTCTTAAAGAATGCCTCACTACGGCTCCGCCCGGCATCCTGCAAATACTTAGGATCTCCATCACCTTTGTACGCCATCGAAAACATATCTTCGATATCAGAGTCGTCCAATAGTGAAGCAAAATCCTTTTCCCTGCCATCATCAAAGACAATCACAGTCCCATCCTCAAAAATGATCTGATTGTCACGATATTGTAAATGAAAATCTGGATACGCCCTCAAAAGGCGCTGAGCCTTTTCGGGAATGGTCTGCTGGGATGACCGCACGGCCTCCGCATCGCGCACTTCTGCACTATCCTGCCCGTACACTGCAGGACTCAGTAATAACAGGAATATCAAACATAAAAATGTAACAGTTGAATTCCGCATGATATGTGTATCAAAAAGAACATCACGCATAAAAAGACATTGAGGAAAAATCCAAAACCGCGATGATTATAGCGAAATGAATGCCGTAGGGGAAACAGAATATCACCCAGCCTGGTGCAAATTGAATCCCACAGGATTACACATCCTTATAGGTCGAATCGGTAACTTTAATTCTCTATAATGGTAGCTTGGGTTGCAAGGCGTCATACCATACAACCCAAAATCCTCATTCTACCTCAAATTACATAAGATTTCATTACATACAGAATAGATACATAATATCTATCTCTATACAGATGCCCATGAAAGCAATGGTGAGTATGGACGAAGCGGAGGAGGAGGAGGAGGAGTATGCCGTGCTTTTACGAGAACTGGTCCTTATAACAGCCGCTTTATCTATGCAGGCGGTGGCGGTGCCGGAGGATGTGGCGGCTGGCAGGGACATGCCGGTGGCACAGGCGGAACTGCCATTGGTATGTTTATTACACCTCCCAGACGTACAGATGAATCTTTAGTCATTACGCCGGATGCACCCAAATCCAGCAATCGCTTTGTTTTTGCTACAAGCGGCACAGGCGGCGATGGTCAGGATGGTCAATTGGGTATTGTAGGTGCTGTTGGAGGTGACCGACGTGGTCAGTATGATGCAGGTCATTGCCAGGTCACTGCTGGCGGCGGCTATGGCGGAACCGGTGGTTCGAGCGGCGGAGGCGCTGCAGGGGCACCAGGCGCAGCTTATGCCTTTGTCTTTGCATGCAACCGGAATGGATACTCCGAAAATGAAAAGCCTTTTGCTGTACACAACGATGCAACCGTTAATCCTGATACACCCAACTGCGGTATGACGTTTAAAGGAAGCCTTGGCGAAAGCGAAACTGAGATATCCTATGGCCAAGTTAAAACCGCAGCATTTGGATCGGATGGTACCGATGCAGCCACAACTACCACCGGAAAACCTGGCGCATACGGCGTAAAAGGCACCGCCACCGGATCTGGACGGACCAGTATCACTGAAGGTGATATCATTTACAAACCCAATAGCGGAGTTTACCAATATATCTATATTCAATAACAGTAATTATGTTACTACTCAGCCGGGGCTCTGCCCCGAACCCCGCCAAAGGACTGAGAACTTTCGAATCCACAATCATTTATTGTTTTTTTCATCACTTTTCGTAACCACAGCCAACTTATCTCTTGATGGGCACACTCCCCCATCTCTCTACAGTATTTGTGTTGACTTTAGCCTCAGCCCCCACAAACCTGCCAACATTCGTACTAAAAAAGTGAGCATCGTTAGATGCGAACAAATCCGCTTGTTAAAACATACAAGGCTGGCGGCTGAGTAGTAACGCACAATTGTAGGAAAACAAAAGATTGTTTTCCTTTCTCTATTCCCTCTTCAATGATGCTTTCAGCTCTTCCATAAATAGTGCCGATACAGGCGTAAACTGCTGATGTTTTTTCCATATAATATACATTTTGGTTTCCAGTCTGGGTTCAAGTGGTCTAAAGCACAAATCACTCTCAGCGCCAGTATCTGCCAGTTTATCGAACAACAACATATATCCAAGACCTTCTTTCACAAGTATACTTCCATTATAAAATAGATTAATTGTCGTAAATATATTCAGTTTTTCAACTTTATCTCCACACCAGCGAGGAAAGTCTGTACTAATCGCTTGTATTGAGCAAATCAATGGCAGACCAAGCAAATCTTCGTAACAAATCGTTTGTTTTTGAGCCAACTTGCTATCTTTGCGCATGACAAGTCCCCATACATCGGGCACGGGTATTTCAATAAAATTGTATTTGGACAAATCTGGCGACTCACAAATCAGCGCAAAATCGAGTTGACCTCGATTTAATCGCTCCGCCACCTGTTCTGTGTTACCGCTCGTCAAATGATATCGAACACCTGGATAACGCGCCTGAAACGCCTTCACAGCCCGAGTAATATATCGAATCTGGTACGATTCTCCGCAGCCAATATAAATATCTCCCCCCGTAATATCATCTAGCGATTTAAATTCAGATACCGTTTTGTCGACCATCGCTACGATATCTTCTGCACGCTGGAGTAAAAGCATGCCTTCTTCGGTCAGATTCATGCTTGCACTTCCGCGACGAAACAGCTTTTTGTCGAGTTCTTCCTCAAGTTCCTTCATCTGCTTGGACAAAGCTGGCTGCGAGATATGGAGCCGTTCTGCGGCTCGCGTCATGTTGCCTTCGCGTGCAATCACAATAAAATTCTTTAAAATGCGTATTTCCATAATTCGGCATTTGAACTAAAGAGATTTTAAGTATTTTGGGAAACAAGAGCGTACTCTAAGGCTGAATACTAACGAATAATATTGAGATCTGTTCAACAAGTGTGGATATTGTGACAGTCAATGAATCTCATGCTGGGTTTAAGGTTGGCGCTTATCTGCATCATGCCGCGACTCGTCACGCCATGGCATTCCAGGACCGGGGCCGAAATGGCCTGGCAGTGCAATGCCCGCTTCGACATCGCTGTATTTTTCCCCAGAGATACCGACCTGCTCGGTTGACAGGACATCATGCACCCAACGGTTCACTGGATTGCCAAATGCAGGATTGGTATAGACACGATAGGTCTTTCCCTTCTGCAGTTTGTCCGAAAGTACGAGTATGCTCCCGCCGCCGGTGTATTTTTCGGGGACTTTGAGTGAAACGATCGCATTGCCGTTTTCGGGATCGGTAAGCGTAAGCGTGGCATTGGCGAGTTCTGAGATTTCGCGTTTGCGGTTGGAGGGAGGAGGACCGGGGGGGACATCACGCGGGGCGGACGTTTTTCCTGCGTCATCCGGGGAAGGTATATTTTCTGATTCTCTGGGGTCACCAGGTCTTCTCATGCCCGGGCCTCTGCCCGGGCCACCGCCGGGGAAGCCATGCTTTGATTCGACGAGTGTCACCTGGGCAAACGAGCCCGTGGTATCTTCGCCTTCGGGAGCATTGTTTGCGCCGCCCAAAGCCACGAGCGTTCCGCCGGTATAAGTCACATTGCGGTTCATGTCGGCATCGAGCGCACCGTCGGGGTCTGCAGCACCGAACAGCGCAGTCAGACCGCCAGTAATCATCACATAACCATTGGCATCCAGCGCGTCGTTCGCAATTGACCATACCATGATTTCGCCGCCGCTGATGGTGATGGATTCGCCAGCATTGATACCGTCATCCATCGCTACAACGCGGATTCTCCCGCCGGTAATGGTCAGATTGCGTTTGGCTTCGATACCCTCGGGACTAAGTGTGTTCTCGGAGTTATCATTGCCGGTTTTCTTTTTATCTTTTCGTTTGTTCGGACTTGGGCGACGTTTAAATCCATTATCTGTGCCTTCACTAGCTCTGTCCGGTGGCATTCTGCCGCCGTCGGCCATTCCAGGCGGTGGTCCCATAAATTCAGGCATGATGGGATTGCCGTTTTCATCGAACTTCATCTCGGGGGGCGGGCCCATCTTGCGCCCGCGCGGCTCAGCACTCGTCACAATATCGATCACACCGCCGCTGATGATGACATCGGGATGCGGATCATCCTCTGTCGTCTCGGTTTTGGCATCTTCATCAATATCCCAGCCTGCCGAGAGCGCCTTCGCATCCGAATGAATCGTCAGTTCACCGCCAGAAATTTTTACATAACCCTTGCCGGTGTTGTATTCGTTTTTGTCGCTGCCGTCGACTTTGATACCGCGCGATTCATACCCGGTAATATTATCATTGGCCTCGATGACCAGCTTGCCGCCGCGCATTTCAAAGCCGTTATCCGCTTTAATGCCAAAGCCCTTCTCTTTATAACCATCCTTGCGCGCGGCCTCGGCACGCTCGAGTTTAATGTCGATTGTTCCCGATTCTATCGTAATCACGTCATCCGAAACGATGCCATTCTTATATTTGGCGACCACCGAGAGAGAACCATCGCCCATAAATACAATATTTGGTTTTGCGGATATCACAGATTTGGATTTTTTATCCGCAGCCCCCGCAATTACAGATTTTCCATTAAGGACAACCGTATAGGTATTGCCCTTGTTTTTGTCGTTTGATTCAAGGTCGAGATACCCGAAATGTGCATCGCTTATAATCTGTGCATCTTTCAAACGAAGCTCAACATCGACATTTTTCTGATTGTTCAGAATGACGCCGCCATCAAAAGTCCCGCTCAACTCGATACATGTTTTGTTATCAGAATGAACATAGATCGAAAACTCACCATCAACCTGTTTGATCTGCACCACCGACGATGGACTTTCGGGGGCATTCAGATCGATGGCATAACATTCAGATGCTTGTGCAGATCCTGCTGGCGCAGAATCGGTACTTTCGGCAGGCACCGGCTTATGACATGCAGACAAAGCCCCAATGCATACTAAAGTGGCATAAAAAAGGAATAAACGATGTGAAAGATGCGTCATTTGGATTGTTCTTCAGACAAGGTGATGCGTAAAAAGAAATCCGACCGCGTATTGCGCTTGCGCAATAGCGAGTCGGCAAGCGGCGCGTATCGGCGCAGCCGATAGCGACGCAACCATACCTCATTAAACTATTTTATTAAAATTTAAATTCATAACCAATGCCGAGTAGATGAACTTCATCATCGGGATCGGCGATACCGGCTGTATATCGATAAAAAAGATCTAATACATGATGCTTTTTAAGTGTATATTCGAGCCCAGCCAGGATCCTGATCTTATCGATACTAAAGCTTTCAGCCAGATCGTTATACATTTCGAGACTGAAATATGGCGCAAGCTTGATTGGCTTAATATTGTATTGTGCCTGGACTCGCGATCGCAGGATATGATCATTTTTAGATTTTATAATTTCATCATCCTTAGCGTCGCCATCGCTGTCCCATTTTTTTGCCGAAGTCTCGGAACGATATGTAAACTGATAGCGTTCGCGAAGTGATATTTCAAAATTTTCGATGGGCAGAATCCCCGTAACATCCGCATAAGCACGATGCCGCGGCGACCAGTAATCATCGACAATATTGCCTTTTTTAGTCTCATGTTTGGGTTTGTATTTATCGATAAAATGATATCCAGCACCTACTTTAAAGTAATCAATCGGTTTGTAGCTGATTCCCAGCCCTGCGTCGATGCGTTCCAGCGCCGAACTCATATCCTGTGTACGGAGTTCAAATTCTGCAGAAATATTTAATCCCTTGACGATTTTTTTCTTCACGCCAAGATTGATATCCAGGCCAAAATCCTGTGCCATCGCGCTCAATGGCACCAACAGGATCATGGCGCTCAATATCATTTGTATCATTCTCTTAATCATCGTTGTCCTCATCTGGTTTGGGGAACTTGACCGTTCTGTCGACCGAATTCTCACTGCCGCTGCCGGAGCGATAATGCACTTTTAGCATAGCAGAATCCTTGAGAAAGTCTATATGTCCAATTTCGACATTGACGATATCCAGGCCGGTGCGTAATTTGAGGTCTTCGAGCATTTCGGCGCGTTTTTCTTCCTTGATCAAGTCGATACGATCATACATGACCAGTTTGGTTGCAATCCCCTGGCGACCGCGCACCGCCTCAATGACTGCGATACTTGCGAGCAACAGGACATTAGCCCCAACCGTAATCTGCCACGGCACACCACCAATCACGGCATTGATGACCGAAATCGCAATCACCGCAAACAAATAAGTCATCTCGCGCACAGGCATCGAATCGGTGCGATAACGAATAATGCTGAAGATGGCAAACAACCCTAACGCAAATCCTGTCTTGAACTTGACGTCATTTAAAATGAATATCAGCAAAAATATACTGATGCTCATCAATATGTATGTAAAGAAATAGTCGCGGCGCTGGCTTTTGGGAAAATAGAAACAGCGCACGACGATAAAAACAACGACAAAGTTGAGGCCAAATCCTGCCAAAAACAGCCAAAGACCGCCCGCATTATTGATTAAAAAGTCATACATAGGACACCTCGTTCAATTTAAGAACATGTCGAATCCTTTCTTTAAACAGATTCTGTTTGAGTGTTGGATCTGTAAATGCGCAACCAATACAATATTTGCTGAATCCCATGGTATGAATGTGCTTTCGAATGAGCAGATCATGCATGGGGGACGCCGTTCTGCCGTCGCGTTTGAGTTCAACGACTGCGATTCCCAAAAGCTCCCCATCTCGGTCGTTTGAATAATTATGGAAACAAAGCCCGGTATCTATCGTCAAACGCTCGGTCATACCTCGGTTGACGAGCGTGATTCGATTAAACCGGTTTTCAAGATGCGGCATAAGTTCTTCGGGGGTAAACAAGGCATGTTTGGCCAAAAAAGCCCGCGTCTCTTCGGAATGCATATAATCGCTGTCTGCATCCACTTTAATGCGTTTTTTATCCGTTCTTCCCCGGTTGTTTTTATTTTTAACTTCCAAAAATGAAAGCCCCGAAGATACATACGTTCGCATCCGGATTTTTTCGCGCGTTTTCTTGCCATCCTGATGTGCGATATACATTCGAAAATCATGCGTATCATAATATATCGTATGATAGGCAATGTTCCGTTCGCCATCGACTTCCTGTACATAGTAATCTTCGGCTGAGCATTCCAGCAAATGCTGGATGTCCCCAAGCCTGACGATATATTTCGTATCAATTCGGTTCATCAGGCGAACGCGCTTCATATCTTCGAGCGATACCGAATCATAGCTGCGAATGATACGCTCTATATGCCCATAGATTTGTTGTACTGCATTCAACATTACGTACCTCGGCAGATGAATTGCGACAAACGAATATATATGCCGTTATCATTCGCGCAATCCCCGCCCCAAAATGGGGCGGAACAGGGACAGCGAACAGCCATTTATCATGATGGATACGTTTTAGTGCCCTGGACCTTCGGGGCCTCCGGGGCCTCCGGATCCACTGCTTTTACCAGCCGTCACCGAAGTCGGATTGCTGCCGCTCACCGTAGCGGATCCATCCAGAATGGCATCGTTAAACCACGCGGCTCCACTGCCCAAAGTCACTGTCGGATTGGTGTACAGGTTGTAGCTTGAATTGGCTGTCAAATCACTCTGCATGATCATCAGCTTTGTGCCGCTCGAATAGGAACTTGGGACTTTTATTGCGCCAAGGACATTGGTCGAATTGCTCGCCGTCAGCGCAAACGTCTTGCCCGCCGGGCTGGATACCGATGTCACAATATAGGATCCCTTGGTTGCAGATGGCGTCTCTGAATTTGCTGCCAACCCAAATATCGTGCCACCGCTAAAGTATATCGTGCCGCCTTCAATGACATCCAGGGAATGCTCCGCACCACTTGCACCAAATGCCACAACCAATCCATTCGTAATTTTGAAGGTACCGTTCGAATCGATTGCGTCATTGTTGCTGCTCAATGCATAGATTTTTCCACCGTTTATCTCAAGCTCTGACTTATTTTTCGATGAGGCATTGATGCTGTCATCCGTTGCAGTAATCACAATTTCGCCATCATGGATATAAACACCATGTTTAGCTTCGATACCTTCTGGTGCCAGTGTATTGTCGCTGCCGCAACTGTTGCTGCTGCCTCCCGGGCCACCATGACCACCACCGCCTCCCTGGCTGTCCCTCGGGGTCGCACGAGTCGTCAAGTTCAAAGACCCTCCATTGATCGTCACATCCGGAATCGGATCGTCACTCGTACTCGATGTCACAGCATCCTCACTCACATCCCAGCCTGCAAACAGAGCCTTGGCATCCGAAGAAATCACAATGGTGCCGCCATTGACTTTAATATAACCTTTGCCAGCCCCATATCCCTTGCATTCCGTTGTATTCCATTCATCATAATCTTCATCGGTACTGGCGACCGCATCGTAACCTTCCACCTTCAGGCCGCGCGATTCATAACATGACATGCTGTCATTCGCCGTAATCTTCAGCGTGCCGCCATTCATAATAAAACCGTTCACGATCTTCGCACCAAAGCCATTCTCGCTGTTGCTCGCAGTTCTGGAAACATTCACATTGACCGTGCCGCCGTTCATCGTAAAAACATCATCGACTTTGATGCCGGTTTTGTATTTCGCATTCACCGTCAGATTGCCGCTGCCACTGATGGCCAGATTCGATTCACATTTCAACACATTCTTCGAATCCTCATGAGCTGCACCCGTTATCGTATTCGAGCCAATCAGCTCGACATTGTAGGTATTGCCCTTGCACAACGCACTGCTGTTGAACTTGAGCTGCCCATGATATGAGTCACTCTTGATTGTCACATTGTCCAGCTTGACCTGCAAGTCGATATCATTTGGGTTCTTCAGTTTGACCATCCCGTCAAAAGTCCCCGTCAGACGCGTACAGACATTCTCCTTGACCTTGATCACCAGCTCGCCCGCAGTCGCTGTGTTCACCGTGACATTGCTGCTCGACGAGGAGGGGTTCGACAAATCGATGATTTGACAGCCATCCGAATCGTACGCGTCGATTCGGCCAGTCATATCCGAAGAATTGGACTCATCATCGCCACATCCCCCAAAAACGGCAGCAAGCATCAAACTGATGACGATTCTGAAATCATGATTGTATCGCATAATCCCTCCTTTATTGCTTCGGCTATCGGCCATCGGCCAATACGCCTCGCCTTTCGGGCTATCGGCGATGGTACAGACGCGCGGCCCGCACGTCTGTACCATCGCCGATACGCCCTCTGCGCTCGCCTATGTGCTCGCCCGGTTGAATCTCCATTCCCCACGCGGGGGAGATTTAGAGAGAGCCCGGGCTTGCGCACATACGGCTCGCGATCCTTAAATGCGCACGAACGCTAAGACACAATTTTCAAACTCATGCCCTGCTACATAGGGCATACATGTGAGATAGCCACCTCCAAATGGAAAGTAAAATGCTACTTTTGCAACCATTATGCGCCGGATGCATAAAGAAAATTTAATTCACCATTTTCGGGATGTTTCTGACACCCAATTCAGAATATCAGACAACATCGGCTTATTCTTCTTTAACCAGGCAATCCTCAAATGCGCTGTTGCCACTTCATCGACAATGGGCACACGAACCCATCCATCTAAATCTGCTCTGAATTCTTGTGCCAGTCCAGAAACAAATGTCATCGGTTTTTGGGTAATAATAACGGACAGATATACCATAATATCATCATATTCGATATAATGTGCCCTTTGAATATGATTACGGAGGAGCGGATGCCAGAACCCCGTATTGGTATATTCATATATTTCCTTATCGTTCAGATCGGAAAAATGAATAGATGTTTTGTGGCTTAAACTATCCGAAACAGGAATCAACATAAAAGTCCGTTCATCTATAAAAGGTATCGACTCGATTTGATCCGTATGAATTTCCTGACGAGTAATTGCAATCGAGGCCTTTTCGCTCAAAAGCTGCGATACAATTTCGTTCTCGTCCGGCATGGCAGA
>OCTW010831460.1_pt1 | contig 13421 bp, 7 predicted proteins | sample 1539671 | NCBI WGS metagenome assembly OCTW01 (sample SAMN02144230, study PRJEB22623) | gut metagenome | biome: sheep rumen | host: Ovis aries | place: New Zealand | reverse complement strand
TGTAAATGTTGATAATTGCATACCCGAAGATATTTATGGGCAATTTCTTTATAAGAGCCGATCGAGCATGCATAATGAACTGTTGCTATTATCACCGGTGTCATTAGGTGATAACGGTTCATTTAGTGCTTTACATGCAGAAGAGATAAAAACGCATTTAGACAGATCAACTCTCAAGATTGACAGTTTTCAGATTGTTATTGCTTTGCAAGATGAGTTCCCGGGAAGTGATTCCTGGGATACTTCCTTGCTTTGCAGGATTTTTGACATTGATCAGGCGTTAATTAAGGCAGGAGTATTAGATTTTAGAGGTAATAATCCTAATTGTAATCTTACTATAATTAGGATTAACAGAATTAATGAAAACGTTGACACTACGATTAACGACACTAAATATATTACTCACAGATTAAAGCGTGATTTTATAAAGTTATGCAATCATTTAGGAATACCTACTGATAAGCTTATTTCGTTGAAAGACACTATAGCAGTTTTAAACAATATAAAACAACAATTGTCTTTTGATTGCCAGCCATATAGTGAATCGTTGTCATTCTTTATTCAAAGAGTATTAAACGATATCAATCAGCAGACATTGCATATAACTAATGAAAACTTTGAGGTTGATGGTTTTAATGAAACTATTAATACTGATAATACTTTTTCATTATTTCAAAAAGTTGTCGATATTGTTTCCAGATATGACATTTATGAGTTGTTTGTTGACAAAAATGTGAGAAAACAAGAAATTGAGGCAACATTCAGGATTTTGGATTATTTGTCTTATTCGTTTAATGATTCAAATACTGAATTTAGACAACAATGTAAAGATTATTGGCAGATCGTTAAAAACGATAAGCATTTGATAGAAAAGTATGCGGTAATAATGTCCAAATATAGACATAAATTGAATTACTTTGTTTCGTATGGAAGTAATCTGATTATTGAAAATGATCCTCTGCCCGGCTTTCCTGTTTACAGCTTACCAAGGGCAGATAAGATTAGAGGTAAAAAGACATGGTATAACTTTGATGGTAATGGCGAATCATTATTGTCTAGTCCGAATAAAACAATTGATGTTTTTATTGCAAAATTGTCGCCTATCGCTGAACTCAAATCCAGATGGTTAGGAACATATGATTCTTTGTATAAATATACGCAGAATCTTCAAGGTCAGCTTATCGCATATGCTGAATCTTTGAAAAACGATTATACTGATATTCTTAAGCGAAGAGCAGGACGTGATTTTATCGAGGAAAACTCTGTATATAAAGTATCACCAGAAACTGAATCTGAAATAGTTGCTTTAGAAGAAAGAAGAGAAAAAGTTATCCTTAAGATTAAGGATACTATGATCACACCTGATCTTCTATTCAGTGATCAGAACAAAATCCTTAATCAGCTTTCTCAAGCAAATGCTGATATTACTCATTATATTTCTTGTTTAGAGAATGCTAAAGAGAAGAGACTCATGTGGTTATTGTTAGCATTTATCCTAACAGTAACAACAATTCTGTATGTTTTTATGCAATTGGAGATTTTAACAAGTCCTGCAAATCTTTTTGCTCTTGTATATATGCTAATAACTGTTACAGGATTATCTATTGCGTATACATTTGTATTATTGCATTACAAAAACCTGATCAAAACCACTCTCATTGATCTTAAGACTAATATTTCTAAAAGCATTAAAGCATATGAAACAAATGCAAGAACATTAAAGTCTAATATTAATCAATGCAACGTTTTGGATTGTATAAAGCATCAGATAGCAATTAGAAAACATAGTCAAGAAGCTTCCCATAACCGTTCTAGAGCAAGAGCTTGGTATGTTGAAAGAGCTAAAGCTCATATTGAGAGAATGGATGATTTCGCAGACATAATTGGCGCTTATGGTGTTAAGCCACAGCAATATGACATCAAGAAAGACATGGATAAGTATCCAATTGTTGCTGATGAAGGACAGATAATTGATATTGTGGATTGTCCGTTATTCTGGACTGACGATGCGTAATCGAATTGGAGATTATTATGAAGATCTTTTATCTAATCGCACTTCTGATTATATGGATAGCAGTGTTATTTGGTATTAACAATGTTATTGTTAATGCACTGTCATATTCTAAAGTAAAACGCTATCTGCATTTTCGTTTGATTATAGTTGCATTCATATTGGCAATTGCAGTCTCTAATTATGTAGCCGGTCCGCGTTTGATTGTATTAATTGGTAATTTGATAAGTTTGCCTAGTGTTAAACAAGTTATTTACAGCATCATTCCTGCTACTATTGTTGAAGTTGTTGGCCTTCTGGTTTGTACTATTTTGTTAAATACACTTTATGCGGCTGTGCTGCTTGTTGCTTTATTTATTGCTAAAAAGATTATATTCAGAAAGAAAGATGATTATCATGATTATAGTCGTTTCTCTTTAGTTGAAAAGATCTTTAGATTTCCTTGGAAAATAGTTAATCGCTTTTATGAGAATGATAATAACGAGGTTATTCTTAAAGCATTTGGCTATCCAATAGGCGTGTGCTTTAAATATATGAAGTATGTTTGTGTTATTATTTGGTTTGCCGAGATACTTCTTATGACGATATCTTTAGGAACAGGCATCATGCTTCTTAATGGACTATTGATTCCCATTGTTAAGAGATTTTATTTGCTGCCCTTAGCACTGTTCTTTTTGTTTGAACAGATTCAATTGTTTTTGGAGGGGCCTGAAAGAGAGAAGATCGGAGCCGTTAGCAGTGTAGATATTTCTGAAAAAATGATGGGGGACATCAGATCATTAATCCCTACGTATTATTCTGCATTGGGGAAGGATGCAATCCTTTGTGCTGAATCTCGTCCGGATGTTAATGCTTACGAAACTCAGTATCACGGAAATGATATCCTTGATGAACAATTGAGTAACTGCAATGAGCCAGGAGTATCCGAGATTATTTTCGGTCAGATTAAGCAATCCGGAGTTGAGATGAATTATGATTACCAGAATTCTATTATCAAACTGATAAATGGAGAATCGGTATTTGTCAGAGATATATCCGGTGGAGAATTTACATCTTACTATAGCTTTTATATTAGTTATCTTGCATCTCAAGGTAAAAGCACTTTGATTGTTTGTGCTGATTCTGAAATGGTTTCTGATGTCAGAGAAGAGTTGAATGCAAAGTTCTTAAATGCCAATGGTACTAGTATTCTTTGTGAGATAGCTACGTTTGGTGAGCTAAATTCTGAAACACATGCTAATGTTATTATCTGTACTTATCACGAATTGCTTGACTTAAATCTGGATATATTGGATAAAGATATGCCGCAAGATTTTTGTTTTGTTGTTTTCCCGGATAGTTTTCGCTTTGTAAATCTGGATAGTGTCAGCCGTAGGTTGTTGGTCGGTAAACTTAAAACTATCAGCGACCATATGAATTATGCGTTTATTTCTTGTGTTGATGGTAATGTCAGAGGTATTCTTAACGATTTGTTCTTCTATGACGATATTGAGTTAGAATCATTCCGTCATGATTATCGTTCGTCTGATTCAGGTGTTATGGTATGGAAGTCAGAAAGCATATACAGCTTACAATCAAAATTGGAGATTGGTAATTCCGGGTCTTCATATATGGGAACTGTTCTTCCCATTGCGTTGGTTGCTATAAGGAATGATTTTCCAAAAGTGTTTACAATCGAAGGTAGCAATAGCGCCGATGCATACTATTTAAATAATGCATCAGAATCCAATATGTTGGAGATATATAAGTATCTGAATATTCGAGTCGATCTAAAGAACACAATAGTTTCTTCACTGACTGAAATGGTTGAGAGTGAAGATATGAAAGTTATCTGTGTTTATGACGATGCTAATAACATTATCAGTACACTTCATATGTGGTTTAAGTATGCAGGTAATAACGGGGCTATTATCCATGTGATCTCTCCACACTATATGGTAAGAGAATACTTTGCTGATAATTACAAAGTTCTTGTAGATAGCGACAATCCCTTTGATGCGCTTATCACTTCTGATCTTTGTACATACAGAAACCGGATGATCAATCTTCTTACCAGATTTATAAGCAGTGATGTTGATGAAAAGAGCATTCTTGAATTAGCGAACAGATATAATTGGAAGCTTTCCGGAACAGTTGAGATACTATTGGCGGCAGTACAGGTACTCCATAAAGAAGCACACAATTTCTTTAATTATTTTGAGTTTGTTGATGATTACTATTTTGATACAACAAATGGTGTTATTAAAACACGCAAAGTTCATCTGATCAGCGATACACTCAAATGTGATCTGTTCAACATTGTATCTTCAGCAAAGGTGAAGATGTCTGACAACGTGTATCACGAACTCAATATTCTTAAAGGCAATGTTCTGAATTATTATTTACCGAAGCAACTCATGACTATTGATGGTAAATTCTATCAGATTACCCAGATCGATAAGAATGGATTGATTTATGTTCAATCTACCAAGCCTCAAACGATATATGATTATTACACGATATCAGACTTCTCAATTGTTAAGGCCGATCTTATCAGTGATTTAAATGATGAGACATTCGATTTTAACATCTATGAAGCAGTTGTCAGCCGTAATATCAGGGGATATATATATTCTGAAAACGGTAATGATTTTTCTAACCTGAACAGGTTTTTGAATGAGAGTCGTGTCGTTCAAAAAGAATGCGTTCCAGTTTTGGAAATCAGAATAAAGAAACATCTGTTCAACAATGACGAAGTAACTGCCCAAAAAGCTGTTAAACTCTTGAGTGTGTTGTTTAACGGCTTGTTTAAGACGATTTTTCCTGAACTATATCAGAACCTTATTGCTGTTGCTAATACTCGCTTTGATGAAGCTCTGTGTCATAAGATCTTGACCGAAAAAGCTGATCACTCTATTGAAGATCTTGTTAAGTTATATGTTGGCGGAGTTAACGAATCATGCATCAATCATGATAATGATGATTGCGTAAGCCTTTATATCATTGAATTCTCAAGTGTTGAGTATGGCATGGTTGATGTCTTGTACCAGAAGATCAAAGAAGTGTTTGGTATGATCTTTGATTATCTGAATTGGTACTTGAGTTCAGATAAGGGTAGATACCTGCATTTCGGATGTGACTCAATACCCTCGATTTTTGCAGCAGATGAATTGAAAAGCGTTTTGCAAAATGCGTATAACCTCGATGACAGCATAGATTTAAGGAATGACTGCATTGAAGAAGCCGAGCCGCGTAAATTCAAAAAGTATAGTTGTACTTTCTGCGGTAAGGAAGCTTACTTCGCTTGGGAATTTGGAGATGGTCGTATTATATGTGGCAACTGCCATAAACAGGTAAAAACTCAGGCTGAAGAGATTAAACAAATATTTGAAGATATTAAACTTGCTCTCATTCGCAAATATCATATTAATCTGCCGAACTCTATTAATATCCGATTCCAATCTAAAGATGCTATTGAACGTGTAGCAGGAAAGTGCTCCGATGGCAGAATTGTCGGTTTTTATAATGAAATTGAGGATACGAAGCAGATTTGGATAGAGCGCAAAGGTCCATCTGTAGCTATGAAGAGCACTATGGTGCATGAGCTTACACATGCATGGCAATACGGATTGCTAAAAAAAGACAAAATGAAAGCATTAATGAAGTCTCTTGGTATGTATAAAGAAAAGAAGAAGAAGCTTCTTCTTGAAGGACATGCCGTTTACACTCAGATTCTTGCTATGGATGAATTAGGTGAAGCACATTTCTCTAAAGTGCTTAAGGTTGAATATTCAAGGCGAAATGATATTTATGGTATTGGCTATAAACTGATATCCGAGTATTGTGAAACAAAAAAAGATCTGAATCCGTATCAGGCAATGGAAAGCCTTATTGATGAGATAATCAAAGGAGCAGATGTAATAAAGTGGCCGGACAACATAAAAGACTTGTAAGTCTTTTGCTATTATTTGTTTTTGCTTTTCAGTTCACCTCTTGTACATTCGTTTCTACAGGAGATGCTCTTGGTAGTGTTGCGTCAAATATTGCTGAAGGAGTTACGACTGAAACTGTTTATAATCCCGGCGTAGAGAAAAGCTTGGACGAGTTAATTGCTAAGTTTTCAGGCTCATACTATCTCCCTGAAGAAAAAAAGCTTACTGATGATGAGTATGATGATCTCGTAAGAAGACTGTTTGATCCGGACTACAAACGTAAGATCGACAAGACTGAACCTACACCTACTAACACCCCGCTCCCTACATCTACTCCGGTACCGGAACCGACTCAAACTGCAAAGCCAACTTCTGAGTCGTCTTCTGAGCAAACGTCTAAACCAACCCGAAGACCTACTTCCAAGCCGACTCGAAAAGTTACCTCAAAGCCGACAAATAGACCAACAAAAAAGCCCACCAAAAAGCCGACTAGAAAACCGACTTCTACAACGAAACCTAGGGTAACATCAAAACCTACCAAGAAACCTACTATAAAGCCGACAGCAAAACCAACGGCGAAAGTTACGCCTTTGGGGAAGACTGTTAACAGCATGGAGGATCTTTATAAGGTCATATTGGAAGCTTTGAAGGATACAAAAACAGAAGTGGCATTTAATTACACTAATCAGTTTGTTAATGACTATAAGAATCATTTAGATGAGATTTATTGTGAATTACAAAGACGAGATCCCCTCAATGTTACTGGCGTTAAAAGTTGGTCATGGACTTATTATGGAAATAAATGTGCAGTTCAATTTAATTATTCATATGACATCAATGAATTTATCAGAATGAAAAGAGTGACTGAACAATTAGTGACAGAGGTTGTGAATAAGATCAATCCTTCCGGTAAATCAGAATACGAGATAGTTTGTGCTGTAAATAATTATCTTTGTGATAAAGTCTATTACCCGCCTAAAGAACCTTATCCTCCGGTAACGCATACGGCTTACGGTGCACTTAAAAACGGGTGTGCTGTTTGTGAGGGATATGCATGTGCAGCATGTCTGATACTTAGAGCATGTGGAGTTGAAAGTGATATTGAAATCGGTGACACAAAAGGTGGACCGCATGCTTGGAATTTGGTTAAGGTAAATGGAAATTGGTATCAGTTGGATGTGTGTTGGAATGATGGAGGTAAAAGAACCAAATATCTATTAGTAAGTGATAAATTTATGCACGAAAGCAGAAAGTGGATTGCTAGCAGATATCCAAAATGCAGCAGCTCTTATGCAGCCTAGTGAAGCAAATCATTAATTCTGTTTTATTGAAAGGAGCATAGCTCGTGTATATACAGAAACTTACTGCTTTTTATCGGAGTTTGCGGCATTGGTTGTAAGATAGTAGCCAAAAACGATATGCTTGATAATTCGCTTAAAGAGTCCACGGGTTTCATTAGGATTGATATAGATGAAAATGCATTAGAGAACTTAAGTTTCATGTGCCATTAAAGATTTCCAATTGGATGACCGTAGGAAAATTGTGAATACTATAAAGAATTCTCGAGGATGAGGCGTGGTTTCCCAAAGATCCAACTATAAAAAAGAGTTCCGAATTATGGCTCTGGTCAAATAAAGAAGCATCCAAATTACTATTTCTAGGTGCTAAGAAGTCCAGAAGTTTTATTTCTTTAGTTAATGAGAGATCAAAAGTATTTCAAAAGGATAAGAAAAAACAGCTGCATAGAGTGGTGAGCTTAAAATGCTGGGAGTGTCGCAGCAAAAGTGAGGTAGTTTTCATTACTGCCATATTCAATCAAATTAGGAGACTGCGCGTAAATATGTTACAAGAACTATCAAAATAATTTATAATATAGTAAAATAAATAAATAACATAATATAATAATTGTTCTTGAGGAGATGATTGACATAATGGATGAACAATCATTTATGAAACTTTACCCATTTTTGTGGCGAAAACTAGATATTCTTTGTCATGGGATTAAAGAAGACGAACTTGGATTGCTTTCTTCATATTATTCTGCTCAAAATCCTCATGAAACTAAACGTACCGGAAATGCGGGACTTCAAATAAAACTGGGTCCAGAGATGTTACCGCTTAATGTTGCGGTATTTAAAAAGTTTTGTGAGAATTCACCTTATACTTTAGTCAAAAAGTCTCAGAATCTTTATGTGTTTGATAAGCGTGATGATTCATATTGGAATGTTTTCTGCCCTTCATCGGCTCCTTTTTGGTATGAGGAAAAAATACCGGATGCTGATCAAATGGTAGTTGGTGATTATGTTTTATTGGAAGGAGATTTTACCGCAATTTCTTCAATTACACATGGGTGTGATTATTTTTGTTCGCATGGACCATGTCAATTTTGCGCAATTGGCGCGGAAATTCAACCTTTTGAAATAAGAAAACCATATTTAATTAGTTCGATTAAGAGTGTTTGTGCTGACAAATCTATTACTAATTTCCATTTAACCGGTGGTAATACCCTTGATTCTGATAGAGGGATATACAGATATTTTGATTTTGTTTCATTTATTAAAGAGTTAAGAGAGGATATGAAAGTTGCTGTTGAATTTACTCCTCCAGAGATTTCTATCCAACGTAAGATGTTTGAAAGTCTTAAACAAGCAGGTGTAGATTCAATTACAATGAATATTGAATTTTGGAATGATGAAGATAGGGCACGATTTATGCCAATAAAAGGAGTTATTCCAAAAAAAGATTATATAAGTGCTTTTGAGATTGGACTTGAGGTTTTTGGGAAGAATAAAGTTACTTGTGGTTTTATAGTTGGACTTGAGAGTATTAACGACACAAAAAAAGGAATTGAAGAAGTAACCAATAAAGGTGTAGTTGCAGAAGTTTATCCATTTAAGCCGAATACTGGAAGTGTACTTGAGAATTATAGTATAACTAATACTAAAGTGATTTTGGAAGCATCATTGTATGCAGATAATTGTATGAAAAACAAAAAAATAAAACCTAATGAATGTAGTGGTTGTGTAAAATGTGGTGCTTGTGGTTTAACTCAACACCTTATTGGATTATAATATATCATTATTTTAGGAGGATAACAAAATGTACGAAGAGATGAAAGGGAGAGTAGCAATTGTAACTGGTGGAACCAGAGGATTGGGTTATGGCATTTCTAAAGGTTTTTTGTTGGAGGGCGTCAAGGTAATAGCACTTTATCGAAGTGATGAAGAAAGTGCAAATAAAGCTAAATCCGAATTATCAAAACTTGGTGATTTTTCTGTTGTTAAAGCTGATGTTTCTGATGAAGAAAGAATGAAGGAAGTGTTTTCGCAAATTGATAAATTGGATTATTTAGTCAATTGCGCTGGAGTAAGCTATGAAGATGAAATATTAAAGCTTCCAATGGAGCAAGTTAGAGCGGTTTTCGAAACACAATTGTTCGGAAAAATAATAGCTTGCAAATGTGCTTTCCCATTGCTGAAGGAATCGACTTATCCTAGGGTTATAAACTTAGCTTCTCGTTTTGCAACTAAACCTTTAACTGGTGCCATTCCTTTATGCGCTGCTGAAGCTGGTATTGTTATGTTTACAAGAACTTTAGCATTAGAATGGGCTCAGTATGGAATACATGTAAATAGTGTAAGTCCTTCTTTAACGGTCAATACCGGTTCTTATGATGCTTTTTATACACCTGATGATGCTGTTGAGGTTGGCAAAAAGAATCCATCAGGAAGATTGGGCAAGCATGAGGATACTGCTAATTTAGTTGTTTTCTTATGTAGCAAATGTGCTGACTATATTAATGGTGAGAATATTAATGTTAGCGGTGGTATTTTACTTACTTGATCTTGGGTTTTATAGAGTATTATCACCATGAATAACGAAGAAATTACTAACAAACAGCTATTTGGTGCCCTTTCTAAGCCACTGAGATTAGGATTATCTGCTGCTTTGACTATGACAGGAATAAGCCTATTCACTATTGTTGGGTTAGTTGCTAAAATAGCTGATTTATCGTCATCTCAGGATTTGTTAACTATCCCTAAGGGGTGGTTTGTTGCTACTGTTGTCGTTTGTTGTGCGTTTGTTGTATTTCTTTTGGTGTTAGCTTTATTATCAACTTTTTCTTTGGTTAGACTAAAAGTTAATTTCTTATCAATTAATGATTGTATAAAGAATATTGAAAACGCAACCAACTTGTTGAGTTCAGAGAATCAAAAAGCTTCTATGTCCAAGCATATATTGAATGGAGATGAGATTTCTGAAATAGAGCATCATGTTGTTGGCGAAGCTAGAATAGTAGTGATGACATCTAGATTCTATTTGGATAAAGGCAAATTGTTAGACATAATTCTGAATAATATTCGTAAGGGTGTGATTTATGAATATTTAATCCCCCAAGAGGGTGCATATCAACGAGATTTTCAAAAAGTGTATCAGGGTTGGTGGCATATGTTTTTGGAATCTATTTCATCAAAAGAAGAACCTGGAATAACTTTCTCTAAAGAATATAAAGAATTACAAAGAATTAAAACTGATAATCATAGATTGTTTACCAAAAAAGCAAAGGAATACTTTAGAAAACATGTGAAAGAATTGCTGATAAACAAAGAACACAGCTTAGTTACCATAATAATGTATCAGCAAGAGCCTCAACCATCCGATAGATGGGAGGTTATTATGAAATTGCCAACTGTTACTGAAGACAATGAATATTATGCTTTTCATATTGGTGATGAAGAAAGAGTTGAAAAAACGAATCTGGTAAACAGTATAGAGAATCTTTGTGTTAATGCTAATGAAGCAGATTTGAATTTGGATTGTTAAGGAGAAAAACATGCAATACTATCCATGGTCTGACGAAGTGTTAAATTATTGCATATTTGCTAATAGCAATGGAGAGATACCTGCTTTGGATCTAGAACTCACTGCTAAGTGTACTGGTGCATGTTGTATTTATTGCGATTCCAAACCTGATGTTTGCGCATGTGGACACAAAGATGAAACTGACTATGCCACATTAAAACGAGTTATATTGGATGCCAAAAGGAAAGGGTTAAAGTATGTGTACACTTGTGGACTTGGAGAACCACTAGAAGATCCAAATTTTTGGAATTTGATTTCACTTTTAAAAGACAATGATATTATTCTGTCGATGTTTTCTAACGGTGTGTTTATTAAGGATATTAACATTGCTAAAAGATTAAAGGAAAGTAATGTAAATATTATTCTGAAAATGGATACATTTGACGAAATGAAATTTGACACGATATTAGGAATAAAAGGAACTGCTAAGAAGATTTATAAGGCTAGAGATTTATTAATCGAAGCCGGTTATGGGTCTAAAGACAGCAAGTATACAGATTTGGCGTTTTCAATAGTTCCAACTAGTCTTTCAATTGATAGTATTCCTGAGGTTGTTGATTTTTGTAGAACAAATGGTGTTTTTGCTTCAATTGGTGAATTAGAACAAGCTGGAGAAGTTATTAAAAACAACCTTACTGAAACATTAGGCATAAAAAGAGAACAGGTTATCAGGTTAAAAGAAGTTGCAGATGCATATTGTGGAACGTCATATATGAGACCGATTTGTCCTTGCATTATGACAGGTGTTCATATTGATAATCTTGGTAATTGTGTTGTTGATGAAGAAACTGGACTTAATTGTAAATGGTTTTTGTTGAAGGATCCCAAAACCAAAACAATTGGAAATATAAAGACTGCTTCAATTGATGATTTGTATACTAAAGTAATTGAATATCGTAGAAATGCATTTGTTAATAGAAGAAATCAAATAATCGAGTCTTGCTCGGTGTCATATGTTTTTGGTGGTTGTGGTGGTAATCCCAAAGATATTATTGATTTGGTTAAAGATAATTACAAAAATGAAGAGTAGAATACTAACAATAAGTTTTATCTTAATAGTTTTAATTGCTTTCGGTGCGTTCTATTTCATTTTACAATGGGACAGTTTTTTTGCTGGCACTTTGTTTTTTGACATTATTATGACTGCGACAGCGGTATATGGTGTTTTTGCATTGATTTTTCAAAATACAAGATCTAAAGATTTAGATGAAGCACAGTTTGTAGTTTCGTTAAATCAAGAGTTTATTAAAAATGATAATTATCAGATGCTTTTAGATTATCTTGAATCAAATAAAGCACTTGATAACAATTTGATCAACATTGCCGCTCAGTATCTCGATTTTTTTGAACCTTTTTATGTTTTGATTCAAAGACAATTAATCAATATTGATATGATAGACGAATTGTTTTGTTATCGTTTTTTTGCCGTTGTGAACAATGAAACTATTCAGAAAAAAGTATTAACTCCTCATAAAAGGTATTATGGCAACATTTGCAGATTACATTTCATATGGAAGAAAAGCCGTTTGAGCGAAAAAAGAAAATCCATTCCATTAATTGATACAGATTTGTCTAAATTGAAATGGTATAACTCATGTTGTAATCAATTACTGTAACTTCTTGAATATGGACTTTTCTTTTGAGAGATGAGATGGGAAAAAATGTATCAATAATTGGTGCTGGATTAGCTGGGAGTGAAGCCGCTCTAATTCTTGCTGAAAATGGATATCGTATCAGATTGTATGATGCTAAACCGACAGCGTTGCTTCCCGTATATGGTTTATCGACTTATGCTGAGTTAGTATGTAATAACTCGTTATCTCCTGTTGCTAAGAATTCTCCTTTAGGCTTGTTGGTTGCCGAGTTAAGGAAAATGAATAGCAAATTAATAGAAATAGCTGAAGGATGTCAAGTTAATGATTTTCGATATTTTGCTATAGATAAAAAGAAGTTTTCAAATATCGTTACCAAAAGACTAAAAGTTTTAGGTGTTGAATTGATAAACAAATCCATTGCTGAATTACCCGTTGACGATATAGTTATTCTTGCTACAGGACCTTTAACTAATGATGAATTAATTGAAAATGTATCATCTAGATTTGGTGTTTGTGATTATCATTTTTCAGATGCTAGTAGTGTTATAGTCGATATAAGAAGTATAGATTTGTCCAATAACAATATAAAAATGATTAATTCTGACTTATATGCTGTTAATATTCCAGACAGTATTTTTGTTGATTTTTGCACTCAGCTTTGCAGAGCTCAAGAACGTGTTTCTATACATATGATTGATGAATCCGGCGTTTTTGATAAATGTCTATCCATAGAGAGACTTGCTATAAAAGGTATTGGGGATTTGCGAGATGCCAGGTTTACACATTCATATCAGCCAGGTAACTGCTTGCTATTGCGACGAGAGAATGGATTGGAAAACGGATTTATTATGGTTGGTTGTATGACTACTATGCGTTATTCTGATCAAAGAGACATATTTTCATGTCTTCCTGGTTTTCGCAATTTGAGAATAATTAAGTATGGGAGAATGCATAGAAACACTTTCTTTAATTCTCCTCAGTTGATAAATCATTTCTATAAAGTTAGAGGTGAAGATGTATATGTCATCGGTCAACTGTCAG
>OCTW011578430.1_pt1 | contig 13422 bp, 11 predicted proteins | sample 1539671 | NCBI WGS metagenome assembly OCTW01 (sample SAMN02144230, study PRJEB22623) | gut metagenome | biome: sheep rumen | host: Ovis aries | place: New Zealand | reverse complement strand
GCGGGCGGTGCTGGCCAAGGACGGCAGCCTGCCGGAGGCCTTCACGGAGATTCTGCACAGCTACATGATGCAGCGGCTGCAGATCGGCGGCTGGAGCACCGACCCGAAGGACTGGCGGGTGACCGCTGTCACCGAGGTGACGCCGACCGGCGTGAAGCTGGATCCCCCCAGCCGCTTCTACACCGCCCTGCGGCTCAGCCTCCGCTGGGAGGGCCGGCTGTGGACGGTGCCCGTGGAGAGCCCGCAGCCCGCGGGGCCGGACGGCGACGATGACGAGGAGATTTCCCTGCTGACGCCGGCGCCCACCGCGACGCCCGCGCCCACGCCCCTGCCCACGCCCTGCCTGTCCGGCTGGCAGTCCGGCGGCGAGGTGACGCTGACCCTGTCGGTCTTCCCCGACGTGATCCGCGCGCTGAGCCTGTCCATCGCCGGAGCGGACAATGAGATGCTGACCGTGACGGAGAGCCCCTCCGCCTTCGTGGTGGAGGCGCGGCGCTTCGGCCACGGCGTCGGCATGAGCCAGCGAGGCGCCCAGTGGATGGCGGCGCGCTACGGCAAGACCTTTGACGAGATTCTGGCCTTCTATTATCCGGGCATGACGCTGATGATCGGCGGCACGGGCACGGCACAACTGCCCGCCGCGCCGGCGGCCCTGTTCTCCACGCCCGGCCCGGCGGCCACCGCGACCCCGCGGCCCACGCTGATGCCGGTCACCGCGGAGAACCTGCCGGAGGGCGCGTACATCGCCTCGGTGGAGGGCGTCGCGGACGATTCCAGCCTGAACCTGCGGCAGGAGCCCTACAGCAGCGCCGAGATCCTGATGCGGCTGTACAAGCATCAGCGGCTGGTGGTGCTGGAGACCTGCGAGGATCCGGCCTGGGTGCATGTGAAGACCGATGTGATCGAGGGCTATGTGATGGTGTCCTTCCTCGAGAAGGTGGAGTGACGCCGAAGGAGCGTGTAAAGATGAAGATTGCGCTGCTGGAATCCCTGGGCATTCCGGAGGAAGACCTGCGCCGCCTGGAGGCGCCCTTCACGGCGGAGGGTCACACCTTCGCCCACGATCCGCGCACCGCGGACATCGAAGTGTTGACACGGGAGGCGGCGGACGCGGAGGTGCTGATGCTGGCGAACATGCCCCTGCCGGCCGCGGTGCTGGACAACTGCCCGCGCCTGCGCTATGTGGACATCGCCTTCACCGGGGTGGATCATGTGGCGGTGGACGCGCTGAAGCGCCGGGGCATTCCGGTGAGCAACGCCTCCGGCTATTCCACGGAGGCGGTGGCCGAGCTGGCCGTGGGGATGGCCATCAGCCTGCTGCGCGACCTGCGCCGGGCGGAGGACAGCTGCCGGGCCGGGGGCACGAAGGCCGGGCTCACCGCAAAGGAGCTCCGCGGGAAGACCGTCGGCATCGTCGGCCTGGGGAAGATCGGCCGCCGCAGCGCGGAGCTGTTTCACGCCTTCGGCTGCCGCGTGCTCTCCGTCAGCCGCGGGCGGCACGCGGACGCGCCGGAATGGGTGACGGAGACGGACCTGACAGAGGTGCTGCGCGCGTCGGACATTGTGGCGCTGCACTGCCAGCTGAATGACACGACCCGCGGGCTGATCGGCGCGGCGGAGCTGGCGCAGATGAAGCCGTCCGCCTTCCTGCTGAACCTGGCCCGGGGGCCGGTGGTACAGAGCGCGGCGTTGTGCGAGGCGCTGGAGGCCGGGCAGATCGCCGGGGCCGCCCTGGACGTGTTCGACGTGGAGCCGCCGCTGCCGGAGGATCTGCCGCTGCTGCGGGCGCCCCATGTGCTGCCCACGCCGCACCTCGGCTTCGCCACGGAGGAATCCATGGCGCTGCGGGCGGAGATTGTGTTCGGGAATCTCCGCGCCTGGCTGGACGGCGCGCCGGTGAACCTGGTGTGATCCCTCGCGATGGAAGGGAAAGAGAGGAGGTGGACGCATGCTGCACCGCAGGAGAAGGCCGCCGCAGGAGGAGCCGCCCATGCCGCCGGAAGAGGAGGCGCGCGGCCGGCGCCGCCGCAGGAAGCGCAGCGTGCGGAACCTGCTGAGCTGCCCCTGGTGGTGCCTGCTGCTGATGCTGATCGGCGCGGGCACGGTGGCTTTTGCGCTGCTCCGCTATGCCATTGTCCCCCTGCTGCTGTGGATGGGCGGTGTGGAGGCATGAGCGAACCCTATCAGCGGAAGTTCCGCGACGAGCCGCCGGCCCCGCCGGCCCCGCCGAAGCCCCGCAGGCCCCGGCGGCGGCGGCATCCGCTGCTGCGCTGGCTGGGCCGGGTGACGGCCACGGTGGCGGCGATCTATCTGGTGATCCTGCTGTTCCCAGTGGTGTCCCGCGGGCTGTTCGGCATCTGGCCGGATGCGGGGCGCGCCCGGCTGGTCTCCGAGACCCTGAGCCGCGAGCTGGCCTCCTCCTCCCGGCTGGAGACCCTCACGATCGACGAGCAGGGCGTCATCGGGAGCACGCTGAGCGTATTTTTCGGCGACGTGCAGCGGGTGACGATCTACTATGACTACCACGCGTCGCTGGGCATTGACCTGAGCGAGGTCACCGTCGCGGCGGAGGGAAACGAGGTCGTGCTGTACCTGCCTCCGATGCTGCTGCTCTCCGACAGCCTGACGCCGACGGAGACCGTGAAATGGGACGTGCTGGCCGGCCTCTCGGAGAAACGCCGCCAGAAGCTGATGGACGACGAGCGCCAGAGCCGCCGCGAGGCCGCCCTGGAGACCGCGGCCTCGGAGGAGGGCTGGACGCGGACCTGCGAGGTGCTGCGCAATCTGTGCACGGAATGGGTGGCGGGGCTGAACGCGGATGTGAGCTTTCGCTTTGCGCCGAAGGACGAAGGGGATGGCCCGCGGCTGATGGCGCCCTGAAGGAGCAACCACCAAGGAGGCTTTTCCGATGGAAATGACCGGAAAAACGAAAATCATCCCGGTGCTGGGGCGGGAGATCACCTTCCGCAACCAGCGCTGCCGGGACTGGACCTATCCCTATGCCTGGCAGAACAATGGGGAAACACTTTCCAGTGCGGGCTGCGGCGTGTTCGGCCTGTGCCACTGCGTGGAATGGCTGACCGGCAAGGTGCTGCAGCCGGAGGAGACCGCGGCCTTCTCGGTGGGCTGCGGCGGCCGGGGCGACGACGGCACCGACCGGCCGAAGCTGCTGGCGGGCGTGATGGCGGCGGGGCTGGACTGGGGCTTTGATTATCACGGGGACGGCCTGCGCAATGATCTGCCCGCGCTGTGGCAGCTGCTGGCGGAGGAGCGCGGCGTGGCGCTGTGCAACCTGCGCGTGGGCCACATCGTGGCGCTGGTGGCGGCCCGGGAGCGGGACGGCGAGCGCCAGCTGCTGGCCATCGACAGCTATTCGGAGAGCATGGCGGAGAAGGTGCGCGACCATGTGTGCGAGGTGCTGCCCGGCAGCGAGATCGTCTGGCCGCAGCGCAACAGTCAGGGGCTGACCGTGGGCACGGCGGTTTCGTACGCGGCCTTCTGGGTCAGCGCGGACACCCCGCGGGACTTCAACCTGCTCTGGAGGCGGGCTTGAGATGTGCGGCCGCTTCTATGTGCCGGACACGGACCTGCCGGAGGAGCTGCTGGCCCTGCTCAGCGAGGCGGAGCGGCGGCGGCTGGCCGTGGAACCAGGCTTCCGCCTGAAGCGGGGCGAGCTGGCGCCCGGGGACACGGTGGCCGTGGTGGCGCCGGGCCGCGCGGCGCCGACCGGGGCCTTCCCGATGCGCTGGGGCTTCCGCCTGGGGACGCCCGCCCGGCTGATCTTCAACGCCCGCAGCGAGTCCGCCGGGGAGCGGCCGCTGTTCCGGGAGAGCTTTGCCAGCCGCCGCTGCCTGCTGCCGGCCGCGGCGTATTTTGAGTGGGATCACCGCCAGAAGCGGCCGGAGAAGTACCGCTTCTTCCTGCCGGGGGAGCCGCTGCTCTATCTGGCGGGCCTGTACCGCCTGACCGCCGAGGGCGCCGAGTGCACCGTGCTGACGCGGGACGCCGCCGGTCCGCTGGCGGATTTCCATGAGCGGATGCCGGTGATCCTGCCCCGCGAGGCGCACACCGCCTGGCTGAATCCCCGCGAGAAGGCCGGCGCGCTGCTGGGGGAGGCCTTGACGGAGCTGCAGTGGGCAAAGGAATAGCAGCGCGGCTGCGCAGCGGCGGGTGGACTGTTGCGACGCGATGGATGGGGGAAGGACACCCTTTTCCGGCGGAAAAGGGCTTTCCTTCCCCCATACCCCTATTCTTCCGAAAAGGCCATTCTGGGGGAAGGGGCTTAAGGCGCGGGGATGGACCGGACACGTTCATGCGCATTCTGCCTCGCGGGTGAGCAGCAGCGGGCAGATCTGGTTTATGGAAGAAAAACCCTGCGCGGCAGTTGCTTTTTCGCCAGAGATGTGCTATGATGCCTCGTGGTTAGATTATTCTAACTCAGAGGAGGGAGCGCATGACTTGGGAAGTGGCGCAGGGGATTCTGATCCCCTTTCTCGGCACCAGCCTGGGCGCGGCGATGGTGTTTTTTCTGAAAAAGCAGATTTCGGGCCGGCTGCAGAAGGTTCTGACCGGCTTTGCGGCGGGCGTGATGGTGGCGGCCTCGTTCTGGAGCCTGCTGCAGCCGGCGCTGGAGGGGAGCGCCGCGATGGGCCGGCTGGCCTTCCTGCCGGCGGCGGCGGGCTTCCTGATCGGCATCGGCTTCCTGCTGGCGCTGGATCTGCTGACGCCGCACATGCACATGGATCGCCAGGACGAGGGCCCCAGGACGCGGCTCAAGCGGACGACGAAGCTGATTCTGGCGGTGACGCTGCACAACATCCCCGAGGGCATGGCGGTCGGCGTGGTCTACGCGGGCTGGCTGGCCGGGGGAACAACGGTGACGCAGGCCGGCGCGCTGGGCATCGCGATCCAGAACTTCCCGGAGGGCGCCATCGTGTCCATGCCGCTGCAGGCCGAGGGCATGCCGAAGGGGAAGACCTTCTGGATGGGCGTGCTCTCCGGGGTGGTGGAGCCGCTGGCGGCCCTGGCGACGCTGCTGGCGACCTCCGCGGTGGTGCCGGTGCTGCCGTACCTGCTGGCCTTCGCCGCCGGGGCGATGATGTACGTGGTGGTGGAGGAGCTGATCCCGGAGATGTCCGAGGGGAAGCATGACAACTGGGCGACGGTGGCCTTCTCCCTGGGCTTTGTCGTCATGATGATCCTCGACGTGGCCCTTGCCTGAAAACAAAAAGGAGCGCGAAGCTCCTTTTTGATTGGGGATCAGCCGTCCTGCCACCGGAGCAGCTCCTGCCGCTGCACCAGGGGGATGCCGAGGCGGTCGGCGGCAGCGGCGGCCGGCTCGCTGACCGAATCGGCGGAGAAGAGGCAGGCCCAGTCGACCTTCTCGCCGGGACGGGACGCGATGGTGCCGCCGCGGCGTTCGATCCAGGCGCGCAGGGCGGCCCGCTCCTTCGCGCTGGCGCCGCGCGGGGCGATGATGAGGAAGCAGCGGCCGCGGATGCGCGCACGGGGAGCGGCGGCGGCCAGCTCCGCATCCCGCTTCGCCCGCCGGGCGGCCCGGTGCTCCCGCCGCAGACGGGCCCGCAGCAGCTGCTCCCGGCCCAGCACATTGCGGCTGTATTCCAGCAGCTGGGCGGTCAGCTCCGGCTCCTGCGGCAGGGCGGCGAACAGGCTGTCAAAGTCCTCCGCCCGGATCAGCTCCGCCCGGCACAGCAGGCGGGCCACCGGCGGGGCGAACTGGCAGATCCGGCGCAGCCAGTGGCCGCCGCTGCGCTTTTCCAGCCAGCGGAGATGCGCGAGGGCCCGCGGCGTGGTGAGGCAGGCCGGCTCCTCCGCGGCGAAGCCGATGACCGCCGCGGCCCGCCAGCCGGGCGGCAGGGTCTCGGGATCGTCCACATGCAGGCGCACCGAGGTGACCTCGGCGGAGAGGCCCGTCCAGACCGGCGGCCCGGTCACCGCCGCGAGCAGCCGCTCCAGGCCCGGCACCCAGCCGCGGAAAAACAGATCGCGCAGCTCCTCGCCGCAAAAGCTCCGGGGCAGGCTGCACCTGAGGCGCTCCAGCCGGGCGGGCAGCCACAGCTCTCGCAGCGCCGGGCAGCTGATGGCGCTCATGTCCAGCTGCGTCATGCTCTCCGGCAGCACGAGGGTGCGGCAGCGGGCGGAGCTGAGCGCGGCGGGGCCCATGGTCCGCACGCCCTCCGGCACGGCCAGCGTCTCTCGGTCCGGGGCCGCCAGCAGCTCCGTGCCGTCCCGGCTGCAGAGGAAGCCGCCGGGCGCGCTGTATTTCGGATTGGCCGGATCGGCGGAGAAGGCCTCCAGGGCGCTGCAGCCGCGGAAGCTGTCCGGGTAGATCAGCGTGGTGCGGGCCGGGATGTGCACCCGCCGCAGGCCTGCGCAGCCGCGGAAGGCCTCGCGCCCGATGCGCAGGAGGCTCTCCGGCAGACGAAGCTCCGCGAGATTGCGGCAGTCCGCAAAGGCCCGCTCGCGGATGGCCTCGAGCCCCTCCGGCAGGCGGATCGCGCGGAAGGCCATGCCGCGCAGCGCCTCGCAGCCGATGCGCCGCACGCGGTCCGGCAGCAGCAGCTCATCCGCCTCCGCCGGGAGGGTCCATGTGCCGTCCGCCTCCTGGCTGAGGCCGGCGGAGGAGGGGCGCGCTTCCGCCTGCGCGGGATCTGCGGCAGCCGGGCCCTCAAGCCGGCGCAGCTCGCCGCCGTACAGGCTGATTGTCCATCGCATGCGGCTCCCTCCTTCCGGTATTTGCTGAGAGCAGTATAGCACGAAATCGCGGGAAGCGCCACCGCATGAACAATCCGGCGGCTTTCCCGACCAGTTCCTTCCGGTCGGCCTGTGGTGATGAAAACAAACGAATTTTATTGCGGCAAAATCCGGCAAAGTGGTTGCATTTTTCGGGGAAATCGCTTATGATAGTGGTGCTTTCCAATTTAATGTTCGGCTTTTCGAACATTTCCCCCTCATTGCGAATGGCAAAGGAGACGGAACCATGAAGAAGCTCATTTCCCTGCTGCTGGCGCTCGCGCTGTGCCTGACCTGCTTCGCCGCCATGGCGGAGGGTGCCAAGGAAAATCTGAAGGTCGGCTTCATTTTCCTGCACGACGAGAACTCCACCTACGACAACAACTTCATGACCGGCGCGAAGGCCGCCTGCGAGAAGCTGGGCGTTGAGTATGTGCTGGTGCCCAACATCGCCGAGGGCGAGGCCTGCTACGAGAAGGCCGCCGAGCTGGCGGAGGGCGGCTGCGACATCGTGTTCGCGGACAGCTTCGGCCACGAGTCCTACATGATCCAGGCCGCGAAGGAATTCCCCGAGGTGGAATTCTGCCACGCCACCGGCACCCGGGCGCACACCGAGGGTCTTGCCAACTATCACAATGCCTTCGCCACCATCTATCAGGGCCGCTATCTGGCGGGCGTCGCTGCCGGCCTGAAGCTGAACGAGATGATCGCGAACGGCGAATTCACCGCGGAAGAGGCCAAGATCGGCTATGTCGGCGCCTATCCCTACGCGGAAGTGAAGAGCGGCTACACCTCTTTCTTCCTGGGCGTGCGCAGCGTCTGCCCCACCGTCACGATGGAAGTGACCTTCACCAACTCCTGGTATGACGAGGCCCTGGAAAAGGAAGGCGCGCAGATGCTGATCAACAACGGCTGCAAGCTGATCAGCCAGCACGCTGACTCCATGGGCGCCCCCACCGCCTGCGAGACCGCCGGTGTGCCGGACGTGTCCTACAACGGCTCCACCGTGGACGCCTGCCCCAACACCTTCATCGTGTCCTCCCGCATCGACTGGGAACCCTACTTTGAGTACATCATCAACTGCGTCAAGAATGGCGAAGCCATCGCGACCGACTGGTGCGGCACGATCGAGACCGGCTCCGTCGTGCTGACCGACGTCAACGAGAAGGCTGCCGCCGCCGGCACCGTGGAGAAGCTGGAAGAAGTCAAGGCCGGCCTGCTGGACGGCTCCATCAAGGTGTTCGACACCGCTGCCTTCACCGTGAAGGGCGAGACCCTGACCACCTACCTGGCGGACGTGGATGACATGGGCGATTACCAGGGCGAGACCGAGGTCGTCATCAACGGCGAGTTCGTCGAGTCCGGCGAGGGCTTCCGCTCCGCTCCGTACTTCGACCTGGACATCGACGGCATCACCATGCTGGGTGCCTGATTCCCGGGATTGAACATGGCTGCCCTGGTCCCTGCGGGCTGGGGCAGTCCTTTGTTTTCCATGGCCCCATCGCGCCCGACCCCTGAAAGGAGCAGCACCCTTGGACAACAACACCGTCGCAGTCCGGCTGGAACACATCACGAAGCGCTTCGGCGCGGTGATTGCCAACAACGACGTCACCATGGAGATCCGGCGCGGGGAGATCCTCGCCATCCTGGGTGAGAACGGCAGCGGCAAGACCACGCTGATGAACATGATCTCCGGCATCTACTTCCCGGACGAGGGAAAGGTCTACGTGAACGGGAAGGAGGTCTCCATCCGTTCGCCCCGCGACGCCATCGACATGGGCATCGGCATGATTCACCAGCACTTCAAGCTGGTGGACGTGCTGACCGCCGCGGAGAACATCGTGCTGGGGCTGCCGGGAAAGCTGAACCTGAAGCAGGCCGCGAAGCGGATCCGCGAGATCTGCGACGCCTACGGCTTTGACGTGGATCCGAACCAGAAGATCTACACCATGTCCGTCTCCCAGAAGCAGACGGTGGAGATCATCAAGGTGCTCTACCGCGGCGCGGACATCCTGATCCTGGATGAGCCGACAGCCGTGCTGACCCCGCAGGAGGCGGACAAGCTCTTCGCCGTGCTGCGCAACATGCGGCGGGACGGCAAGGCCATTGTCATCATCACCCACAAGCTGGCGGAGGTGCAGGCCATCAGCGACCGCGTGGTCACCCTCCGGCGCGGCGAGTACGTCGGCGAGGAGCAGACCAGCCGCGTGACGCCCCAGGAGATGACCGACATGATGGTCGGCCACAAGGTGCAGCTCAACATCGAGCGGCCCGATCCGGTCTCGCCGAAGCCCCGCATCGAGGTGAAGGATCTGACTGTGGTCAGCGGCGACGGCGTCGTGCAGCTGGATCACGTGTCCTTCACGGCCAATTCCGGCGAGATTCTGGGCGTGGCGGGCATCTCGGGCAGCGGCCAGAAAGAGCTGCTGGAGGCCATCGCCGGCCTGCAGACGGCCAAGGAAGGCAGCATCACCTACATCGACGACGACGGCGCCCGCGAGGAGCTGATCGGCAAGGATCCGCTGGAGATCGCGGACATGGGCGTGGCCCTGTCCTTCGTCCCGGAGGATCGCCTGGGCATGGGCCTGGTGGGCGACATGGGCCTGACTGACAACATGATGCTGCGCTCCTACCGCCAGGGCGCGGGCCCCTTCACCGACCGGAGCGCCCCGCGCCAGGTCGCCCAGAACGTGGTGGAGGAGCTGGAGGTGAAGACGCCGAGCCTGGAGACCCCGGTGCGGCGCCTCTCCGGCGGCAATGTGCAGAAGGTGCTGGTGGGCCGCGAGATCACCTCCGCGCCCAAGGTGCTGCTGACGGCCTACGCGGTGCGCGGGCTGGACATCAACGCCTCGTATACAATCTATGACCTGATCAACCGGCAGAAGGCGCAGGGCGTGGCCGTGATCTACGTGGGCGAGGATCTGGACGTGCTGCTGGCGCTGTCCGACCGGATCCTGGTGCTGTGCGGCGGCAAGGTGAGCGGCATCGTGCCCGGCCGCGGCGCGGACAAGCAGCAGGTTGGCCTGATGATGACACAGATGGGAGGTGACGCGCATGCCCAGCCCGCAGACGGCGAAGACACAGGCGCGTGAGCCGCTGTTCCATATCACGAAGCGGGTGCTGGTGCCGCGCTTCACGGGGCTGAAGGTGCGGCTGATCGCGATTGTGCTGGCGATGGCCGTGTGCGCCCTGCTGACCACCATCCTGACCGGCGAAAACCCGCTGAGCATCTTCCAGAGCATCTTCTCCGGCTCCTTCGGCACGGTGCGCAAGACCTGGAGCACCATCCGCGACGTGGCCATCCTGCTGATCATCTCCGTGGCGGTGACGCCGGCCTTCCGGATGCGCTTCTGGAATGTGGGCGGCGACGGCCAGGCGCTGGCCGGCTGCCTGGCGGCGGCGGCCTGCATGATTACGCTGCGGGACGTGATGCCCAGCTGGGCGATCATGATCTGCATGACTGTGGCCAGCATCGCGGCCGGGGCGCTGTGGGGCTTCCTGCCCGCCTTCTTCAAGGCGAAGTGGGGCACCAACGAGACCCTGTTCACCCTGATGATGAACTACATCGCCACGCAGCTGGTCGCCTTCTTCTGCGTCGTGTGGGAGAATCCGAAGGGCTCCGGCCAGATCGGCATCATCAACCAGCGTACGCAGATCGGCTGGCTGCCGGTGATTGGGGAGAGCAAGTACCATCTCTTCTCCATCATCGTGGCGGTGGTGGTCTGCCTGGCGATGTACTTCTACCTGAATTACCACAAGCACGGCTTTGAGCTGACCGTGGTCGGCGAGAGCGAGCGGACGGCCCATTACGTCGGCATCAAGGTGGACCGCGTCATCATGCGCACCATGCTGCTCTCCGGCGCGGTGTGCGGTCTGACGGGGCTGCTGCTGGTGGGCAGCGTGAACCACACCCTGACCACGACGCTGGTGGACGGCCGCGGCTTCACGGCGGTCATGGTGGCCTGGCTGGCGCACTTCAACCCGCTGTGGATGGTGCTGACCAGCTTCCTGCTGGTGCTGCTGGACCGCGGCGCCAGCGAGATCGCCACAAACTTCGCCCTCAACGAGTCCTTCTCGGACATCCTGACCGGCGTGATCCTGTTCTTCATCATCGGCAGCGAGTTCTTCATCCGCTACGAGATTCACTTCCGGCATCATCCGGGGAAGGAGGCGGCGGAGCATGTTTGATTTTCTCTCCTTCATCCCCCGCGCCGTGGTGCAGGGCATCCCGCTGCTGTTCGGCTCCACCGGCGAGACGCTGACGGAGAAGTCCGGCAACCTGAACCTGGGCATCCCCGGCGAGATGTACGTCGGCGCGATTGCCGGCGTGATCGGCGCCTTCTTCTATGAGCAGTCTGTCCCCGTGGTGGACGGCGCGCGGCACCTGAACCCGATTCTGGCGGTGCTGATTCCCATCGTCTGCTGCCTGCTGGGCGCGCTGCTGATGGGCCTCATCTACTGCTTCCTGACCGTCAGCCTCCGCGCCAACCAGAACGTGACCGGCCTGGCGCTGACCACCTTCGGCGTGGGCCTGGGCAACTTCTTCGGCGGCTCCCTGATCAAGCTCTCCGGCACGGACGTGCCCTCCATCGCCCTGTCGGCGACCGGCCGCGTCTTCCATGCCGCCCTGCCCTTCGCGGACAAGCTGGGCTGGTTCGGGCAGATCTTCCTGTCCTACGGCTTCCTGGTGTATGTGGCGGTGGCCGTGAGCCTGGCCGCGGCCTGGATCCTGCGGCGCACCCGGGTCGGATTGCATCTGCGGGCCGTGGGCGAGAACCCCGCCACCGCCGACGCCGCCGGCATCAACGTGGCGAAATACAAGTACGCCGCCACCTGCATCGGCGCGATGATCGCCGGCCTGGGCGGACTGTACTACGTGATGGACTACGCCAGCGGCGTGTGGTCCAACAACGCCTTCGGCGACCGCGGCTGGCTGGCCATCGCCCTGGTGATCTTCACGATCTGGCGGCCCAATGTGGGCGTGCTGTCCTCCATCCTGTTCGGCGGCCTCTACATCCTGCACATGTACATCCCCTCCGGCACGAACCTGGCCATCAAGGAGCTGTACAAGATGCTGCCCTATGTGGTGACGCTGGTGGTGCTGATCCTCACCAGCATGCGCCGCAAGCGGGAGGATCAGCCGCCGCAGAGCCTCGGCGTGCCCTACTTCCGCGAGGAACGCTGACACGGCGGGAAAAGTGATTCTTTCATAACAAAAGCAGCCGGTGTGACCCGTGACGGGCCATGCCGGCTGCTTGCTTTTTTGTGGGAGGGAGGGCTCAGCGCTCGGTCTTGCGGGCGCGGGGCGCGCGGCTGCGGCGCTGCTGCACGTCCTTCTTCTTCGGGGCCTCGCCGCGCAGGGCCAGCAGCTGGTCGCGCAGCTTGGCGGCCTTCTCGAACTCCAGCTCCTTGGCGGCGGAGAGCATCTGGTTCTCGATCTCCCGCATCAGGGCGGCGCGCTCGTCCTCGTTCATGGCATCGGGGGCGGAGCTCTCCGCGGCCTTCGTGATCTCCAGCACGTCGCGGATGGCGCTGCGCACGGTCTCCGGGGTGATGCCGTGCTGCTCGTTCCAGGCCTGCTGCAGGCCGCGGCGGCGGTTTGTCTCGGTGATGGCCTTGAACATGCTCTCGGTCACGGTGTCGCCGTAGAGGATGACGCGGCCGTCCACATTGCGGGCGGCGCGGCCGATGGTCTGCACCAGGGTGGTCTCGCTGCGCAGGAAGCCCTCCTTGTCCGCGTCGAGGATGGCCACCAGCTCCACCTCGGGCAGGTCGAGGCCCTCGCGCAGCAGGTTGATGCCCACCAGCACGTCGTATTCGCCCAGCCGCAGGCCGCGGATCAGCTCCATGCGCTCGATGGTCTGGATGTCGGCGTGGAGGTAGCGCACGCGGATCTCCAGCTCGCCCAGATACTCGGTCAGGGATTCGGCCATGCGCTTGGTCAGGGTGGTCACCAGCACGCGGCCGCCGTGGGCCACCACCTTGTTGATCTCGCCGACCAGGTCGTCCACCTGGCCGGTGGCCTTGCGCACGGTGACCTCGGGATCGAGCAGGCCGGTCGGGCGGATGATCTGCTCCACGACCTGGCTGGCCTGCTCCATCTCATAGGGGCCGGGGGTGGCCGAAACGAAGATCTTCTGGTGGATCCGCGCCTCAAACTCCGGGAAGAGCAGCGGCCGGTTGTCGAAGGCGGAGGGCAGGCGGAAGCCGTAGCGCACCAGCATCTCCTTGCGCTGGCGGTCGCCGTTGTACATCGCGCGGATCTGCGGGATGCTGACATGGCTCTCGTCGATGATCGTGAGGAAGTCGCCGGGGAAGTAGTCCAGCAGGGTGTAGGGCGCGTCGCCGGGCTTGCGGCCGTCGAAGTAGCGGCTGTAGTTCTCGATGCCCTGGCAGTAGCCGATCTCCCGCATCATCTCCATGTCGTAGTGGGTGCGCTGGGCGATGCGCTCGGCCTCCAGCGGGCGGCCGTCCTGCAGGAAGGCGTCGATCTGCGTCTGCAAATCGCGCTCGATTTCCGCGAGGCCGTCCTCCATCGTGCGGGGGTTCGTGGCGTAATGGGTGGCGGGATAGACGCTGACGTGCTGCAGCTGGCTGAGCACATGGCCGTTCACCGCGTCGATCTCGCTGATGCGGTCGATCTCGTCCCCGAAGAACTCGATCCGGAGG
>OCTW011468566.1_pt1 | contig 13428 bp, 5 predicted proteins | sample 1539671 | NCBI WGS metagenome assembly OCTW01 (sample SAMN02144230, study PRJEB22623) | gut metagenome | biome: sheep rumen | host: Ovis aries | place: New Zealand | reverse complement strand
CGCATACGTCTCGACGTTGAGCTGTCCAGATACGGTCAGATGCGCTTCACGGCCAAAGAAATCCTGCGAATAATCGACGCTGCCATCCGGATTGCGGGGCAGATTGGCAAAATCGAGCGTCGAAACGCGGAACATATCGCCGGCACCTTCGCAGTCACTGCCTGTAATCAGCGGCGTATGAACCCAATAAAACTGACGTTCATTAAAGAACTGATGAATGGCCATCGAAAGGGCATGGCGAACGCGGGCAACCGCACCAAAAAGCTGTGTTCTGGGGCGAAGATGCGCCACTTCACGCAAAAATTCACGGGTATGCGGCTTCGGCTGGATCGGATAGGTATCGGGATCTTCCACCCAACCCAAAACTTCGACAGATTCTGCCTGGACTTCACAATCCTGATTCTTGCCCTGCGAGGCAACGAGTTTGCCGGTCACGCGAACACAGCAACCCGTCGTAATGCGCTTAATTTCGCTCTCATAGTTGCTCAGATTCGATTCGGCTACAACCTGAATCGGCGCAAAGCAGGTACCATCCGAAATATTAATAAAGGATATGCCCGCTTTAGAATCACGGCGCGTTCTGACCCAACCTTCGACAACAACTTTGCTCTCCAATGCAACTTTACCTGCATGGAGATCTTTTATCATACTGGCTTGACTTGACATGTATATTACTCCCAAAATTGGCTCATAAAGCCACAAAAAACCGCGCGGTTTGTACACCACTTATGGGGAGTTTGTCATTCCTATTTTTCTAATGCGCAATTCGCAATGCGCAATGCGCAATTGAGAGAGACAATTCATTAAGATCGATACGCCTGGAAGGCGTTTCATTCGTAGAATATAGCCGGGTGTGCCGCAGGCGCGCCCGGATCGAGAATGAATGCGCAATGGGCAACATGTAATGCGTAATGCGTAATTGGTATGCAAAAACAAATATGACTCTAAAGCATAAAGAAACATCATTCTTTAGAAATCGCATTGAGAATACCTGAATAATTGCGCATTGCGAATTACGCATTGCGAATTGAAGCAGGTTGCGAACAAATCCGTTTGTAAAAACATATATGAGCAAACAAATTCCGAATTATTTCCCCCCAATTTCCCATAAATATGGTACAATTCATGCGATTTTTTCACTCTCTACAATAAAGGAGCACACAAACATGTCACTTCATCCCAAAGCAGGTCAAAAAGCCAATCCCCGCGAACTCACAAACATTCCCAGGCTGATGGCGGATTATTACACCATACGCCCGGACATGACCAATCCCGCATGCCAGGTTTCCTTCGGGACGAGCGGACATCGCGGTGTTTCGAGCAAAGCCTCATTTAATGAAGCGCACATTCTGGCCATCAGCCAGGCAGTCGCAGAATACCGTGCCAAAGAAGATATTCGTGGACCGCTCTACATCGGTATGGACAGCCACGCTCTGAGTGAAGCCGCATTTGTCACGGCACTGGAGGTTTTATGCGCCAATGGCGTCCGTACCATCGTTCAGACAGGCCTCTCCTATACCCCGACCCCCGTGATCAGCCACGCCATTTTGTGCCATAACCGCACGCTGTCGGCGGATGCCCCAGAACGTGCCGACGGCATCATCATTACACCTTCACACAATCCTCCGATGTACGGCGGTTTTAAATACAATCCCCCCACGGGCGGTCCGGCCAATACCAATGCGACCAAATGGATCGAAAATCGAGCCAATGAACACCTCCGCAATGACAACCGCAATGTCAAGCGCATCGTCCTTCCCGCTTCCCGCAAGCACGATCTCATTCAGCATGCCGATTTTATCTATCCTTACGTGACCGACCTTAAATTCATCATCGATATGGATGCCATTACAAATTCGGGCATTCACCTGGGGGTCAATCCGCTCGGCGGCTCCACCCTCGATTTTTGGAACGCCATTGCGGACTATTACAACCTCAACATGACGAACACGCAGCCCTATATTGATGCGAGTTTCGGCTTTATGACCCTCGATCACGATGGCAAAATCCGCATGGATTGTTCATCCCCTTACGCCATGGCCTCGCTCATCGACATGAAATCCGATTTTGACCTTGCATTTGGGTGCGATCCCGATGGCGACCGACACGGCATTGTCACGCGCGCCGGCCTCATGAATCCCAACCATTATCTGGCCGTCATGATCGAATATCTCTACACGACGCGCCAAAGCTGGCCGCAAAATCTCAAAGTCGGCAAAACCCTCGTCTCGAGCGCGCTCATCGATCGCGTGGCAAACGGCATTGGCCGCGAAGTCTGCGAAGTTCCCGTCGGGTTCAAATGGTTCGTCGACGGCCTCTTCAATAAGAATATCGGCTTCGGTGGCGAAGAATCTGCCGGTGCTTCCTTCCTGCGTTTCGACGCCGGCATCTGGTCTACCGATAAAGATGGCATGATTCCCTGCCTGCTCGCGGCCGAAATGACCGCCAAAACCGGCCTCGATCCCAGTGAACGCCACGTTCGCCACACCCAGAAATACGGCGAACCCGCCTACGGACGCATCGAATCCCCCGCAGATGCCCGCGTCCGCAAACTCCTCGGTTCCCTCTCCCCTGATCAGGTTAAAATCGACACACTCGCCGGCGACAAGGTTCTCAAAGTCCTCACCCATGCGCCCGGAAATGGCGCCCCCATCGGCGGCCTCAAAATTTCGTCCGAAAATGGCTGGTTTGCCGTCCGTCCGTCCGGCACCGAAGACATCTACAAGATCTACGCCGAAAGCTTCAAAGGCCCCGATCACCTCAAACAAATTCAGGATCAGGCCGTCGAAATCGTCGATCATGTCACGAAAGCATAATTGGGCGTGCGGCTGTCCTGCTTCACGCCGCACTTTCCGGCCTTTGCACCTGTGGCGCATACGGCCTCCATGCGCGTCTATTGGCTAACGCCAATACGCCGCGCAAACATCACGTTGCCGGCGCGTATCCCGCAGGGATAGCGACGGCACAAAGGTCGTATCGAGCGCCAGCGAGATAGACCGAAAATCCAACACAATACCCACTCTGGAGGATGGGCTTCCAATCGTCCCACCCGCGAAAACGCAAAGGATTCGTTCGGAATGAGGGAGGGGCCCCATTTCGCCCCAAATTAGTAACAACGTTAATTAAATTAACGATCAATAATTGCTGATTCCAAAGGGCTGAGCCCTTTGGCGGGGGCCGGGGCAGCGCCCCGGCTGCATTGCTAAACCAAAGGGATACTTATGAAAATATACGACAACGAACCGCTTGCCCCCCATACGACTATGGCCATCGGCGGAAAAGCCAAAAAATATGTCGAGGCCGAATCCGTTCAGGATCTCATCGATGCACTGGCACTCGCCCATGGTGAATCCATGCCGATTTTCATCCTCGGTGCCGGAAGCAATACGCTCATCCATGACAATGGTTTCGAAGGCTACGTCATTCATCCCGCATTTAAGCAGGTCGAATGGACACCCCAAACTGATGGCACGATGCTCGTCCGCATCGATGCCGGTGCCAATTTCGATGATGTCGTAGCCGAATCCTGCCAGAGAAATCTCGGTGGAATCGAATCGCTCAGCGGCATTCCAGGTTCGGCCGGGGGCAGCCTCGTACAGAATATCGGCGCTTATGGACAGGAAATTTCCGAATGTTTTGTAAGCGCTCAGGCCGTCCATCTCGATGATTTATCGATGATCGAACTTCATCCGCACAACATGGCATTTGCCTATCGGCAAACTGCACTCAAAGTGGCCGACAATCCCTTTATTGTGACTTCGATTACCCTGAGGTTAAGCCCATTTGATGCCGATGCTGCCGCATCGCGATGCGAAAAACATGGGTTCAAACGTATGGCACTGACTAAGCCCAAAACCGCTTCGGACTTCAGAAAAATCGTCCTCGAAACCCGCAAATCCAAAGCCATGTGCTACGACAAAAATGATTACAACACCCATGGCGTCGGTAGTTTCTTTGTCAATCCCATCGTTTCGGGCGTCGATGCACAGCGCCTCAACGCAGCCAGCATCATTAAAAATCACAAACCCATGCCGAGTTTCCCGACCGAAGACGGCAAAACCAAGTTATCTGCCGCATGGCTTATCGAACAGGCCGGCTACAACAAAGGCTACTGCTTTAAAGGCGCATCCCTAAGTGAATATCACTGTCTGGCCATTGTCAATCGACAGAATGCAACATGCGAGGAGATCATCGACTTTGCCAAAGATATTGCCAAACGCGTCTACCTTCAATTCCGCATTCAGCTTCATCCCGAAGTCGTCTATCTCACACCGCAGGGCATCGAACCAATCCCCGGCATTTCACCCGAAGAAGCCGAAGTCACCGGTGCGCCGCTCAGACCCAATCCCCTGTTTTTGTAAGTCACGCTCAGGTTTCACCATAAAGCTAAAAGGATAACACATCTACTTGATTTTTATTAACAAACGGATTTGCTCAGGCCTAACGGCCTTCGCAGTTTTTAATTCGTAATTCATCATGCGTAATGCGTAATTGAGTTTGCAATCCCCTTATTTGCCTCTAAAGCTAAAACAACACTAATTCTTTAGAGGAAATCTTAAGAATGCCTAAATAATTACGAATTTCGAATTTCGAATTGCGGATTGCGCATTATAAAAAAGTTGCGAACAAATCCGTTTGTAAAAGAAATCCACTTCTTAGGAGTACCCCTGAGAATCCCCTGATAATTACGAATTACGAATTACGAATTGATATGCATACTCCCAAATTCATACTTATCCCCGGTTTAATCACAATGCTCACCGGCTGTGCCACGACTTCCCAACAGGTTGTCAAACCCACGCTCATCGTCGAAACCCCAGTGCAGACGCAGCAAGCAGGCGAACAAGGGCAAGAACAATCTCAGCCCAAAGGTCTGCAAATCGCCAATGTCCAGCCCATAGCCAATCGCATTGAATGGCCAGAAATGCCTGCCGATCCGACAGTCACTTCGAATTATCGCATCGAAAGCGGTACCGAAGATATGGTCTGGGTCGAAGGCAAAGGCTATTTTAAAGGATCATTGCAAGATGTTTACAATGATCTCATCGATCCGATGGTGATCGGCCCCATTCACATGACCAAGGATATCGTGCAGGATCAGCTGGAACAAACTGAGCAGCGCACATCCTACGTCATGCATGTCAAAGTCAAATATATTCTCACGATAGAATTTGACTTATCAGCAACACTTGAACCGCTCTACGAAGGCGAAACCCAGGTGGGCTGGATATATCAAAATGAAAAATCCGCCGGTTCGAGCCTGCTCAGCGTCATTTCGACTTATTTAGTCATCAAGACACTCGAAAATGGTTGGTTCAGTGCCGAATTTCTCAGTCTGAACAAAGCTGCACAAAATAAGGAATCCGAATCCAGAGGCCATCTCGAATCACTCTTCTCCTATTGGGAAGAAGCCTCCAAAAATCGATAGCGCCCACGCATTCTTCTGACAGAACAATTGATAAACCAAGATATTGTTTATGCGAGTTTTTTTGGGGTTGTATACGGCTTTACACTCCATACCTAATCTTGGCCATACTCAATCCTGGCCGCAATCTTAGAGGCTTACTTTTTCACCTACACCCAACCACCTTTCAGCACACATACATACAAAGTCACACAACACACCACTCGGTAACACAAGGGTTACCGCTCTCCCATTCCCGCCCGCCGACTCGCCGTCCTAACCCATACACGCGGTCTTGGCACACGACGTCCTTTCCGACATGAACCGTCGTAAAAAAAGAGCATCCCAATGTGCCTGGCATATACGACACTTCAGCACTCGATCCTGCGTCCAGATACCAAGATGCTGCAGACTGCCCCTCAGTTGGCCGTATATTATGTCGAGGTAAATTTAGTCTTAGACAAAACCGGATGTAAACATAGCTCACCTCCTACCCCGGGAAGGCCCATTCCTTCATTATTAATAATGCCATTGAGAATGACATTGTTACATTTGACTGTGCATTTTTTTTTAGTCAGACATGTAATTTTCTGGAAATCGAAGAAAGTGCATTGCGATTTTACGTGCATCATTAGTTAAACGCATATTACTCTTTGGGTAATTATTCAGCCCTTGTGAGAAAACGAAGCGGATTTGATATTGCAAACGGCAAGAGCCCTTGGCGAGGTCCGGGGTAAAGCCCCGACAGAACAGTTACCTTTTTGCGAACAAAACTTGCATTTAGATTTGACAATATATGCACAGTGCCTATATCTTTTCGGCCTTTTATGCCCCAGAATAAATATGGGGCATGAGGACTTTTGTTCCTGACAATTCTGAAGTTCACACCCAGCAGTGCATATCAATTGCGGGATTTGGGAGAAAAATATGAGCATAGGCGGTTTTTTTAAGCGCATTTTCGGCACCAGTCATGAGCGCATGATGCGCAAACTCCAACCCATTGTGGTAAGGATCAATGAATTGGAACCCGAAATTTCAGCTTTGAGCGATGAGGATTTACAGGCTCAAACACCGAAATTCAAAGAAATGCTTGCCAATGGTGCATCCCTGGACGACATCCTACCCGAAGCGTTTGCCTCTGTTCGTGAAGCAAGTAAGCGCGTTTTAAACATGCGCCACTACGATGTGCAGTTGATCGGCGGCATCGTTCTTCACAAAGGCATGATTTCCGAAATGAAAACGGGCGAAGGTAAAACCCTCGTTGCTACTACTGCCATGTACCTGAATGCACTCGCTGGCAAGGGTGCCCACCTCGTCACAGTAAACGATTATTTGGCCAGCCGTGATGCCGACTGGATGGGACAAATCTACCAATTCATGGGCTTATCTGTCGGCAAAATCCTCGCCGATATGGAAAATGATGAGCGCAGAAAATCCTACAATTGCGACATTACTTACGGCACGAATAACGAATTTGGGTTCGACTATCTTCGCGACAACATGAAATACCAACTCTCAGAGTACGTTCAGAGAGGTCATTACTATGCCATCGTCGACGAAGTTGACTCCATTCTCATCGATGAAGCAAGAACACCGCTCATTATCTCCGGACAGATGGAGCAGGATCTCAACCTTTATAAAGAGATCAACAAACTCGTGCCATTCCTCAAACGAGATGAGGACTACTCGGTAGATGAAAAAGCTCAGAGCGTTGCCCTCAATGAATCGGGTATTGAAAAACTCGAAAAGCACCTCAAAATCGACAATATCTACGATCCCAAGTACATTGAATATCTGCACCATGTGAACAAAGCTTTGCAGGCACATACGCTCTATAAGCTCGATCAAAACTACGTCATTGAAAATGGCAAAATCGTCATTATCGACGACTTTACAGGCCGTATGATGCATGGACGTCGTTGGTCTGACGGTTTGCACCAGGCTATCGAAGCTAAAGAAGGTGTCGAGATTCAGGCTGAAAGCCAGACACTCGCAACCATTACATTCCAGAATTACTTCCGCATGTACGAAAAACTCGCCGGCATGACGGGTACTGCGGATACCGAAGCCGAAGAATTCAAGAAAATATACAAGCTCGATGTCGTCTGCATTCCTACGGCAAAGAAAATCATCCGAAAAGATTATCAGGATGTCATTTACTTTAATGAGAAAGCCAAGATCGATGCGATTGCCAAACAAATTCAAGAATGCCACCAAAAAGGCCAACCTATTCTCGTCGGTACAGTCAGTGTCGAAAAAAGCGAAGTTTTTAGTGATGCTATTTCGAAACTTGGCATTGCTCACAACGTATTGAATGCAAAGAACCATAAGCGTGAAGCCGAGATCATTGCACAGGCAGGTCGCGAGGGAGCCGTCACGATTGCAACCAACATGGCAGGCCGTGGTACTGATATTCTGCTCGGCGGTAATCCCGAATTCCTCGCACTTCAGGACGTCGGCAGCAAAGATGATCCACGTTACCCCCCAACTTTGGAGAAGTATAAAGCCCAGTGCGCGATAGAAAAAGAGAGAGTACAGGCTGCCGGCGGACTCTTCATTCTCGGTACCGAACGCCACGAATCACGCCGCATCGACAATCAGCTGCGCGGTCGTGCTGGTCGACAAGGTGACCCAGGGGCAAGCCGATTCTTCCTCTCGCTCGATGACGATTTGCTGCGCATCTTCGGTGGCGAAGAACTCAAAAACCGCATGGCCATGTTCGGCATGGCCAAGCAGGCTGATGTTCCTATCGAAGCTGGTATCGTTTCCCGATCGATCGAAACCGCTCAAAAGCGCGTCGAAGGCAGAAACTTCGATATTCGTAAGAATCTGCTTGAATATGACGATGTTATGAATGCCCAAAGAAAATCGATCTACGAGCTTCGAAGCAGCATCCTGATTGGCGAAGGACTCGAAGATATCGTACTCGATGCTTTCGAAGCCGTCATCTATCACTTGGCCGATGAATTCATGCCTGCAGAACTCGCTTACGAAGACTGGAACATGGATGGATTGCTCAAATCTCTCGACGGTATCTTTGGATATCGCTTTAACATCGATGTTTCAGGCATTGGACGTGGTGATCGAGAGGCCCGTATCAAACTCGTCTGGGATGAAGTCGAAAAACATTACAACAAGCAAGTCGAAAAATTTAACGGCATTGTCAGCGAGTTTGAAAAGAATCTCGGCGATGACAGCCCATACAAAGGCCAAACTGGTACGGATTTATTGATGGAACTCGCCCAGAATTACTATCTGAGAGAGATTGACCATTTCTGGCGCTCCCATTTGACGACCATGACCAGCTTGAGAGAATCCATCTCACTGCGTGGCTACGCACAAAAAGACCCCAAGCAAGAATATAAGCGCGAAGCATATACGCTGTTCGAGAAGATGATGTACAACATCAAAACCCGCATGATGACCCAGGTTTGCCGCGTCCAGGCCGAGGTTCCCGATTTCTCGCGCATGAAGGCCAACCGCGAACAAATGCGCTCCATGCAAAAGAATGCGCCTCAAAGTGCACCGAGAAGTGAAGAACCGAGACAAAGTCTGCCTCAATCGGATGCGGCTCAGGTCAATGATTTGCGCGCTTTGATGTCTCAAATGATGAAAAAACCCGAAAAACAGCCGGAGACACCCAAAAAAGCGATGTCTATGGCTGAATTGATGGCAATTTCATCTCAGCCCAAAAAACAGGATGAACCACCGAAACAGGAACCTCGAAAAGCGCTTTCAATGGCTGAATTGCTCGGAATTTCATCTCAGCCGAAACAAGACCCCGAAAAACAGGATGAACCTGCAAAACCTGCAGAATCCAGAAAACCACTCTCCATGCTCGAACTCATGAGCGGCATGCTGGGAGGAACTGATAAAAAAGATGATCAACCTGAAACCACCGAAACAGAGGATGAACCACAACAAGAAGAACAGCCTCGCAAAGCGATGTCTATGGCTGACTTAATGCCTGTTTCGATTCAAAAAGCTATGCTGGAAGCCAGAGAGGCACAGCGTAAAATGGCTGAACGCATGCAAGCGGAAACCATAAATGAAGAGGAAATCACGAATGAGGAACCTACCGATTCCGATTCAAATCATGAAGAGGAAATCACGAATGAGGAACCTACCGATTCTGATTCAAATCATGAAGAACAGAGCGAACAGTCCAAAGGATTTGACGATTTTTCTTCGGCTCTCGAAGATAAAACTGACATGGCATCTTTGTTCGGCAATACTGAGAATCATCACGACGATCCGCAGGAAAGTGTCGATTCCATTCTCAACACAATTCACGATATTACAGCAAAAGATGATTCAATAACGCCAGGTTCAACAGATACTTCCAAATCTAACGATCTCTTGGGATCTTCCCTCGACGATCTCCTCAGTGGCGGCAACAGCTTCGACTTTGGCAATTTGGATGATGATTTCGGAAAATTGGCAAAAAGCGAAGATTACAATGATTCAGGTGAACTGGATTTGTCCAGCCTACTGGGAGGCATCACAGGCGAAGACAAAGAAGACAAAGAAGACAAAGAAGACGCTCCTTTCCCAGGTCTGTAAACACAGTTGACGCATTGAAGGGGGCCGTCACCCTTCTGTGACAGGCCCACTCCATGATTCACGCTTCATGATTCAATCTACCCGGGGTTATATGCAAACGCTCATCCCCGATTAATATCGATGTATGACACGCCCTTACAGGGTATATCAACATTTAATGAGTCATGATTCACCAAGCAGTTTCACACATTCCCCCAAAAAACACGTCTTGCAGGACCTATCAAATGCGGAGGTTCTGCTGGATCGAGCGGTACTTTAACTTTTAATATACCGCCGGGGGCATGAATTTCGATGGTTTGACCTTTTAAATCGTGATGATGTGCAAACGCCGTGGCAGCCGCCACACACCCTGTGCCACAAGCCAAAGTCGGCCCGGCACCACGCTCGTACACCGTAAAATCGAGCGTTCTTTCATCAAGCGCATGAATAAACTCAATGTTGCATCGATCAGGGAATGTCTCGTGATTTGAAAGAAATTCACCGGCAATTTGCAGTGCATCACGCGGATCACTATCGATTTCAAAAACAGCATGAGGATTGCCGACATCGACGCATTGACCACACCAAAAACGACCATTCTGAGTAATTTTGCAGATTTGACCGAGTACAGCTCTCTGCAAAATGACTTCAATGTACCAATACTCATCCGAAACATCCAAACAGTTCACCTGCTGCATTCCGCCGAGTGTGCCGATTCTGAGTGTGCAATTTGTCGAAATGCCATCATATTCATAGAGATGTCGCGCCACACAACGAATGCCATTGCCGCACATGGCGGCAACGGAACCGTCCGAATTGATGACATGCATAGCGGCATTCATAGAGGTATCTTTTAAATCGGATATCGTCTGTGTAATAACGAGAATCCCGTCCGCACCAATACCAAAATGACGATCGCAAAGCCGGCAGGCATGATGTTGACAGAACACAAAATCCTGCGGATTCTTTCGTGCATCGACAACGATAAAATCGTTACCAGCGGCTTCGTATTTAGTGAATTGCATCAGTTGATCTCTTGCAGGCAGTTCAATGGACAGGATGATGCAGAAGTCCCGTTGGCTTCACCATCATCACAGAATTCATATTCTGACTGAACGACACCATCACCGCACCGTTCATTGTATTTGCATTGTGTGCTGCAACGACCATAGCCCTCGCCATTGCTGTCACCATCATCACACTCTTCGCCGTTATATTTATCGACAACGCCATCACCACATTTGGGCGATGCATAAGTACATCCAAGACCGCATCCACCGTAGGATCCATCGTTCTTACCATCATCACAAACTTCACCCAGAGAAGGTGAAACGATGCCATCACCGCAAATGGGAAGGGTGCATTTGGTCGTGCACATGTCGTCATTTGAAGTATTGCCATCGTCACATTCCTCACCATTGGCCGTATCGACAAAGCCATCACCACATCCCGAGAGTTTGCAGGTATCGAGACAATGTTCATGCCTATTGGTATCAGAAGCCGGTGCTGATTTATCGCACTGCTCATGCTCTGGATCAAACACCCCATTCCCACATGTGTCAATCTTGCAGTTGACACACCAGGATTCCTTGGTATCGCAGCCTTCGCCGCTTTCAACTTTGCCGTTCCCGCAGAATGGAGCGAGTTTGCAATGATTGCAGCCATTGGCATGCTGTTCATCGACATTGTTCAGATCGGAAGTAACGTAATCACATTCCTCATTGCCGCGAATAATACCGTCGCCGCAGATAGAATCACATGTACTTTTGCCCATGCTTACAAACCCCGAAATGGTCAGCCGATAACTCGATCCGCCACGGCATCGCTCGGCATGAAACATATTGAGTGGATAGATACCACCGGGGAACATGTGGAACTTACTGGCCGCTGTCGCTGTATCAAGTATTATTTCCTTTTTCCATTGAGGATGAATACCACCAACATCGACCCCTAACCGACCATTGAAGAAAACCCAGACATCATCATCACCATCAAAGATGAGATGCTCACCTCCCTTATACTTAAAGTAAGTCTGAAATTCAGATGTAAATTCGCCATTTCCTGTACCATCTGAACCCGCATTTCCATAACCTTCATTGTCGATTGGCCAGAAAGACGCACTCGAAAACTCATAGGTATCAGACGTACCCGAAACCTTTGTCATGTGAAGTGTTTTTTTAATGGTTTTATTGAGCCCAGGGACATCGGTGTACCACCATTTGAATACAGCAGGACAGGTATACAAATAACGACAATCTGTTCCCTGATGATTGACAGGATCTGGACAGTATATTTGAGTGACCGGTGCCAAATCGGGTTTTCCGTCACTGCCGAGTTCTTCTTTGACTACCCTTTCACAATGTGAATCCGGGCAATAAGAAAGGAAGTCTGGTGATGGACGTCCCACTTCAAGATTGTAGTGATAGACGGGATCGAGATATCGATAGCTCGCACCTGCACCGCCTGGTTTGCAGTCCGCAGGAAGACTGTCATACAATGCCTGGCTGACATAACCATCCGTGCCAGAGGGGGCAGAATGATCGAGATGTCGAATAAAATCGCGATACACAATCGGCAAATCCAGCGTATCTGCTGCTGTTTGAGTCTTTACGGAACATGAATATCCTGTTTCTATTTTGCACTGACTCGAACAACCATCGCCCGAAACGAGGTTGCCATCGTCGCATTCTTCGACATCGGGAATAACAAGACCATCGCCACATACAGGTTTGCAACCAAAATCATTGCAGTCAAAAATGGATTCCTTTTCACACAGAGGACTGCAGCCATCGCCTGCAACAAGATTGCCATCATCACACTGTTCGCCGACTTCCAGAGTTCCGTTGCCGCACCCGCCTTTGACACAGTTTTTACCACTGCTGTCACATTTACAGGCTTTCTGTATCTGACAGCTGACACAGCACTCATTTTTTTCTTCGCAGGTTTCGGCACCTTCGAGTACACCGTCACCACAAGCTGCTTCGGTACAGGCTTCACCACCTGTGGGACATTTCCAACCCATTTGAATCTTGCAGTTCACGCAACCACCACTGGCAGGTGCCTTTCCTTCGTCACATGTCTCATCACCAGTAATGATGCCATCTCCGCAAATATCTTTGGCACAAGGTTTTCCCGGTGTATCACAGTGCCAGCCTGACTCGCGTTTACACGATTTCGAGCAGCCATCTCCCGAAACTGCGTTACCATCGTCGCACGCCTCTGTCCCAGCAACGATACCATCACCGCAGGCCCGGGCATAACAGAATGATTTGCCCGAAACTTTATCCAAATCACAGTCATAGCCCGATTCAATCTGACAAGTATCCGAACAGCCATCGCCCGACACCTCATTGCCGTCATCACAGACTTCTTTGGCTGCAGATTCTGTCACGCCATTTCCACAGGTTCGGGTGCAAACCGAAGCACTCTCCTCGACAACACATGACCACCCCTTTTCGATCTGACAAATCGAAGAACAGCCG
>OCTW011532888.1_pt1 | contig 13429 bp, 15 predicted proteins | sample 1539671 | NCBI WGS metagenome assembly OCTW01 (sample SAMN02144230, study PRJEB22623) | gut metagenome | biome: sheep rumen | host: Ovis aries | place: New Zealand | reverse complement strand
TCTGTTATAATCTCTTATCCAGGAGGATTTGCGAAATGAAACAGAAAAAGCTGAAAAGCGGCAAAGTCGTAAGTTACGGATTCAGCGATCCCGAAATGCACAAGGCTTTGCGTGCGCGCCGTCACACCGTGATCGCCGACAAAAAGAAACAGGCGTCCAAACAGATCTGCAGATCCCGCAGCCGCAGGGATCAGGCAGATTTTTTTATGGCGGAAAGTGTTGTGCTTCAACAATCGCACCTCCTGGAACAACGTATGATAAAATGATTGTACTGTCTGAAATACAAAGGGGATCATATGTACGAAATCTATGAAACAAAAGAACGGATCACCGCCGACAATGACAAAGAGGCGGAAAAGAGCCGTGCATATCTGAAAGAAAAGAATGTTTTCCTGATCAATCTCATGGGCTCTCCCGGATGCGGGAAAACAACCACTCTGGTCAGAACGATCAATGCGCTGAAAGATCAGTACCGGATCGGCGTCATGGAAGCGGATGTGGATTCGGATGTGGATGCCGAAACCATTCATCAGCTGGGCGTGAAGGTCATTCAGCTGCATTCCGGCGGCTTATGCCATATGGATGCGGATATGACCGCAAGAGGCTATATGAGAATGGGCATCGATGATCTCGATGTGGTCATTCTGGAAAACATCGGCAATCTTGTATGTCCGGCGGAATTCGATGTCGGTGCGGCGAAAAAAGTCATGATTCTTTCCGTACCGGAAGGGGATGACAAACCGCTCAAGTACCCGCTCATGTTCCAGGTGTCCGACTGTCTTCTCATCAACAAGATCGACACAAAGGCAATCTTTGATTTCAATGAGGACTTATGCGCAGAACGGGTTCACAAACTGAATCCGGATATGAAAATCTTTGCGCTCAGCTCAAAGACCGGTGAAGGCTTTGATGCATGGATTGAATGGCTGAAACAGGAAATCGAAGAATGGAGGAAGGCATAACATGAAAATCATTGAACTGCATAAATCCGTGACCGAATCCAATGACCGTGATGCGGAAAAACTCAGAAATGAACTCAAAGAAAGAGGAACATTCCTGATCAATGTCATGAGCTCACCGGGAGCCGGAAAGACTACTTTGCTTTCAAGAATCATCACCGATCTGAAGAATGAGCTCAGAATCGCCGTCATGGAGGCGGATATCGATGCCAGTGTGGATGCCGAGAAGATCGAAGCGCTTGGCGCAAGATCCATTCAGCTTCATACCGACGGCATGTGCCATATGGATGCGGGCATGACAAGACAGGGCATTGAAGCGATGGGAATCGAGGAAATCGATCTTGCTTTCCTGGAAAATGTGGGCAATCTCATCTGCCCGGCGGAATTTGACACCGGCGCTTCGAAGAATCTCATGATTCTTTCCATTCCGGAAGGAGACGACAAACCGCTCAAATACCCGCTTATGTTTGAGACAAGCGATGCGCTGGTTGTCTCCAAGACAGACGCGCTGCCATATTTTGACTTTGATATGGATAAACTTCGTGACCGAGTCAGAAGACTCAATCCGAAGATTGAAATCTTCCCTGTATCCGCGAAAACCGGTGAGGGAATGGAAGCTCTTGAAGCATGGCTTCTGAAAGAGACAAAGGAGTGGAAGAATTAAGCGGATATGCATGAATTAGGCATTGTCACCCACGTAGCGAAAACCCTTGATGAGCTGGCGGAGGAAAACCGCATCACAAAGATCGGTTCTGTCACCCTTCAGGTCGGAGAGGTTTCCGGAATCATCACCGATTATTTTGTGGACTGCTGGAATTATTTCCGGGTGAGGCATCCGATTCTCAAAGAGGCTGAACTCAGAATTGAAACCATCCCGGCTGTCACATTCTGCGAAGACTGCAGAAAGGAATATGAAACCGTGAAATACGGAAGAACATGTCCGTATTGCGACAGCGAACATACATATCTGGTGCAGGGAAATGAATGCACCATCAAGGAAATCGAGGCGGAAACCGAAGAAGAGGCTGAATGAGAGTTCAGCTTTTTCTTTTTGCGGATAACATGAAAAAAGCGCCGAAGCGCTTTTTCAGAAATCACATGTATCGGGGTTGATATCGGCGAGACCGTAGTTCTTCATGACGTCCAGATATTTCATATCCTCTTCGGAAATCCGGAAATCAAATACCTCGGGCAGTCTTTCAAATTCCCTGATATCGCTGCCCTGGCATAAGGCAATGCATTTTTTCTCAAGCAGATAGCGGATGCATATAATCCGCGGTGTCGTGTTGTATTTTTCGGCAAAGATTTTCAGTTCACGGCTGTTCAGGATCGCATCATGATCAGGAGGCAGGAAGCCTTCCGTCTGGATGGCATGATCATTGGCACAGTTGAAATTGCCGAATGAAGGGAAACCCGGATACATCCGGATCTGGTTGACCATCGGTGAAATCGATGCCACTTCCAGATAATGCTCAATGTGAACTGCTTCCGAGTTGGCAAGACCGATCGCTCTGACCTGGCCGTTTTTATAAAGTGTCTCCAGTGCTCTCCATGTGTCGGCACTGTTCTGCTCATAATCTTTTCTGAATTTCACCGGATTGGGCCAGTTGACCAGATACAGATCCGCATAATCCGTGCCGACCCGGCGCAATGAATTTCTGCATGCCCTCAAAGCGGCATCATAGCCATGGTCATCATTGCCCAGCTTCATCGTCAGAAACAGCTCGAACCGGGGAACACCGCAATCCTCAATCGCCTTTCTGACAATCTTTTCCGATTCACTGTCCGCAGGAAGATCAAAATGCCTGAATCCTGCCTGGACCGCCTGAATCATATTGGCATAGATGCTTTCCTTATGATCCTTATCAACCCGGTAGCCAAGCAGCGGTATCTTAATGCCGTTGTGTAATGTGATTAGTGTTTCAGAAATTGCGTTCATGATGATCCTCCGGATTCATTATATGCCAGATCAGAAGAATGCAGGTGAAAACAGACTGAAAAATCTTTTGCGTAAATCTCTTTGGGTGTACGTGACAGTGCACATCTCAATCGCTTAAAAAGTTCAGAATATAAGTGCGGCCGGAAAAAGGGCCGGGAAAGGAAAGAAGGTGAACGGAATGAATGAATTCCTGAACGATGCGATGAAAGAGACTCACACCATTGATGTGGACACGCTGTCAGAGGAACAGCTTTACCGGAGATTATCAGAAGGCTTCGACCCGATTGACATTCCCCGTCCGGTAAAGTCCGGCCGCTGACATAAACATTCATCCCATAGATTGTCAGTTAAACAGGGCGGGCTGCTTCTCTCCCCTGGCGGTCCGCCTGAATCGCTGACAAATTCAGCTGAAAAATTTAACAAAATAGTCCTTGCAAAAAGAAACAGTCGATTATATAATCATTGAGCAGACAGCGAGTATGACTTCTTAGCTCAGTTGGTAGAGCAACTGACTCTTAATCAGTGGGTCGAGGGTTCGAGTCCCTCAGAGGTCACCATGGAAGACAGCTTGTGAAAACAGGCTGTTTTTTCTTGTGCTTCGAACTCCTGTGATTACAGATCATTCAAGATGAGATGATTCGTGAATGGTTGGCAGAATTGCTACCTCTATATATTGACGTACAATAAATTGTACGCTAATATATGCCTGGAGGTGGACAATATGATCGCTGTCAATTATTCACAATTCAGAGAGAAAATGAAAAGTTATCTGGATAAAGTAACGGATGACTATGAAACAGTTGTTATTACAAGAAAAGAAAACAAAAATGTGGTTATCCTCTCAGAGGAAACATATAACAACCTGATTGAAAATATTCATGTAATGGGCAGCAAGTCAAATTATGACTGGCTGATGGAATCAAAAGCACAGCTGGAAAAAGGCAGAGTATCCGCTCATACACTGATTGAGGTGACGGATGAATAAACTGTTCACTGACAATGGATGGCAGGACTATCTTTATTGGGAAACAGAAGACAGAAAAACACTCAGGAGAATCAACAAACTGCTGGAAGATATAGACAGAAACGGAAATGAAGGTATTGGTAAACCTGAACCGCTGAGCGGTAATCTGGCAGGCTTCTGGAGCAGAAGAATCAACGATAAAGACCGTCTGATCTATAAAATCGAAGGAAACAATGTTTATGTTCTTGCGTGTCGTTATCATTATGAGGATCGTTGAAAATATACAGACAAGGTTTTTTATATTGTCATCAACATAATGAATGTGCACGCTGACTGCGAAATTCAGCAATTGACAACTGACTCTTTCTGGCGGACGCCTTCGGTGTAATCAGTGGGTTGAAGGTTCGAGTTCCAAGAGAGGTCACCATAAGAAAACCGGCTTGTTTATTTGTTTTGAAAAATCAGCAAATAAACAAGCCGGTTTTGAACGTTTCGGAAAATAATGAATATTATGTTTTAAAGTGAGAAGGATGAAATGGCACAAAAGCAGCCACAGAGACATCGTCAAGCTGTTGCTTGTACGCAGTTATCTGGTATCCGTTCTACAAGGCGTATGAACGTCAGATGGTCGCGGAAGAAAACGCTGCTGAATAAACCTTACGAAGTGTTCTGTGATCCCTCCTTTCTTACAGAACACTTTTTTTGTGCTGCAGACATTCGGGTTGTTCGTTTTTAGATGATTGCATACGCAGTTTTTCGTGTCTATGATTCCGAAAAAGGACCGGGATTTTTATGATCCGCGGTATCACAGACAATATGGAGGACAGAATATGTTTGGAAAGAAAAAACAGGAAGTAAAAGAAGAAGTCGTTGAAATGCCGGAATTTAATTTTCCGGAAGGTTCCAAAGCCACACTGGTCGTGATCCTTGAAAAAGAAAGCCTCTGGAGCAAGGCTGGAGGCCGCGGCGGAACATTCAACCTTCTCATGGCTGACCGCATCAACATGCAGATCGATGATGAGCCGGTCGTCAAGATCGTCCGCAAGAAACCGGATGCACCATTTGAGTTTGAACTGAAGCCGGGTCCGCACATGATTGAATTCTTTGATCCCAACGCAAAGGCAAAGAACAGATTTACTGTCGGTTCCATGCTGGGCTTTATGACCGGAGCAATGAGCGGCAGTGTTTCCAATGCCATCAGCGGCTATGCCGGAGGCATGCGTTCAGAGGTCAAGGATGGTGTCGTACAGTGCTTCCTGAATCCTGAGGATGTACTGACCGTTTCTGTCAAGTGCACCAGCAAGGGTGACGTCAAATTAAAGATCGTTGAATAATCACTGAAAGGAACAGATCTTCATGTTTTTTGACGAACCTGTAAAGGAGAAAGAAACAGATCTGTCCGGATGGAAAGAAATACTCAGAAAGATCGCACAGGAGCAGAAGCACCTGATTCAGCTCCTGTGTGATCCTGACCGGTACGTGTTTTATGCGGACAAAGAAAGATCCAGGGAATATAAAGACGGTTTGAAGCGTCTGGAAGAAGCGAAGGCGGAAGCTGCGCGGTATGCCAAGGAAAACCGCTTGCCTTTAGGCGTTTACTGGTGGAATGTGAACTGGGAAATGTCCGCGGCATGTCTTCTTGATGATCTGCTTTTGGAAGAAGATACAGCAAACTGCCGTTTCAAACGTAAGTGGACGACAGAAGGATACTATGGAGAAAAGACCGTCTGTCTGAATGAGCACATCCATTATCAGAAGTTCTCCGGCTCTTCATCGGTTTCCTATGGAATTGCGTCGGAATACAGCCGGGATGAGATCAAAGAGAAGCTGGCAGACTATAACCGCAATCTGACCAATCTGCATCTGGCTCTGTCGATCGGATCGGATTCATGGACATATTCTCACTATGATCAGAAATATTACCATGGCGCGGATTATATGCTTTCCACGGATTATGTTCTGCAGAGATCAGCCCTGGATACGATGAAGCGGAATGAACTGTATTCCAATCGCACGACGACATATGTCAATGTGAGCGGGTACAGCGGCAACCGCGACACGGTCTATCTGGCCGGCGCATACAGGGTAATGAACGGGATACTGACAGATCTGAATCTGTTTCCCTATGATATTAAAGAACGTACAGGTCAGAATATTCCGAACCTGCCGGAAATCGGCAGTGTATATTCTCCCTGCCGGGCTGCCTGGCAAATCGCGCAGGATGAGAGCATCAGAACAGTTTCACCCGAACTGCTGGGGGAAAATCTTGTAAAACCGGCAGATTCTTTTGATAATGCGGTATTCCAAGCGGAACTGTTTACCTGTTTCGCGGATAAACTGACTGTCTGAGGAAGGAAAAACTAATATGGAATTGAAATGGAAACTTCCTGAAGAAACAAAACTGGATCGTCTGCAGGATCAGGTGCAGACAATTCCGGAGAAACCGGACGGGATGAGTGAAGCACAGATGCAGGAAGCGCTGCAGACAAAAGTCCTGTGGATGCTTTCGTGTTTTTACAGAAATGACGCAGCCGGGCTGAATGAAGCTGCCAGAAGCGTATACCAGTGGCTCCGCGAAGCTGGAAGCCGCGGTTATCAGGGAGATGTATGGGATTATCTGAACCTCGAACTGCTGAAGCTCGATGCCCGCATGTACAGGAAAAGAGAACAGTGGGATGAAGTTCAGAAGGATCTTGAGGCATGCGAACCGATCGTCTCAAGACTGGAGGGATCCCTGCAGTCAGACGCCATATCAGCTGAAGACAGACTGTGTCTCGCAGTTTCGTGCGCGGAAACTGAGATCCTCAGGTATTTCCAGAAAAAACAGACAGGATCCGTGCTGGAGGGATACCAGGCGTTCGGAAGCGTGCGCCGTTTCTTCGAATTTGAGCTGCCGGAGAATTCCATACGAAGCGATGAACTGCGGACACTGGCCGGCCTGCAGCTGCTGATGAGCGCAACAAAGCTGAATCCGCTGAATGAAAAAGAAAAAGCAGCGCTTGCGGCGAAGCAGGGGAATGACATTCTGAATGACACCCAGGCATATTTCGGCGGAGCCGAACCAAATCTTTCAGCCGTGCTGGCTCTTTACAGCAAAGCTCTCTTCACATTCAATTATGCAGAGCATTCGGCAGAAGAGTGGGACAGATTTATCACGGAGTATCAGTCCGATCTTTCCGTACAGAAACAGAAGCTTGAAACATTCGGAGATGTGGAAGAAAATGACAGACTTGCCTGGGCAATGCTCAGATACAGCTATGCACTGATGATCAATTTCGGAGTGCTCGGCGCTGTACAGGCCCCTTCACCGGATTACCGTCAGCAGCTGTCCTATGAATCGATGTTTGCGGGCATGATGCCGGATATCCTGAATACACTTAAGACAGCTGCATTCCGCAGACGGCGGGGCTGGGATCTGATCCTGGATGCGGTGTATGAACTGGCATACCTTTTTGAAATTACCATGATCTCCACAAAGGCGCTGTGCAATAAAGGCCTGCAGGACTTCCCGGCAGCGCAGAATGAAATTGACAGCGCGATGAAGAAACTGAACAGGGGAGATCTCGCTTCTGATACTCTGCAGCAGCTGCTTCTGCAGCTGACATTCCAGTACATCAGTTCACTGATCGAACTGGAAAAAGGAAATGATGCAAGAGCCTACTACATCGCGGATCAGGCATTGAATATGTACAATAACAGTGACCTTGGCTTCCGGCCGCCTGGAATTGAAGGCGCTCTTCTGATGTTCTATGTGCTGGCAGGTCTCGCTGCCCTGAGCAAAAAAGAAAAAGCGCAGGCCCGTGAATATGCTGAATCAGGACTTGCGCTGATCGAAGATGTCTCCCGGGACAAATATCTGTCTGACGGTCAGGATTTCAGCATAGAGAAAAAGGAACTGAACCGGATCCTCAGAAAATCAAAAGGGTTCTTCTTCTGAAGCACATACAATTTAAAACAGACAGTCTGCCTCACATGGACGGCACCGCTGTCTGTTTTTCTAACGGTCAAGAAATCTTGAACGCATGAAGGAAAACTCGCGCATGTTCTGTTTCTGAAGATAATCATCCGTGTATACCATGATCCCTTTCAGGATCTGTTCGCATTCCTGCGGTGACGCGTCTTTTGAGATCTCCTGATAGAGATTCAGAAGGTCACACAGAAGCCTGTCCTTTGCCAGACCTTTGCGGGATCGGTGATCTTTGTCCAGAGGCGCGTATCCCAGAGATGTCAGTTTTGCGCAGACATAGGCACTGCTCAGATATGGCGCGCACAGGATCAGGATATGTCGGATCATGGTAGTCCTTGAGATTTCTCCGAACAGTTTCATGTCCATCGCGAAACGGTTGGCATAGTTGACGGAATCTGCCGACACAGCGATCTGAAAAGACTCCGCTGATGCGCAAAGATAAGAACGCGCACTGATGCAGTACAGATGGCGCAGGCTGTTTTCACTCAGTCGGCTGTCTGTCCGTTCGAATTCCTCCGGCGGGATCTTCATGATGAACTCTTCCCGCATTTCATTCATGACGGCAAGACGCTTTCTGTATTCAGGATCGCTCAGATCACTGCGGGAAAAAGCCCGGTCGCTTCTTTCAAACCAGTTTCTGATCAGATACAGGCGTTCTTCTTCAGAAAGTGAAAGAGCATCCGCAAACGCTTCACATACTTTCCGGCTGCGCGGAAAATATCTGCCGCTGCGCCAGAAGCGGATCTTCTGCCCGGCCGCGCTTCTGTCTGCTTTTTCATGAAAGGTCAGTTCATAGAGAAGACTGTCGCATTCCTGCCGGCTGTGACAGTCATGCGCCTCGTAAAAACGTTCATATTGTTCATTGAGCCACACCTGTTCTTCTCTCGGTCCGCTGTCTGAAGCAATCAAGGCGTCTCTGACAGCCTGCTCGATCATTTTCTTTGTCTGTGCAGTGATCATGCATTCAATATCTCACACAAAGGCTGGATTGCAACGATTTAAAAACTAACAATTGTTTGTTTCTAAATCATTGACCGGTCTGTTTTTTTAGCATTAACTGAAGCTGGTCAATTATGAATACAACAGATTTGGATTATAAGAAAAACAGGCTGAAATGGCTGAAAAATCAATATCAGCTGCGCCAGACACACAGTGATCTGCCCGGTGGTTTTCATCATGAAGAACAGCAGGAACAGATGCTCCGGCAGATTCAGAAACTGGAAGAAGAGATTAATGCGGAAATCGACGGGTCTGATCTGATCAGCGGCTGTTCCATTCTCATCGAACCGTTCAGCGGCAGAGAAAAGCAGCTGAAAAAATGTGAAGAACTGCTCCGCAGGCTTCATGTTGTCCTGTTCAGCGGCATCGGCGGCATCGGTAAAAGTGCCGCAGCCTGTGCCTATGCGCAGGATCATCAGTATGAATACAGTCAGGTGATCTACCTGCCTGCCAGCAGCTCATTGTTTATGAGTATTGTTGATGACACCATTCTTAAGATCCGGGATCTTGAATATTCCAAGCGCAGATACCGTTCACGCAATGCCTATTTCCGCGCCAAATGTGAAGCGCTGGCTGATTTTGCGGACAGCCGGCATCTTCTGATCATTCTGGATGATGTCACAGGCAAAGACAGAAAAGCTCTGGAACAGCTGCTGAGCATCAAAGCAGACTTTATCCTCACTGCCAGGGATATCGCTGCGGATTTTGATTTGGACTGTATTCCTCCGAAATGCCAGATCGGACTGCGTCAGCTTGAGGAAGAAGATGTTCCGGGTTTTGTCAAAGCTCTGCATCCGGAAAGTTTCAATGCCGCGAGTGCCCGTCTTTTTGAAGACTTCACAGCATCCAGCGGCAGACATCCGCTGGCAATGAAGCTGTGGCTGGCAGCGGATCATCCGGATGAGAATACGATCTACAACGACCTTTCTGACATCATTCTGAAAAAAGGCATGTTAAGGAAGGATGAAAAACAGGTGCTCACCAATATGGCACTGATGCCCGGAGCAGGAGTGAATGAATTATATTTCCTTACGATCTCAGGACTCTGCAGGGAGAGCGTCGATGCTGTTGTGCGCCGCTCGCTGCTGAGCAGAACAGCTGACCATGTGCTTCTCATGCATCCGCTGATCCGGCAGACAGTCATGCATTCGATCAGACCTTCTTATGCCAACAGCAAGAATCTGCTGAAAAATCTGGCGGATAATGTGAATAATGCATGGAATGAGGAAAGAAAGGTCAATCTGGCCAAGGAGGCGGTCGTTCTTTCGGTCTGCGCGTGTTTTCCGCATTTGTATCCATGGATGTATCAGTCATTCTCTGAACTCATTACATTCCTGTGGATAACGGAGCATTTTGAAGAGGCTGCGCAGATGGCAGACAGACTGTTTGCGTCTGTGCTGCAGAAATACGGCGAACCTCATCAGATCACCGGTGAAGTTGCATTGCGGACGGCAGCTGTCTATCATAACGCGATGCAGTTTGATAAAGCCAGAGGCTGGTATTTCCGGGCTTATGAAAACCTGTCCGCATGCACTCCGGCAACGAAAGATTACTGCCGCCGCCTGGTGTCCTCCATTTCCCGTATCGCAAGGATCTTCATGCATGAAAACAATGATGCAGAAGCTGTAAAATACATTGAACTGGGGCTGGAAAAAACAGAACAGATGAAACAGGTATCACAGAGCTATGCTTTCCTGCAGTCGTCCTATCTTCACCGCCGCTATGCTGAGATCCTTCTGAAGCAGGGCAATCTTCCTGAAGCAGAGATCCACCGCAGCCGCATGCACTGTGAAATGGAAAGTTATTTTTCTCAGCATGGCATGGAGGAAGTCCGCATGAACGACATCAGGGAAACTGATATTGAGTTTGCCATATACCGGAAAGATTACCGCAGTGCGCTGACACTTCTTTATGAGAATCTTTCTGTCTTTATCCGCTACCGCGGAAACATCCATGAAGATACGCTGCACTGCCGGCAGAAGATCGCAGTCTGCCTCCGTGCCCTGGAAGATAAAAAAGGAGCGCTGGCAATCAGCCGTTCACTCCTCTTCACACTTGAAAATGAATATCCGTATGAAACAAAATGGCACGATGAGGTAAAAGATCTCATTCGTTCCATGAACTGAGATCATTCATGTGATCTGTACAGTGAATGATGATCCCGCCCAATCAGACTGTCTGCATTTCTGGCAGGATCTTTTTCAAACATGTAAACTGAAAGTACAGAAGTGTGAATCAGTACACTGATCATTTAAGAAAGATAGGGAGGTTCGGTATGGGCTCAGTTTCAAAGATCTATTACACAACAGAAATCACACCGGAAAACATCATCAGGCTATACGAAAAGCTCGGAAAGAAACTGACAGGCAGAGTCGCTGTTAAAGTTCATTCAGGAGAAGCAGGAAATCAGAATTATCTGAAGCCGCTGTTCTGGAAGCCGGTCATCGATCATGTCGGCGGCACTGTCGTGGAATGCAACACCGCGTATGAAGGTGAAAGAAACTATACAGACAGGCATATCAGACTAATCAAAAAACATGGCTGGACGGAATATTTCAATGTGGATGTGATGGACGCGGAAGGCGATGACATTGAATTCCCGATCAACCGTTACGGCCAGCATGAAAGACACCTGGCTTCTGACATCATGGGAAAGAATATCCTGAACTATGATTCCATGCTTGTTCTGTCGCACTTCAAAGGTCATCCGATGGGAGGATTCGGCGGCGCACTCAAGCAGCTGTCGATCGGCTGTGCCTCCTGCGCGGGAAAAGTAAACATACACTCCGCCGGCAAATACCGCAGCGCTGCGGATCAGGGGATCGTATGGGGGGATCTGCCTCCTCAGAACGCTTTCCTTGAGTCCATGGCAGAAGCTGCTTCGGCAGTGACGGATCATTTCAACGGAAACATGGTCTTTGTCAACGCGATGGTCAATATGTCCGTTGACTGTGACTGCTGCGCGATCGCCGAGGATCCGTGCCTGAAGGATATCGGCATTCTGATCTCGACAGATCCGGTCGCCATCGATCAGGCATGCCTGGACTTCGTGAAGGCTTCAAAAGATCCGGGAAGAGATCACTTCATGGAAAGAGTCACAACAAGAAATGGTGAATATACGATCGAAGTTGCAGATCGTCTCGGCATGGGCGTCAGAGAATATGAACTGATCGAACTGTAACTGCAATTCTTTCTGAAGAGATTCCTTTTTACGGTGAATATGCCGTAAGAAGGAGATCAATAATAGCTAATATTCATCAACAAACGAGAATTTGTTTTTGCGTTACTCATTACCCTCATTCAGCAAGGACAGAACTTCTGGCTTGAATTCTTCAGCTACATTGTCAATATTGTTCTCCAGTATGGCATACGGTCCATCAGTGTAAGCTTCCACACGCTAATTAAGGGTTTTGCCCCAACACTGTGAAAGAAAGGATGGCTGTTATCTCAAAATTAAAGAGCAGTATACCGTTAACAGAAAAAGACATCGAGATGCTTGAAGACATTATGTGGAATGAACTTGGAACCAAGCAGGACTGCGAAGCAGAATACGGTGAGAAGCCCCTGGGAGAATTTGTCAGAGAGATTGTCGGTTTGGATATGAATGCAGCTAAGGAAACGTTCGCGGATTACTTGAATGATGCCGCACTGGACAGCCGGCAGCTGTAATTCGTAAACCAGATTATAGAATACATTGTTCATAACGGTCTGATGAAAGACCTGTCCGTGCTGCAGGAGTCACCATTTACGGATCAGGGGAGCATTGTTGATGTTTTCACGGACCTGTCATTATGGGCGGGAATCCGTAAAACGATTGACTCTGTGAATGCGAATGCGCGTACCAGCTGATGGCAATTTCGGGTGAAAACACGTAAAAATCATGCTGTTTGCGTATCAAATTGCGTATCAGACACAGAAAAGCCTTTAAATAAACAATGCCGTTAAGTTAAGAAATCCCACCGAAAAAAAGGTGGTTTTTCTTATGGCGTCTTGAATGTAGTGTCATGTAAATATATAATTAATTTGTAAATAAGCTTTAATATCAATTTATTGTAGTGTTATGTTTATCAGAATTGATTCCCGTGTCTATGGCGGAAAAACGCATTATTATGCCAAGCTGGTTGAAAACAAAAGAATAAACGGTAAAGTGGTTCAGTCTATTATTGCTAATCTCGGCCCTGTTACTGAAGATCAGATCCCATATCTCAAGGCGGCTTACGCAAAAAAGAAACCCCGTCTTGTTTATGATGAGACTCCAGAGAATTAGGAGACAGTCATATGAAAAAGGCACATTTGCGATTCCTGAAAGACCTTTCTTACATGCGACAGGAGTCTTTTGCGCAAATTTGCCGTCAAATTAAATCTTCACATTACACCCGAAACAGAAAAATGCCCTTATTGACACTTTTGTATTCCGTACTCTGCCGAAAAGGCAGATCATTATATATGGAATTGAGAGAGTTTAAAGATATGTTCAAAATGTCCTCCAAAATAACTAAGTCCGGATATCATCAGCAGCGGATGAAACTGAATCCGCTTGCCTTTTTGGAACTGTTAAGATTCCACGCAAAAAATATTTATACAGACAAAGAGAATGTTAC
>OCTW011517016.1_pt1 | contig 13430 bp, 21 predicted proteins | sample 1539671 | NCBI WGS metagenome assembly OCTW01 (sample SAMN02144230, study PRJEB22623) | gut metagenome | biome: sheep rumen | host: Ovis aries | place: New Zealand | reverse complement strand
GGAACACATCTGAAACAAGGGCTGTCTTTTCCCATATCGTTTCCTCCAATTCAGTGGATATAACTCCACCTACAATAAAGTTACCTGCTTAGAACTTGTGACCAGCCATAGCCCAAAACGAAACTACCCGTGCTTCTGTAACGTCGTCTACCAGAATCGAATCGTCGATGTTGTCTACGTCGTCGATATCAACCATGAACACATACTCCTGCTGATAGTTTCCTCGGGTTGCAGTATAGTGGACAACACCACCTACAATCGTGAACTTACAATTCAACTCGGCACCGTTGATAACCAGCTGAAATTCAGTGCCGTTATTCTGAAGCGCCGCGTCAAACTGTTCGTAGAACACAGCATCGATTGACTCGATGAGCTCTAACTGCTCAGCTGCTTCGTCCTGGTTTTTATATTCACCTAAGATTATACCGTCGATTGTATATCTTTCCATACGTTACCTCCCACGGCCTCTGTGTTATATTGTAATAGTATTATAACACAGAATCCAATAGCTTCACGAAGTTTCGTAACGGTGTCTCTTCTGGTACCGGGTTCGAGCTGCTTGCTTTTCAGGCTGTTCCTCCAGCATTCCTTCACCTGCATTTGTCTCGTCAGGAGTCGGCTTAACCTTATGTACCTTATCATGCTTAGGAGGTACTGTATCATTCCTCTGTTTAGAAGCATCAGAGTCTCTATGATAGGAAATCACATCGATAGGTTCACCTACTGCTTCAAGTGCCAGCTTGATATATAGTCTGTCGATGCCGTCACCATGAGTTACACGACCGTCCATCACCGTACCGCGACCGTCTGGATTCTTCTGGAACAGATTCTGCATAGGTAGCTTGTAAATGTACAGACTCTTACCGTCCCATCTGCCACCGGTCTTTTTAGCTACCTTAGACTGCTCTTCATTGTATCCGTGCGTGCTGCACCACTCTTTAATTAGGTGGATTAAATCGCTGTCGTCGATGTCGTCACCGTACTGCTTGTTGTACTGGTCAACTGCTTGTCTGAAGCGGAGGCTCGCTGGTGAACTACCTTCTCCCGGCTTAAAGCAGTCAAGAATAAAATCTGACTCTGGTGTGTCCTGTACAATTTTAGCCACCTGTCGAGGCTTTAATCTGGGCTTAACTTTAGGATTAGCCGCAGCGCAGTTCAACTTCTGAAGTCGTTCTGCGGATAATCGGATAGTGCAGTTAATCACTATCGGTTCTTGAATTGACAATCGTAGCATATTATCTACCTCCTGCTATCTAGTATCGTCACGGTATAAATCTACCTACTGCTAACTTAGTAACCCACTGTCCGCCTATCTTTCGCTCATAATGATAGCCATCGGCTGCAGGGCGTACTTCCTTGTCCTTGAATACATCAGTAGCTGCTAGAGTTTCATAAGGAATCTTCTCAGCACCCATTGATAGGAAGATGTGTTCTGGCTTATGAGAAACTTCCTGCCAGCAGTGCTTTGCTTGCCACTCCATAGACTTTCGTACCGCAGCTGCACGTCTTTGCTTAAAGTCTACATCTGATGCGTAGCTATCGTTTGACAGTGCTGCTTTACCGTTTACGGTGCTTTGCTGTCCGAAAGCCACTGTCTTGAGTCCATGCTTAGACTTGCAGATTGTGCAGCAGTAAACACGGTCCCAATCCAAGGTGCTCGCATCTTTCGGTGCCGGTCCGTCGTAGGTAAGCATCCAGACAAGGGAATGGTCTACCATGTCTATCTCGTCGTCGAAACTATGAAATCCACCTACATAGTTGTAGGCGGCATCCATAAACTCCCAACCCTTTCCCACTAATGCCGACTTGATTGATCTGTCGGTTATATAGATATGAGAAGAATTAAGAGAGAGTATCGTCTTTGGTATCCTTAACATCTAACCAAGCTCCTTTCCTTAATAGAGGTGAATTCGCAAGAAGATGTGACAATCCTAAAGTCGAACCTGAATGTCTTCCTCCAGGAACTTTGATAATTCGTCTGGTGCAGACAAGTGACCTTGTGTAGTTCTTGATGCTTTCGTCTGTGATTACCTCATCGTTCGTTCCGATAATGGTAGTCAACAGACCCGGTTCCAATGTACCTAATGCTGCTCGAACTCGAGTACACTCTCTTACCAAGGCGATATCACCGTATCCTAATCTAGGAAGGATTAACTCCGGAAGTAAGCCAGGATTTACCAGCAACGCCGGTAGCCGATACTTAGCAGAACAGTAAACTGCGAAGAAACCACCCAGACTGGTTCCTGCAACACCGTCAACACCTTCTTGCTCTATTATACTGCTCAGAAGGGATGCTGTCTTTTCCATACCGAGATCGTCGTAATCAAGATTAATCGTGATTACGTCGTATCCGTTTTCTTTTAATGCTTCGTAGAGACTGTTGCCAGCAGAACCATGATATCCATGAATGTTCAGAACTGTACCTAACATATTTACCTCCTTGTGCCTACGTTGTTCTTACAATAATATTATAACAGAAATGAGGCGTGAGTACGAAGATTCATAGATTAGACTATCAGCGTGCGATAATTGCTGTATCGTGTTTATGTAACTACATAAGCACTCCTCGTGCATATACGCAAAACCATTGATATTATGGTGGAGATGGTAGACTGTTATACCCTCACAGTGATATAGAAACTGCCCTGATTATTACACCAGGGCAGTCAAGTTCAAGCTAAAGTGGTCTATGGTAGGTATAGACTACCTTTTCTTCATCTGGGTCACCACAACCCCAACCTTCCAGTACCTTGCACATATACCAATCATCTACGATAAAAGAATCGGTAGGTGAGTATTCTAATATAATTGGGTCAAATCTATCTGACTGTGCTGCTAGCGGTATTGATGTATCAACATCAATCTCGACTTCCTCTGCACTTCCAAAATTGTCAAGTGCAGATGCCGAGTAATACCAGAGGGTGAACCTTTTCGGCAGAAGCATACTCACTTCTTCAGGATAAATGTAGCTGACTCGTCAGCTACATGAAGCAGCCAGGCAAGTGGGTTTACATTATACACCTGACTGATGGGCTGGACGTCCCTGACATCCCAGGTACCCATGTGGCAATTGATTGCAGCCGATTCTTCTTCGGTAAGGTCGATGTACCTAGATACAATGAAGACCGACTTACTGCCGTGGCCTCCGAACTTGAACTGCTCGTCGTAGTCCCAGCCCATATACTTCTCCCAGTAACCGGCTTCATTCTTGCGTGATTTTTCAACCTGCTTATACATATTGACCTTGCACACGTCGTGGAGCAATGCCACCTTGATTATCGATTGTTCGGACATCTCTCGGAACTCAGGTCTGTCCTGGAAAGCATTGTATAGACAAACACACTCATCGAACACTGCCAAGCTATGGTCAGCAAGTCCGCCTTCGTATGCGCAGTGATACTTGGTACTTGCAGGTGCGGTGAAAAAGTCGCAGTGCGGTCCGTCGAGCCATGCGATAAGGTCTTCCATACCGGTAGTCTGAGTAGAACGGAGCAGGTTAATGATTCTTTCTCTTGGTGTTTCCATATCAATCAGTTCCTTTCTGTTTATCTTTTTCTGCTAAAGCATTTGCCTTGCAGTAGATGTAATAGTAGCAAAAGTTATCGAATACGTTTCCAACTAAAGCTGCAATGAACAGTACCGTTAGATTCATGGGTATGATTATTGCAATGCCGGCACCCAAGAGTGTTGCCACGCTGCTAACGATATTACAGTTATTATCGTAGCGTTCTCGGCTTCTTTCGTCCGGATGTACTTTAGCCCTGAGACGAATTCCACCATTCGCCATGTTTCGCGTAATAAGTGCGTATATTAGCACGTTAAGGACGAAGTAGAACTTTAGGTCGCCGGTTATCAGAACGTGAGCAAATAGAAATCCGTCAGCTATAATCTCTGCGGTGACAATCCAGAGATAGTGTTTGTATAACATATCTCCTTTCTTGCTCCACAAAAGTCCGAATACGATTACACCTAAACAGGTAACTATCTGCTCACCTGAAATGTAGATATGGTTGACCACCTTCATCATTTCAGCATAAATGTAAGGATAACTCATTGAGTAGAATACGCAGCAAATGAGGTTGGTGGTCAACATGAATTTAGACAGTTTCTGCCGGGTCATTGTGTGTACCCGCTTTCGCTTCATTCGCTCTCTTTACCTTTTGCTTGAGCATCAGAGTTGGCAAGAAACGCTTTATAGCGTTCTTCATACTCGGCCAGCTGAATCTGTTCGAAACCGTTTTCAGTTTCTTTGTAGTACAGATTCAGCAGTACTTCCTGCCCGTTCGGTTCCTTAACAGAACGAATGATGATGGTATCGAACTCACCAGGGTTCGCATTTGTAGCGAAGTCGAATGTTTTAACCATGAACTTGCCATTCGGCATATAAGGCATGGTTAGCGGGTAGAGCTTGCTGAGTTGTCTGTTGATAAAGTTGTTGGTGTAGGTTGAACCGTCGGGATCGACACAGATGAAACGGTCATTGTCATGATAGTAGACAGAGCCGTCCTCTTTGTAAACTGTCTTGAACAGCGAATACATTCTGAGGCACTGATACTCCTTTGTAGTAGGTGTTTCATGTACCAGGTCCCAGACTTCCTCGACATCCTCGATGGGTGTGAGCGGATATCCTGAGCAGAGTCTTTTCAGGATACCTGCGGTGATGTTGAAACTCATGCCAGAGTGTCCGTCACCACAGAGTGACTTGTATGCTTTAAGAGCACTCTGATAACAACCCTTAGCATATTCCAGACCCGCTTCACTTTCGGCTGCGTCTTCGTTCTTCATTGCCACACGCTCACGTTCACAAGCAATGCGGACTTCTTTTTCTGCCCATTCGGTCATGCTCATACAGATACTTCCTCCTTTTTAATTCCAGTGATAATTTCGCTATAAGGTAAACGCTTGATCCATCGGCAGAATTCTTTCCATTCATCCAGCTTGTGACCTTTACGCCAATGGTACATCGCAGCAAGTACCTCATAGTTCAATTTCACAGTACGTCTTTGATTGTAACTGCTAGGCAGTAGCTGTATCAGCTGCCACCACGCTTCCTTGTTCTTTGTCTCAATGAACTGTTCGCGATAGTAGTTCATCAGTTCGATGACTTTCTTAAGCATATCCATTGATTCCAGACCCAGATGGTCGCATGAGAAGTCATCTATGGTAAGCTCTCTATCATGAATCTTGTGCATCGTGCTGCACGAATTCATTTCGATGTGGTCTTCAATGACGTGGTCACCGTCGTAGTCATAGAAGTTCTCCTCGTCGACGAAATCCTTGCCCTTGCGGTACGTCTTGAACTCTTTCCAGAAGTACAGCGGAGCATTGATGTCAACGAACACATCAATAAAGCGACGGTACTTTGCGTGTACCGGACCGCCGGCAGCAAGCTGATTCATCAGTTTCAAGTCTGCCGGTCCGACGAAGTCGTCCTGATTATTGAATTTTCCGAAACCACTGTCTGATTTGTCCCAGCTGTTCTTGGGATTTCTCATGCCCCTGATAGTAGCCTCTAGGCCCACTACCTGGGTATTCTCAATTTGTATCATTAGGCACCTCCTGGCTCATTCTTTTCAGAGACATCTCCTCTAATAGTTGAAAGTGCTCGGCAAACCTTGCATTGTCCTCACACTCTTCGCACTTGCTCATATCAGAACAATAACCATCAAGAATGGGACAATAGTTCTCGTCATTATCCTTCGTAGTTCTATCGTCCCAGAAATTGTATTCAGCCATTGTTCGTCTCCGTATTCGTTTCGATGCTCTTCTGAATAAGGCGAAGCTGACTGTCCCAAGGTGCGAGTGCTTTACCGATATCGACAGCCGTCATGTTTCCAACCAAGCCGTCACCGTAGTTGTCATACCATTCAGCTTTAGCTGCATCCTGCTCAGCACTGTTACCTTCCTTATCGCCGTCTCGATAATTGTACTTGAAAGCATTAAGTTTGCAGAACCAGTACACAGCGAGGTCACCGAATTGGTCTCGCATTTCCTCGATGCACTCTTTCTTACCTGGCTTATTGTAGTGTGACGGGTGGTCTACATTCTTTCTAATGGATTCGTCCATAACGATTGCTCCTTTATAGATGAGCCGACCTCCTGCTGTTATGTAAACGGAAGGTAATCTAGAATCCCTTCCGGTAGCAAATTAGGAGGTCCTAATCTAGAATTGATGGCTCGTGTCTTGCTTATTTCTGACTGGCTTCTCGATAAGACTTAGGCAACTCGACCTTGAAGTTCTCCCACTTCTTGTAGGCGTCGATGTAAGCCTCGTCCTTGTCGCCGTTGTAGGTGACTTCATAATACATACCGTCAGACATGGGAGTACTGAAAAGACCCTTGTGATTCTGAAGTGTCTTGCAGTACCAAACCACATAAACATCTTCTGCTTTGAGCTCCTGGGAATCTGACACGTCACGGTGTTTGTTGAAGTAATCTGCAACAACCTGCTGCCCGAACTTGATAAATTCTGCTGAACCGAACATGGTGCATCTCCTTTCATATATAATGGTGAGCGGGTCTATCTAGCATCAACCCGCTCGGGTAAATTACTTAGGAGGTCTTCCGTATGGCTGGAGAAGACTTTTTGGCTGCTAGAAACCGAAAGGATTTGGGCTTAGACAAGCCCTGGTCAAGGCCTAGGGAGTCGAACCCTATCTAACGCTACGCACCACCCTGCTCTTTTCAGCCGAGACTCGAACTCGGATATGTAGCGTTCCTTCCGTTGGATATGCCTTGATATGTGAGACAATCGTATAGGTTATTCCCTGCTTTATTCACCTACTCCACAATGAGCATTATGAATTTAGTTAAGGCATTTACAGCAAATTCTCGATCGGTTCCTTGCTGTCGGGCAGGAGGCCGGCACTTGCATCCGGTTTTAACCTCCAGAGCCACTCCGTAATCTTTTTCAACCCGTTATTATGTCAGCCATGGGCTCGATTGTCTCACTGATTGGGGTAGCGGGATTCGAACCCACGAATGGCAGTGTCAAAGGCTGCTGCCTTACCTCTTGGCGATACCCCAGCAAAAATCCCAGTTCTAGAACTGGGATATAAGATCAGCGATTTTCTGAATTGGGAGTCTTCTGTCTGATGCCAGATTCTGGTGTGGTCGGTTTGACCTCTCTCGGTTCCTCGTTCGCGAACTCCTCGAAGTATTTCGCAACTACACGAAGACCGTTCACGAAAGATTCGAGCGTATCCAGATCCACTCTGTCGTCTCTGAGGTCCTTTCTGAACTCACTGATACCTTTCTCGAGTTTTGTCAGGCCTTCCTTTGCCTTGTGAGCATCGGCATTATTGAATACAACAACCGTAACCTTCATTCTGTTACCTCCTATGGATTAGCCTTTGGTTTTGTGTTTACTGTATATGTATTATAACACAGTACCCGGTTTTGAACCGAAGATGCTAGATTCTCAATCCAGATTAAACTCATCATCTGAGTCGTCTGGGTCTTCCTCATCGCAGCCGTCCTCCTCGGATGCTCGATCAGATTGTTCCGGAAGATCTTCCATTTCTGTTGCGAGCATCTTAGCAAAAATGTGCGGCAGCCCGGTAGCTTCAAGCTGCTTGGTAATACTCCCGATAGTAAGTCTGCTCTTGAGAGCTTCGCAGAAAGTATCATGAGCAGATGCTACCAATTCAGCGTATTTCTCAATCTGAGCTTCTTCCTCTGGTGTGGGCTTTCCCCCTAAGAACTTACTGAAATCCGGACGCTTGTCCTCGATGCAATCAAGCAAGAAGTGTGAACATACCTCAAGGAGACCTTCGTAGGCATCCTTCTTGCTGCAATTTGCAGACATTGCTACGCCAGAATCCTGAAATACCATCGCAAGGTATCCATTATTCGGCATTGCGGTAAACACGGAAATCTCCGGATTAGTCTTATCCATTTTATCTTCCTCCCTACTCTTCATATCAGGCACCATCCTTGTAATATCGATTGCTGCAAACACCAACCATTGTTCTGGCAGGTATCAGGTAGATATATCCTTCTAGGTTTTGCTGCCATGACTGCCTCCTCTCGGTCTCTCAAATGTTCTTATCTGTTCTACATGACCGCACATACATGCAGCATTTGAAAGTGCTTTGAGTTTGGATTCGGTAATCCACCAATACCAAGCACGGTCATCGACAACCCTGTAGACTAAGAACTTACCCACAGGGTTGCTTATGTCTTTCGGAAACCCGAACACAACCAGGCTACCATTTACAAGGACATTCTGAACAAACGGATTAGTCTTCTGCATTGATGTAAACCCTCACGCAATCGTTGAACACATACCAGCACAGAGTTTCGAACTCAAAGTCGGTGATCGTCAGGTCGTCTGTGCAAGAATGCTCCCAGATGTTTTTAGCAACTCGGAGGAAATCAGCATCGTCACGAGCGCCTCGAGCTATTGCGAACATTTCGCTGTACTGCTCGTTCGTACCCTTACGATACAGATTGTATCTGATGCAAAGGCTTCTGAGCGCCGAAATGTCCATTTTACGGGTAATTCTGATATCGTCCATGATGTACCTCCTTGCTCGTAGTTGGTTGTGTTTTATTGTATCACTATTATAACATATAATACACCATGAAACGAAGTTAATGTGCACCGTCAACTTCAGACTTGACGGTTATCTTGTGCTCATCGACATTATACGCCTTGCACAATATCTTCTTGGCATCTTCAAGAGTGACTATTCTTCCGCCGAATTCCCACTCATAACTCGCTTTAACGAACTCATCAAGTATCGCCTGCACAATCAAATCGTTCATAGATACACCTCCTTACAGTACCAGACACCCAGACTTCTGACACAGAACTTTTTGCATAACTATCTTGGTAACCTGTTCTAACTTTCGATAAGAAGCTTCAGCGAACGCTCGGTCAATAACATCTACAAAGGCACACGGGAAAAGTTCGTTGGATAGCGGACCATTGATTATCTGGGTGAGAAAGTCCCTGTCAACCGTACTATCAACAGGAATATTAAAGACGGTTGAGTACTCCTCGACGATACGAACTGCACAATCAGGCTGTTCAGACTTAGGAATAGGCTTAACGTCAATTCGGTTGAATCGCCGAACGAGTGCCTTATCCTTAGAAAGAAATTCATTGAACTCGTCTACTGTTGTGGCAGCAATCACACAAAACTCACCTCGAGCGAGTGCCGGTTTGAGGAGGTTTGCAGCTGACACAGCACCTTCTGCTTCACCCAGCGTAGAGAGTATATGTGCCTCATCGATGAAGAGAAGAACCTTTTTCTTTGAATCCCTCAGCTCTCTGATAATATTTTCAAGACGTTCCTCGAATTCGCCTCTGTACTTCGAACCTGCCAGCAAGTCACCAGAAGATAACTCTATCACAAGCGGGAGTTCTGGAGATGATACCTCCTCTATTTCAGGGAGGTATCCATCATTTTCTTCCTGCTTTGACAACCAGTTAGCGTAGAGCTCTTCCTCAAGAACCTGGGCAAGCCCTTCAACAATAGCTGTCTTACCACAACCAGCTGCACCGATGAGCATAACATTCGGCTTGGTGCGTCGCCTGAGTGCAATGCGGATTTCCTCGATGTCTTTGCTTCTGGCATAGCACTTAGGTAATGCACCGGTTGCTGCTAGCAAAGTGAGATTTCGTCCATACCTGCAGATATTCTCGCACTCTCGATTGATATTTTTCAGTCTGCGGATATAATCATTTTTTCTGTCCATATTGACCCTCCTATATTGACCTAGAATCTTGATTCTGGTCTAAGTTCATTCCTAACCTACATAAGCAGTTAACCCAGGCGATTTCTTACCTCATCTTCACAGACTCCTTTATGTCTATTGTATCCACATTATAACATAAGAAATGCGTGAAGCACGAAGTTAGAATTGTCCCGCTTTAATACCATGAATTAGCTGTAAGACAATCTGAGTAAGTTGATTAACCAGACACTGATTGAACATAACCCAGTATTGCTTAGCGGTGTGTTCATCCATGTGCAGAACTTCACGCTCAACTGCCACATCGGTAGCTACCTCCTGCACAGTCCGCTCAAGAACATTGAACAGCTTAAAGCCAATCTGCAGACTGATGCGGTTGGGGTCATCAAACCTCGGCTTATCTCTGACAGCAGCACGAACAACCACATGGTCAAGCTGTCTAGGAACCCATGCTTGGATTGCCTGACCGATGTATTCTTCAGCTTGTTCCACGAGCTTATCCGTCTCGGTTTTCGGTGCTGGTGTGATGCCGGTTAGAATTATGCTTTTCTTTTCACCGACAGCCTCTGGGTTGTTTTCTATATACTTTTCCATAGCTTCTCCTTTTGATATTGATTCGAACTCTTCAGCGGTCAGATGTCCCCTTAGAAGCATATCCTTAGCGTTGTAGGTCAGGGGATATTCTTTCTGGTGATGTGCTTCAATTTCAAGTATCTTGTCTAGATTTGGCATAATAAACCTCCTATATTAGCGTCCTGCAAAGTGAACTGAGTCGCTGATGCCAACCTAAGGCAATAACACCGGGTCATTAGTCAACTTGCTGAACTCACCGAGTGACATAGTATCTTTGAATTTCATTTAATCATCTCCTTTCTGAATATTATCCAAGAATTGTCGAAACTGTTCACGGAACTGTTTTCGATACCTAGCAATCTGTGGCTGAGAGCATTGATACTTGATCGCAATATCTTTTTGCTTAGGTGATTCTCCGTAAGCTGCACCATAAGCAAATTCCTCACATACATCTTTGTATCTACCGTCAGGTAATGTTGCCAAGAAATCATCTATCTGGTCTTCAAAAAGACCCGGATAAAAATCCGGTTCAGCTGGGATAAAGTCACCATATCTAGCGCTGTCACTCTTTTCATCATCTACTAGAGCGTCCAACGACCCGATTATAATCTGGTCAGCCTCACCCTTCTCCCAGATACGTCTGGGTATGCGAATTGTCGAGCAGTTCTCTCGGCAGAATCTCTGCATAGCTCCTTGGATGCACGGTACTGCATACGTCGCAAAAGCAAGACCTCTACCCTGGTCGAATTTCTGACAGACTCGCCAGAGTTCTATAAACCCTTCTTGTAGGCAGTCATCATACCAAGTCTTCGGACAACTAACCCGCTTTATACAATAATACACCAGATTCTGATTCTTTTCAAATAGTTGCTCGGGAGTCATCATTACCTACCTCTTTTCTGAACACACAGACATTATAGGTAACAGAAGACTTCTTGATACCATATTTCTTGGACATCTGAGTAATGGTCATGGTAGCATAGTCAGCAAGAAACTGTTTCTTCTCCTCAAGTGACCATTTATGTCTTTTCTTTGCTTTGGGAGCTTCAGATTCTGATTTCTCTCGCTCCTGACGAAGCTCGGCTACTCGCGTATCGATGGCTTTATCAAGTTCTTCTCCTTCCGGAGTGGCATCGAGTATTATTCGCCTACCCGGCTTATCGCCGCTTTCCTCAGGCTTGCGTCGCTCAGCTGCTATCTTACGCATAGCCTGAACATCTGCTTTGTCAGCATACTGCAGTTCAGCATCTCGGTATTCCGTACCGTTAAGCAATGCGGTAGTGTCCAGATTGAGATTGAACTTCTTAATGAGCATAGCTGCCAGAGCTTCAACTCGCATACTGACTTCTTTTTCTTTCTGAGCTTTAATTCGCTTTGCTTCTGTCTCAGCCAGTTCGTTGATGATACGCTCCAGAATGTGCATATCAGCTACTCGCGGCTTAAGCCCAAGCTGTCGAGTAAGTGCTTCGTCCACCTTATTCATCAGCTCAATGCTGAGTGAATACATGAACCTAGATTTAGAAGTGAGAAACACCTCGACGCTCACGGTAGTAATCTGTTCACATAGGATAAGCTGATTGCGGCCGCCTTCGGGTCCTTCCATGTATCTAAAATAGACGTGCATAGGCAGATGGTCGGAATCACGAGTTGTAAGCGGGACGACGTTGAATATGGGTGCATTGAGATTATTTTCCTCGCATGATACGATAAGATAAGGTCGGGATTTCTTCTGTACAGACGATGTCTTGCTTCCGTCACCATTCTCATTATCAAAGTGCAGGAACCAAACGTCACCTCGTCTGTAACGACTGTACCACCTATCCATATTGTACCTCCTAATGTAAAATTTACATACATATTATAACAGATTCTACCGTGAAATACGAAGTTGTGAATGTGTAGCACGCTGTGGTTTACCACACGGTTGTGCACCGTGTATAACTTTTATAGTAAAACCGCGGAATCGTGTGCATGCAACAAAACGCTGTAGGAGAACCTACAGCGTTTATTGGTGCCGGTAACCGGATTCGAACCGGTACGATGCATTCATCGAGGGATTTTAAGTCCCTTGCGTACTACCAATTTCGCCACACCGGCACAAGAACAATAGCTAAAGCTAACCTAGGCTTGTCGTGGTTTATCGCGATTCACCTTACTGCCTGTCAGCAGACGTCTCTGTAACTGCCACCTAGGCTAACCTGCTGGTTTTTTGGGGCGGGTTTAACCGGCAAACCACTACCCCTTAGGATAAATCCGCTTGGGTAAAACTGTCTCATTATATCACCTCTGATAAAGTTGGTGGTGGGTCGGATTACAACCATTGCAACCAGATGCTCGAGCACCTAGCTCCTGCCGTATTCGTCACGTATCATGAGGTATTATCCGCGCTAGATAAACTGCATGACCGTCAAGGTTGCCCACCCTTTTGTATGGGCCTCCTGGGGCTCGAACCCAGAACCTCCCGGTTATGAGCCGGAAGCTCTAACCAATTAAGCTAGAGGCCCTATTAGTCTATGCCACCTACTCTTTTATTCAGCGACACAGACTGCTACGCTGCAGAGTCTAGATATATCGTTTCACTAGATGAGAACAGAGTAGCTTAAATCTCATTGGTGCGAGCTGCAGGACTCGAACCTGCATGATTCTGTCTTGACACTACCAGAACCTTTCTATCTTATCTGCCACATCGTAAGTGCCTACTCGAACAGCCTCGATAGCGTTTGTATTCCAATTCCACCAAGCTCGCAAATGCCTCTTTATCGTAGAGGTTTATGCCGATAGGCTATCCAAACCTAGAGACAACGCCGGACTAAACCGGAGGACTGTTGGCACATCCTGCTAGATAATGTGACGACCGTCAGCAAATCCCAGATTTCCCAATAATGTATTAGTATCAGGAAATAAGCTGCGTTTCTTCCTTCGTCACGTCTGGCGCCGATAGTAGGATTCGAACCTACGGTACCTTGCGGTATCACTGGTTTTCAAGACCAGCTCCATAAACCTCTCGGACATATCGGCAATTTAATGGTGCTCGGAAACAGATTCGAACTGTCACTGAATGGTGTTTGAGACCACTGCCTCTGCCGTTGGGCTACCCGAGCAAAGAGTGACCCCGAAGGGTCAAAAGAAAATAAGATAAATGTAGAACAAAAGAA
>OCTW013433677.1_pt1 | contig 13432 bp, 10 predicted proteins | sample 1539671 | NCBI WGS metagenome assembly OCTW01 (sample SAMN02144230, study PRJEB22623) | gut metagenome | biome: sheep rumen | host: Ovis aries | place: New Zealand | reverse complement strand
GGAGTTCAGACAATACTTCCAACCCCTGTAAACTGACGCAAAGGGAGCCTTCAGCACTATCGTCTGCAACTCCTGTAACTCCTGAACTCCACGAAGTTGAGCGAATGCGAAACTTGAAAAGAAGATGAATAAGGAACCGATGAACTGGCTGAAGTGGCCATTGGAGCACCATTCCATCATGCTGCTCATCATTGCCATCTTGTTTGGGTTGGGCATCTACGGCATGTACGACATGCCAAAGGATGAGTTCCCCCATGCCACCATCCGTCAGGGTGTTGTGGTGGCGGTCTATCCAGGTGCTACCACCGAAGAAGTGGAGCAGCAGGTGGCGCGCCCGCTGGAGCGCTACCTCTTTACCTATGGCGAAGTGAACCGTGTGAAGACCACGTCGACCTCGCAAAACGGCATGTGCTTCGTCATGGTGAGGCTCAATGACGACGTGAATAACAAGGACGAGGTGTGGAGCAAGCTGAAGCACGGTCTCAACTCGTTCAAGGCATCGCTGCCGGCTGGCGTGGCTGCCATCGTGGTGAACGACGACTTCGGCAACACCTCAGCCCTGCTCATCTCCATAGAGAGCGGCCAGCGAAGCTATCGCGAGCTGAAGGATTACAGCGACCGCCTGAGCGACCGTCTGCGCCGCATCCCCTCGGTGGCCAACGTGAAGCTCTACGGCGAACAGAAAGAGCAGATAAGCCTCTACATAGACCGGCAGCGGCTACAGGCCTACGGCATTGGCGAGCAGACGCTTTTCAGCCATCTGCAGGCACAGGGACTGACCACCATGAGCGGAAGCATCAGCGATGACGACCAGCAGATACCCATCCACATAGAGCCCACTGAGAACAGCGAGGAGGAGATTGCCGCCACCATCATCTACAGCGATGCCGCAACGGGAAAGATGGTGAGAGTGGACGACGTGGCGCGCGTGGTGAGGGAATACGACCCGCTGGACAGCCGCATCGAGCAGGACGGCCATCCCTGCGTGTTGCTCTCGATGGAGATGACGCCTGGAAACAATGTGGTGCAGTATGGCGATGAGGTGAACCGCGTGCTCGATGAGTTCCGCGCAGAAGAGCTGCCCGATGACGTCAACATCACGCGCATTGCCGACAAGCCCAAGGTGGTGGAGCTCAGCGTCAGCTCGTTCCTGCGCGACCTTCTCATCTCCATGGCAGTCATCATCCTTGTCATGATGGTGCTGTTTCCGCTGCGGTCCGCCATCGTTGCTGCCATCACCATCCCGCTGAGCACGTTTGTCTCGGTGGCCATCATGTATCTGGTGGGCATCGAGCTCAACATTGTCACACTGGCAGCCTTGATTGTTGTGCTGGGCATGATTGTAGACAACAGCATCGTGGTCATCGACGGCTACCTGGAATACCTCGGCAAGGGCTATGAGCCAAAGGTCGCAGCCCTGCAGTCGGCACGCCAGTATTTCATGCCGATGATGCTGGCCACGATGTGTATCTGCGCCATTTTCTTCCCATTCCTGTTCACCATGAAAGGTGTGTTCCACGACTGTCTGAAGGACTTCCCGTGGACCATCACCATCAACCTCATGGTGTCGTTGCTGCTGGCCGTTACGGTGATACCCTGGCTCGAAGTGAAGCTCATCAAGCCGAAGAGCAAGCTCATCCCCCAACCCACCAACACCCAACCCCCATCACCCAACACCCATCAGGCCTCCAAGGGCTCTATCATCACCCGTGTGCAGCTCACCTACAACCGCGTGCTCGACGTCACCTTCCGGCATCCGTGGCTCACCATCATAAGCGGACTGGTGGTCATCATGCTTTCCCTGCTCATTGTGCCCTCGCTGAAGATACGTCTTTTCCCATACGCCGACCGCGACCAGTTTGCCGTGGAGATATTCCTGCCAGAAGGACGGGGCATGAAGGAGACGACGGCCATCGCCGATTCCGTGCGCCACGTGCTACAGAAAGACGAGCGCATCAAAGGCATCACCGGGTTTATCGGGTGCGCGTCGCCGAGATTCATGGACGCATACGCTCCGCAGATGGCCGGCGCCAACTACGCACAGTTCATCGTCAACACCACCGGCGACAAGGCTACGCTCGAGTTGCTGGCAGAATACCAGCCGATGATGAGCGAGGCCTTCGCCGACGCCTACGTCAAGTTCAAGCGGCTCGATTATCTCGAGGTTAACGAACTGGAATACCGCTTCTATGGCGACGACCTTGACTCGCTGCATGCCGTGGCCGACAGGATGATGGCACACATGCGGCAGATGCCCGAACTTGAATGGGTGCACACCGACTTCTACCAGCCTTCGCCCATCGTCAGCGTCACACTCGACCCTGTCATGGCCGCACAGATGGGACTCAACCGCACCACCGCCCAGCTCACCCTGGGCACGCTGACCAGCAACCTGCGCGTGGGACAGATATGGGAAGACGACTACGAACTGCCCATCGTGGTGAAGGATGGTGCCGACATCACCTTCTCCGACATCGAAGACCTCGCCATGCCTCATCAAATGTCGGCCATCACCAATCAGCTTTCCGCCATCACCCATCATCCATCACCCATCACCTATCCCCTGCGACAGGTCGCCAAGGTGACGCCTCGGTGGAGTGAGAGTCGCATCGTGCACCGCGGCGGAGAGCGATGCATCACCGTCACCGCACAGTTCGCACAGGGTGTATACACGGCACCGGTGGAGAAAGCACTCGCCGCACACATGCAGCAGATGACGCTTCCCGATGGCGTGCGATGCGAGGTGGGAGGCGAGATAGAATACGGCGACGAGGCTCTGCCGCAAATCTTCTGGGGCATCGTCATCGCAATGACCATCGTGTTCTTCTTCCTCCTGTTCAACTTCAAGAAGTTTGGCATCACCACCATCTGCATGGTCGCGCTCGGACTCATGATTCCCGGCGCACTCATCGGACTGGGACTCATGGACCGTGCCCTCGGTCTCACCTCCATCTTCGGCCTTATCACCCTCATGGGAATGATTATGCGCAACGAGATCCTCATCTTCGAACATGCCAACAATCTGGTGAAGAATGCAGGATCTTCCGATGGCACTGATTCGGCAAAAGCAGGTTTTCCTGTTGTCAAGCGCGCTGCCTACGAGGCGGGCAAGCGACGCATGGTGCCCATCTTCCTCACCACGGCGACCACAGCCGTCGGCGTCGTGCCTATGATCATTGCGCAGTCTTCCTTCTGGATGCCGGTGGGCGTCACCATCTTCGCCGGCGGCATCGGGTCGCTCATCCTTGTGGTTACCATGCTTCCCGTCATCTATTGGAAGGTTGTAGGAGAAGCCCCAAGGGGGATGTCTACAGAAAAAGAGTATCTTCATGAAACAAACGAAGTGATATGAAACAAACAATCATAGCCATTCTTCTGGCTAACCTCTCAGTTCTCAGTTCTTTGCAAGCAAAGCGACCAATGTCGAGCGCTCAGTTGAACACTCCCTCGGGGTCTTGTGAGGCCTCTCACTTATCACTTATCACTTATCACTTAAACATCCCCCTCGGGGGCTTGGGGGGCTTCTATCATCGGGGTCTTGGGGGGTCTCTATCCTCAACGGCAGGCGACGAGGTTCCCACATTGCGACTGACGCTCGCGCAGCTCCTCGACTCCGCCTTCCAGAATAATATCTCCCTATGCAACACACGGCGCAGCGTGGACGTGGCCCAGGAACAGCGTCGCGAAGCCTACACACACTATTTCCCCACCGTCAGTGGTACCGCACTGTGGTTCAACGCGAACCGCGGAATGGCGCACACCACACTCAACCCGTCAGAGATAATTCCATCGTCACTGACGTCCATGCTCGCCAACATGCTGCCACAGGAAGCACTCGCTGCACTGGCATCGCCTGCCAGCATCTCGATGATGAAAAACGGGACCATCGCTGCCATCACCGCCGTGCAGCCCGTTTTTGCTGGCGGACAGATTGTCAACGGAAACAAGTTGGCCAAGGTGGGCGAGGAGGCGGCCAGGCTGCAGGTGGAACTGTCGGAGAACGAGGTGGAAAAGAATGTGGCGCAATACTACTGGCAGCTCGTCGCCATGAAGGAGAAGATGAACACCATCAGCGCCGTGCAGGAGATGCTGGCCGACATACGCAAGGACGTGGAGACGGCAATGAACGCAGGCGTCGCCATGCGCAACGACCTCTTGCAGGTGCAGCTGCGGCAGAACGAGATGGAGAGCCAGCAGGTGAAACTCAACAATGGCATGCAGGTGGTCAGACTGCTGCTCGCGCAGTATTGCGGCATCGGGCAGGAGTTCGACGTGGCTGTTCCCGACACGAAAGCCACAACGCTCCCAGCAGCGCCACAACAAGGTGGCGCCATGATGCAGGAGGTGAGTCGTCTGCCAGAGTACCAGCTGTTGCAGAAACAGGTGGAGGCAGCCGATTTGCAGCGCAAGATGGCCATCGGGCAGAACATGCCTTCGGTGGCTGTGGGCGCCGGCTACAACTACCATAACCTGCTCGACAACGACAGAACCTTTGCTATGGTGTTCGCCACCGTCAGCGTGCCCATCAGCGACTGGTGGGGAGGCTCGCATGCCGTGAAACGAAAGAAGATGGAGCTGCAGAACGCTGTAGACCAGCAACGCGACGGTGAACAGAAACTGGCCATACGATTGCAGAACGCCTGGAACAGCGTTGGCGAGAGCCATCAGCAGCTGATCATCGCACAGCAGGCCATCGAACAGGCAGAGGAGAACCTGCGACTCAACCGCGACTATATGAGGGCAGGAACCATCAAGATGTCAGATCTGCTTGAGGCCCAGCTGCTTTACCAGCAGGCACTCGACCGACATACCGATGCCTTCGCCGACTATCAGAGCCGCCTCCTCGACTACAAACAGGCAGCAGGAATACGTTGACGGGAGACAATGGTATTAAGTGAAAAGTGAAAAGTGAGAAGTGAAAGGCTTCCCGCAAAAGAATTATGACTCAACTTTCGGTAATTCAGGAGTTCAGGAGTTCAGGAGTTACAGGAGTTACAGACGATACTTTTAGTGCGATTCTTTAAATGGAGCAAATTAAACTAACGTCTGTAACTTCTGAACTCCTGAACTTCTGAACTCCTGAACTTCCGAGAGTTAAGTTATAATAATTATGGTCATTTCTGTCCAAAAATCTTCGTGCGGCAGCAAATTCTTCACTCTTCACTCTTCACTCTTCACTTTTTTTTCATACCTTTGCAGCCGCAACATAACGATGGAAAAGATGAGAAAACTGGTTTTCGCAATGGTGGCTTTCCTTTGTCTCTGTGCCTGTCGCAATGGACAAGGAGAGCAGACTGCTAATGTGGGCGACACACTGAAACTCAAGTATGCCGAGCACCTGGAAATCGTGAAACACGAAGGCTACACGGCAGTGAAACTGGCTGACCCGTGGAACCTCGGCAAGACGCTCCATACCTACCTACTGGTGGCCAAGGGCGAAGAGCTGCCCGCCGAAGCCCGCCGACAGGCGCAGGGAGCCGTGTCGGTGGTGCGCATTCCCCTTGAGCGAACGGTTGTGGCCACCAGTGTTCACTGCGGACTCATGCAGTCAATGAACTGCCAGCAGGCCATCGCCGGCGTGTGCGACGTGCAATACATCAACCTGCCCTTTGTGCAACAGGGGGTAAAGGGAGGCAAGATTGCCGACTGCGGCAGCGGATTGCAGCCCACCTTGGAGAGTATCATCGACCTGCAGCCCGACGCCATCTTCCTCTCGCCCTTCCAGAACAGCGGCGGCTACGGACGCATCGAGGAGCTCGACGTTCCCATCATCGAGACCGCCGACTACATGGAGACCTCGGCACTGGGACGAGCTGAGTGGGTGCGCTTCTACGGCATGCTGTTCGGAGCCGAGCACGAGGCCGACAGCATCTTTGCACAGGTGGAGCGCAACTACATGGAGCTGCGCCAGAAGGCCCATGAGTCGACCACGCGTCCCACGCTGCTCATGGACAAGCTGACTGGTCCGGTGTGGTATGTTCCTGCCGGACAAAGCACCGTGGGCAAGGTGATTGCCGACGCCAACATCGCCTATCCCTGGGCCGACGACACCCATAGCGGTTCGCTGCCCCTGCCCTTCGAGACCATCCTCGAGAAGGCTGCACAGGCCGACATCTGGCTCTTCCGATACAACAACAAGGGTACATTCCGTCGCGAGCACCTCCTGCAGGACAACAGCGGCTACAGCCAGTTCAAGGCCTATCAGCAGGGCAACCTCTTCGGCTGCAGCACCGAGACCTCCACATTCTACGAGGAGACGCCCTTCCATCCCGACCTCCTGCTGCGCGACTTTATCTGTATCGCCCATCCCGACCTGCAGCTTGGTAGTCCGAAGTATTTCCTGAAGATAGAGTAGGAGATAAACCACCCTAAGACCCACCCCAGCCCTCCCCAAGGGAGGGAGCCCAGTGGCGCTCCTCATCCATCAAACCATCATCCTTCATCCATCACCCTTCATCCAATCCATCCATCATCCAATCCATCCATCATCCAATAATTCCATCAAACCATCATCCTTCATCCATCACCCTTCATCCATTTACTCCATGAATACCTCCCACCATACGCTCCTTTTCATCATCCTCGTGCTGCTCATCGTGTTGTTTTTCGGCATCAGCATGGTGGTGGGAGCCGTTGACATTCCCCTGTCCGACGTGGCCAGCATCCTCACCGGCCATGAGTCGGAGCGCGCCTCGTGGCAGTACATTGTGCTGCAGAGCCGGTTGCCACAGGCTCTCACCGCCGTTCTCTGCGGTGCCTCATTGGCCGTGAGCGGTCTGATGCTTCAGACGGCTTTCCGCAACCCATTGGCCGGCCCCAGCATCTTTGGCATCAACAGTGGCGCCTCGCTCGGTGTGGCCTTGGTGCTGCTTCTCCTTGGAGGCAGCGTCACGGCGGGCGACATTACCATCTCCGGATTCATGGCCGTGCTTCTGGCAGCCTTCATTGGAGCCATGCTTGTCATGGGCATTATCCTGGTGTTTTCCACCATTGTGCGCAACAACATCATGCTGCTTATCATTGGCATTATGATAGGCTATATCACCTCATCGGCCATCTCACTGCTCAATTTCTTCGCCACCGACCAAGGCGTACAGTCTTACATGATGTGGGGTCTTGGCAACTTCGGCGGCGTCACCATGAAGCAGATGCCCCTCTTTGCGGGCATCACCGTGGTGGCTCTCATGGGTTCGCTCATGCTCATCAAGCCCCTCAACGCTCTGCTGTTGGGCGAGCAGTATGCCGAGAACCTGGGCATCAACACGCAGCGGGTGCGCAACTATCTGCTGCTGGTTACCGGTATTCTGGCTGCCGTGACGACGGCTTTCTGCGGTCCTGTGGCCTTCATCGGCCTGGCTGTGCCCCACATTGCCCGTCTGCTTTTGGGCACCGACAACCACCAGTATCTCATGCCGGCCACCATTCTTTGCGGATCGGCCATCGCCCTTCTGTGCAACATCGTATGCGTGCTCCCCGGCGACGCCGGCATCATCCCGCTCAATGCCGTTACGCCCATCATGGGAGCGCCCGTCATCATCTACGTCATTGCCAAGCAAAGACGGTAAGACAGCAAGCGTAGAAAGTCATCCTAAGTCCTTGATTCTGTTGTGATTAGGTCGTGATATTGTAGTCCCGACCTTGTCTTTTTTTTGCAGGACTCGAGTCCCGACGGCGGAAGGACTCGAGTAGTTTGGCGCGCGGACTCGAGTAGGACGCCAATCGGACTCGAGTAGTTTGGCGTGCGGACTCAAAACACCAGCCAAACAAATCAACAAACATCTGCCAAACAAATCAACTTTTGACGGCAGAAAAAGTGAAGAAAACTGCCGTCAGAATTATTCCATAACAGCATTCTGCCCGCGAAGACCTATAAAACCTGGGGTTGCAAACGGCGGGCTGCGGTCATATCGCAGCCTACGGGACCTGCAACTACTTGGCGGTTAGCGGCAGCCGAAGCGCTGAATAGCGAAAAAAAGTGAAAAAGAACAGGTTTTTCTGCTTTTCGTTGCAAGAAAACAATCGTTGTTGCGTTTTTTTTGTAAATTTGCAACATCATAACATCCATCAAACGAACGGATATGAAAGGAAAAGACACGTGCAACACCCTGAAGGCCATCCGCTTGCAGATAGCGCAGGCGAACGGCATCAGCTACACTCCCGTTGAGTGCACCCACAAAGGTCCATGCCGGGGCACCTGTCCACGTTGTGAGCAGGAGGTCAGCTACATAGAGCAGCAGCTCAGTCTGCGGAAACGGCTGGGCAAGGCTGTTGCCGTGGCTGGCGTGGCGCTGTCGGCGCTGCATCCCAACCTGGCGCAGGCCCAGCAGGCGGACACGGTGACCAGTCGGCCCGAGCCACGCATCGAGCAAGACAGCGTGAAGGTGGAAAAGGCCTTGCTCGACGGTGAAGAGGGCATCGTGGTGCGCGGACGCGTCGTCGACCAGGAGGGCGCCCCAGTGATAGGCGCCTCTGTGATGCGCAAGAACGAACCGGGAAAGAAAGGAGTGGTTGGTGGTTGCGTGACCGACGTCGACGGACGTTTCGCCATCGAAGTGCCCATAGGCAGCGTGCTGACCATCACTTATGTCGGCCTCGTCACCCAGCAGCTGACCGTCAATGCTGAGAATGCCGACACCGTCACCATGGTCATGGACGACGAGGTGATGGGCGAAGTGATTGTGGGAGCCGTGCACAGGGTGTCCTTCGACGACGTGTACGGCCGCGGAGGATGGTGACGGAAGGTGGCCCGGATGACTCTGACTCCTCCTATGAAAAGATGAAGACAAGAGAGACAACATAACAATAACAACCCCCATAAAACCAGAGAAGACATGACACACGGAAAGCAGATTTGCAAAGCGCTGAAGACCATCCGCAAGCAGGTGGCCGACGCCAACGACATCCCCTATGAGGTGACCGAGTGCCAGCACAAGGGCGACTGCGCGGGCACCTGTCCGCGGTGTGAGCAAGAGGTGCGCTACATCGAGAGCCAGCTTCAGCAGCGTCGACGGCTGGGCAAGGCCGTGGCCGTGGTGGGCATCAGCGTAGGGCTGGCTGCTCTCACCTCGTGCAAGAGCCACAAGAACGTGTTTGTCCCGGAGCCGCTGGCCGGCGAGGTGATGTACGAGCCGGAGCCGCTGCGTGGCAAGGTTCCGATACCTCCTGCCGAGCAGACTTCCACTGGGCAGGAGGAGCAACCTGAGCCGACCACGCCGGAAGAACCCAAGACGATGGTGGTGCAGAGCGACACCATCAGCCACCCGATGCTGGTAGGCGACATCGTGCCACAGATGCCGCAATTCCCCGGTGGTCAGGAGGCTCTCATGCAGTTCCTCGTGGACAATGTGAACTATCCGGAGGTGGCGCGGCAAAAGAAGATTGAGGGACGCGTGGTGGTGCAGTTCATCGTGGAGAAAGACGGAAGCATCGGCGAACAGAAGGTGCTGCGCTCGGTGCACCCCGTGCTCGATGCCGAGGCCATGCGCGTGGTGAACATCATGCCGAAGTGGGTGCCCGGCATGATTGATGGCAAGCCTGCGCGGGTGAAATATGCCCTTCCCGTGACGTTCAAGCTGTAGGAAGCGCCATGCTCAGTGCACCACTCATCGGCAAGAGTCGCCACCGACTGGCCATCGACGGGCAGGGAGTCACCACGCTGGTGGCGTTTCATGGCTGTCCGCTCTGCTGCGCCTATTGCCTGAACCATAGCTGCCTGGAGCCCGGCGGCGTGTGGCGCACGCTGACCACCGACGAGCTGCTTCGCGAGGTGAAGATAGACGACCTCTACTTTCAGGCCACGGGCGGCGGCATCTGCTTCGGCGGCGGCGAGCCTCTTCTTCGGGCTGGCTTCATCGCCGAGTTTGCCTCCATCATGCCTCAGGAGTGGAAGATAACGGTCGAAACAAGTCTGAATGTAGGTCGCTCACAGGTTGAACAGCTGGTGCCGCTGGTCAGCCAGTGGATAGTGGATGTGAAGGACATGAGCCCCTATATATATAAAAGGTACGCGGGAAAAGACAACCGCCGCGTGGTCGACAACCTGAAGTGGCTGGCGCAGCAAGGCATCACCGACAGCCGCATCCTGCTGAGGCTGCCGCTCATAGCCGGTTATAACACTGCCGACGACGTGGCCCGAAGCCGCGCCGAGCTGCAGCAGATGGGCTTCAGCCAGTTCGACGAGTTCGCCTATGTCGTCAAGCGCAGCAACTATTAGCCTCGATCGCTAATAAAGCAGTTTGGGAGTGTCCGCGGCTTTCAGCCGCTGGAGCTTGGACGATAGTTATGGCGCAGTCATCGCAAATACACTATCGTCTAAACTCCCAAACTCCCAAACTCCTAAACTCCCAAATTCAATGAATAATGCAGCTCAGATGAGCACCTTCTTCCGCCCCTTGAAACACTCGAAGTAGGGAGGCTCGTCGCGCAGCTGAATGTCGTCGTAGATGAAGTCGGCTACCACCGTGTCCTTGCGGTCGGGGAGCACCAGGCCCAGCTTGCCGTTCTTCTGCGCGATGATGGGCATGGTGACGAGGTCGTCGACGTAGACATAGCAGGTGCGCAGGAAATCGTACTGCGGACTGATGAGCACTTCGCCGCGATGGTCCTTGATGCCGAACTTTCCGTCCTGCTCAAACACCTCGTGATACTGCACGTATTTCTCCTTGATGCGCTTGAGGTAGAACTCCATTTTCTCGCGGTTGTTGATCATCTCGAGCATGTATTCGAACGTGTCGCAGTAGTTGGCGATGGCGCGTGCCAGCACCAGTTTGAAGTCGAGTCCGCTGATGGCCTTGCGGTTCAGGTCGATGTATCGGGCGATGGCCTCCTCCTTCTCCGTCTCGCTCAGCGTGGAGAGCTGCTCCTCAAACTTCTCCATGATGCACTTCCGTCCGCTCATGCCTTTGATGTAGCGATGAATCTGACGCCCCATCTCCTTGCACACAAAATGGTCTATCTGTCGCTGCTCTATCGGATCGACATACAGCTTCTCAAAGTTTTCCTGGGTTATCTTTTCCATGGTGTTGCTCCTTTCTTGTTTTGTTTGCAACAAAGGTACGCAGAATATCTGGAAAAAAAGCATCGGAAAGCGAAAAAAATACGTTTAGCATTAATTAACACCCTCGTGCGTTCCAGTCTCAGTTTTTTTGCGTATTTTTGTAGCCGTGTTATCCACGTGGTACGTGGCGACACGGGAATTAGATGAATAATTTATTATTTGGGCAGGTGGTTTCAATGCGTTCCATCTGCCCTTTTTCGGACCAGACATCTGCTTGAAAACGATCTTTATATGATGAATATCCGACGAATCCTCCCCCTGCTGGCCCTGCTTTTCTGCCTGCTGCCGGCCAGTGCCGAGAACTATCCCTACCGCAGCGACTACCTGTGGACGGCCGTTCCGAACCATGCCGACTGGCTCTATGCGTGCGGCGAGAAGGCCACCGTCGAGGTGCAGCTGCTCAGGTATGGCATGCCCGTTGATGCAGTGGTGAGCTATGCCGTCGGCAACGACATGCTGGCCGACGACCAGACGGGCACGGTGAAGCTGAAGAACGGCCGCGCCACCATCAGCCTCGGCACCCGCCGCACCCCTGGCTTCCGCGACCTGCGCCTTGCGGCCACCGTGGACGGAAAGGAATACAAGCACCACGTGAAGGTGGGCTTCTCGGCCGACAAAATCGTGCCCTGGACGCGCGAACCTGCCGACTTCACCGCCTTCTGGCAGCGCAATCTCGACGAGAGCCGGGCCTACGGACTGCACTATTCCCGAGAGCTCGCCAAGGAATACTGTACCGACCAGATGGACTGCTATCTGGTGCGCCTGCAGCTGAACAGCCATGGACAGTGCATGTATGGCTACCTGTTCATCCCCAAGAATGCGAAGCCGGGTGGTTGTCCCGCCGTGATGTGTCCGCCGGGAGCGGGCGTGAAGACCATCAAGGAGCCGCTGCGCCACCGCTATTATGCCGAGAACGGCTTCATCCGTCTGGAAGTGGAAATCCACGGTCTTGACCCGCGCATGAGCGACGAGCAGTTCAAGGAAATCAGCAATGCGCTGAACGGCCGCGGCAACGGCTACCTGGAAAACGGCCTCGACAACCGCGACAACTACTATATGCGCCGCGTCTACCTGGGCATGGTGAAGTGGATTGACCTGCTCACCACGTTGCCCGAGTGGGACGGCAGGAACATGGCCGTGCAGGGCGGTTCGCAGGGCGGTGCCCTGGCTCTGGTGACGGCAGGCCTCGACCCCCGCGTCACGCTCTGCTGCGCCAACCATCCCGCCCTCGCCGACATGGGTGCCTACAGCGAGAAAGGGCGCACCGGCGGCTATCCGCATTTCCACCGCACCCCTGGCATGATGACGCCGGAGAAGCTGCAGACCATGGCCTACTATGACGTGACCTGCTTTGCACGCCACATCAAATGTCCCGTGCGCATGACATGGGGATACAACGACGACACCTGCCCGCCCACAACCAGCTATGCCGTGTGGAACGTGCTCAGCTGCCCAAAAGAGAGCCTCATAACGCCCATCAATGAGCACTGGACCAGCGAGGAAACAGAGCGCGGACACATGGAGTGGATAAAAGCCCACCTGAAATAATCACTTGACGTTTAAGTGATAAGTGATAAGTGATAAGTGATAAGTGAGAGTCCCTCCAAAATACTGGCGCTTTACAGTGTCGTCTGTCGCTCGACCTTGGTCGCTCTGCTTGCAGAGAACTCCTGCAACTCCTGAACTCCTGCGCTCCTGCAACTCCAGAACTCTTTAGAAATATACTAATATTCCCCCAAAAAGCTATGAGAAGAATGATTCTGGCCACGATGGCCCTGTTGTTCGCCCTTGTGGCACCGGCAAAGAAAAATGTGTATGGTTTCGCTGTGACCGATGCCGACGGAAACAGTGTGTCGATGAAGCAGTACAAGGGAAAGGTGCTGCTCATTGTGAACACCGCCACGCGCTGCGGCTTCACCCCTCAGTATGAAGAACTGGAGGCGCTCTACGAGAAATACCGTGCTCAGGGCTTTGAGATTCTCGACTTCCCCTGCAACCAGTTTGGCGAGCAGGCACCCGGCACCATCGCCGAGATTCACCAGTTCTGCACCGCCAACTTCAACATTCAGTTCCCGCAGTTCGACAAGGTCGACGTCAACGGTCCCGATGCCTCGCCCCTCTTCGCGTTTCTGAAGTCGCAGCGCGGCTTTGCGGGCTTCAATCTCGACCACAGGCTCGGCCGTCTGCTCGACGACAACTTCCGAAAGAAAGACCCCGCCTACGACCAGAACCCCGACATCAAGTGGAACTTCACCAAGTTCCTCGTCGACCGCAAGGGCCGCGTGGTGCAGCGCTTTGAGCCCACCGCCACCGCAGCCGACATGGAGGAGGCCATCCGCCAGCTGCTATAACAGCGTTTCGGCAGCATGTTACAAA
>OCTW011575635.1_pt1 | contig 13435 bp, 18 predicted proteins | sample 1539671 | NCBI WGS metagenome assembly OCTW01 (sample SAMN02144230, study PRJEB22623) | gut metagenome | biome: sheep rumen | host: Ovis aries | place: New Zealand | reverse complement strand
TATAACTAAACTACCAGCTTCTTGAAAACACCTTCTAATCTTCTCACCTAAGTATAAAATACATCTTCCATCTTCTAAATGACTATATCTTAAAGGAATTCCAATTCTTACCATTATATCACCAAATAAATTATAGCAAAAAAAGATAAACTTAGCACCAAATAATAAAAAAAGATGACTAGAATAATACTTCTATATCATCTTCTTTTTCTTTTTCTTCTTTCTTATCATCTAATACTTCTTCAGTATCATTATTCTCTTCTTTTTTATCATCTAATACTTCTTCAGTATCATTATTCTCTTCTTTTCTAATTAAAGGTTCTTCAAAATAAGGCTCTTCTTTAACTTCTTTATTTACTTCTTCAGGTTCTTCAACTATTTCTTCTACCTTATCTTCTACTTTTTCTTCTTCCTTTTTCTTTCTTATAGGAGATACTTTATAACTCTTATGATTAGACAACTTAACAATAGTAGTCTTCTCAATTTCTCTTAACATTTCAGCATCCATCTCATCTTGATTCTTAACCTTTAAGTCATTTTCTTTAATCTCTATTTCTAAAGGAGATAATACTTCAGGACTTAGCTTCATTATATGAACGAAAGCCTCTTTATCATCTAATAAAATAAATGAACAAGACTCACTTTGTTTAACATAACAAATAGGTTTTCTAATTTCTAATTGAGCATCAATTAAATCATCTATAGTACCAATATACACAATGTTTCTACCATCTAAATTAGGTACTTTATTACTTTGAACTAATACAGAATCATATGTATTTAACACTCCTCTAACTGCACTCTCATATGCTGTCTTAGGATTACTATTAGTAATAATATAATATAATCCTACAAAGCCAACTACTGCTGCTAGAGCATAAGCAATAATAGCATAATTATTAAATCTAGTCTTAAGCATTACTAGTCCAAGAATTAATACAATAAAAGCTATTGCTAATAAAATAAACCCCAAAACATTCTTTTTCATATTTCCTTCTCCTATCCATTAATCAAATCATTAAACCATAAAGTAGGATATGCAATAAATGGAATCTTAAACTTAACTACACCCTTTATTTGCTTTCTCTTAACAGCACTTTTATCAGGTGTATTATTAGCATCTCCTTTTGTAACAAAAGTTCCATTTTTATTTATTTTATAAACTCTATGTACTATTACCTTTTTATCTTTTTGATAAGCAACTATTTCACCTTTCTTAATAACCGTTTTATCAGTAATCTTTCTCATCACAACAGCATCTCCCTTATTAATCTTAGGAGTCATAGAATCAGATCCAACACCCATCATAGTATAAGTAAAGAATCCTGATATTAAACAAATCATTATAATTAATACAGCTGCTATTGGAATATCTAACAAAGTAAAATTATCATTATTAAATACCGGTTCCAACTTCTTAGTTCTATCATCAATTAATCCAAAAGAACTCATATAAATAAGTATTGGTAAACTTATAAATATCATTGAATTAATATATTCTCCCAAATTAGGAACAATTGGTACAAAGAATATATAAGTATCTACAACTAATCTATATAATAAAGGTACTTTATATCCAACATGATAACATAAATAAGTTAATACAATATTCTTAACCACACAAGGTAAGAATATTGAAGCAAAAGCATGGAATACACTTTCAGCATCATATGATTTTAACACTCCTATACTAATAACCGTCTCTAAACAAATTAAAAGTATAGTCATTATATAAATAAATACTTTCTTATCTTTATTAGCACCAATAAATACATATCTAAACAATTCAGTAAAAACAATTATTAATATTGGTGCAGCTATATTATCAAATAATGTAAAACTAGACCTTGAATAAGCATTCTTTAAATATCCAGTAAAGAATCCCATCCCAAACATAATTACAAAGGTCAATATAAGATAAAAAATAACAATACGAAAAATATTATCCCTCAATATAGTCCTTTTATCTTTTCTAATACCCAAAAAGCCAATCGCAATACCAAGTACTAAAAGCAAAAAGGCTGCACTTACTATCTCAGAAATTTTCATATAATTAGTAAAGATAAAGAATCTATATAAGATAATATATACAAAAACAATAAGTAGTAAACTAATGTTTTTTATATTTCTATGCATATAAATCCCTCATTATTCTTCATAACTTTATATGCCTACTATTACTAATAAACATATAAAATTATAAAGAAAACTACATAGTAGTTTCTTTATAATTTATTATTATTTTTGTTCATAATTCATATCAACTGTTAAAGTCATATCTTGTCTTGATTTTGGTAAATCAGTTGAAGAAACATTCTCATCAAATTCTACTCTTACTTTAAAACTCTTTGAAGCTCCAGCAGCTAAAGTTTCACCAACAGCTATTGCAGATCCATCAGTATGAGTAAATGTATAATTTACATACTTATCTTGTTCAGTTGATACTCCACCAAGTGTTGGTAATTCACTTAATCTAGCATCTACACTACCAGCATTTTTTACATCTACAGTAAATTCATAAAAATCACCAGGTTGAGTTAACTCAATTCCATATGTAATATTTAAACTATCTGCAGAAATAGTAGGCTCATTGTCTTCAAGAGCATCTACACTTCCTGCTGTAACTGATAAGTTTTCAAAATGAACATCCCAACTAGCACTATTAATAGTAGATGTACCAGAAATAGATAAATTAGAACTTAAAGTAGCATAACCAACTGTAATACCAACTAATAATAGCAATAAAATAATAACACTCAAATACTTTTTCTTTTTACCCTTCATATTAATATCTCCTTCCAATGAAATAGCTCACCTATTCTATATTCAAGTATAAACCATCTTACAAAAAAAGACAATTCATATTTTATGACTTTACATAAAAAAAGAAGTAAAATAATTACCTCCTTTACATTCTATCTTTTATATAATCAACTATTTCATCTACTTTAATAATTTCTTGCTCCATAGTATCTCTATTTCTAATAGTAACAGTATCATTATTAATAGTTTCATCATCTACTGTAATACACCAAGGAGTACCAATCGCATCACATCTTCTATATCTCTTTCCAATTGATCCTGTTTCATCATAGTTAACCATAAATTGTTTATTTAACATTTGATATACTTCATCAGCTTTCTCACTATGATATTTTTTAGCAAGTGGTAAAACACAAGCTTTATAAGGAGCAAGACTTGGTAATATTCTAAGTACTTCCCTAGTATCTCCTCCTTCTAACTCTTCAACATTATAAGCATCACATAGTACTGCTAAAAAAAGTCTATCAACACCAACACTTGGCTCAACTACATATGGAACATATTTCTCATTTGTTTCAGGATCTAAATATTTTTGATCAACTTTAGAATGTTCTTGATGAACAGTTAAATCATAATCAGTTCTATCAGCTATACCCCAAAGTTCTCCCCATCCCATTGGATATTTATATTCAATATCAGTAGTAGCTTTACTATAGAATGATAACTCTTCAGGAGAATGATCTCTATATCTTAAGTTTTCTTCCTTTAATCCTAATTCTTCTAAGAAATCCAAACATTTCTTTTTCCAATATGCATGCCACTCTAAGTCAGTATCTGGTTTACAGAAAAATTCATACTCCATTTGTTCAAATTCACGAGTTCTAAAAATAAAATTACCTGGTGTTATTTCATTTCTAAAAGCTTTACCAATTTGTCCTATACCAAAAGGAATCTTAGCTCTTTGACTTCTTTGTACATTATTAAAGTTAACAAATATACCTTGAGCAGTTTCTCCTCTTAAATATACTTTAGAAGCTGAATCTTCGGTAACACCAATATGTGTCTCAAATAATAAATTAAATTGACGAATACTAGTAAAATCACTCTTACCACATTTAGGACAAGTAATCTTATTATCAGCAATATACTTTTCTAATTTCTCATTATCCCAGCCATCTCCAGTTTCTTCTCCATTAGTAAAGTCTTCAATTAACTTATCAGCTCTATGCCTACTCTTACAATTTTTACAATCAATTAATGGATCAGAGAAACTAGAAACATGACCTGATGCTACCCAAACTTCTGGATTCATAATAATAGCAGCATCTAGTCCATAACTATTCTTTTCTTCTTGAATAAACTTTGTCCACCAAGCTTTTTTAATATTTTCTTTAACCTCTTTTCCTAAAGGCCCATAATCCCACGAATTAGATAATCCTCCATATATTTCACTTCCTTGAAATATAAATCCATATTGTTTGCAATAATTTACCATCTTTTCCATAGTTAATTCTTCCATCTTATCCCTCCTAATAAAAAAACTTCTAGAACAATGTAAGGACGAATTACTCGCGGTTCCACCTTACTTATTCTAGAAGAATCACTCTTAACTATACTGCTCCAGGATTCCACCCCATCATCGCACTTATGTATAAAATTATAAACTATTTTTATAAAAAGTCAAGCTACATTCTTTTATAGACCTTATCCTTGCTAGTACTATATTTTAAACTAATATTACTATTCTCAATTAAGTCTATTACCTCATCATAACTCTTTTTAACAAATCCATCTTTAGTTTCTAAACAATAACTATCTCCAAACATAATTAAATGTTTACTAATAATTCCCTCATCATAAAAATCTACTAAATCATTATTAACTTTACCAAATAATAAAGGATAATATCTTTCAAATAATTGTCTTCTCTCAACTTCTCCATCACATAAACTATAAAAACTATTATAAAAATCCATACCATAATCAATAATATTTTCACTTTTATCTATGTTACGTTTAATATTTTCTAATACTTTATAATCTACTCCTTTATTAATACCAAATCTAGTATTAACTTTATCAATACTTTTATTAAACTCATCTCTATATTTATTATTTATTAATCTAAAATATAAAATATCTAATCCAAACTTAATATTAGTTAAATCAGAAGATACATCAAATACATCATCTGGTAAATAAAGAGTTGCATCAGCTCTAACTTTCATATCACCATTATTAAATTCAACATATTTATGTTTATCTCCAACTACTCTAGAATCAATTCCATAACTAAGTAATAATTCATTATATAAACTACTCCAAGTACCACAATTAACATATGGATTATCTAGACTAATATTAGAAGGTAATAAATTATCTAATTTATATCTAACATATAATGGACTATAATATAATACTTTACCTAATAGTATATAAATAGTATAGGCAATTTCTAAATCATTATTACAATCTACTATATTATTATCAATATATTCTTTTATAGATCTAGATATCATAATAACTCCCCCAATTTGCGGCTATATTATAACATAAAACAATTAATAATTCAATTTATATACAAAGAAAAAATATCTATGCAGATATTTTCTTAAATGATTTTTCTTTTACTTTTACTTCTTTTGATTTAACTTTCATAGCTCTCAAATCTAATTCTACATCTTGCCATGCACTAATAAATGTATAAGCAGCATATATAATACAAGCTAAGAATAAATATCTTTGTAAACTACTTACAACAAAAAATACAAAAGCAAATACAAACATACCAATAATAGATAATACTAATTGTAATATATCTAATACTAATAATCCTTTTTTCATCGAAATCCCCCTCTTCACTCAATGTGTGCATATTATACCATAAAACCACAAAAAAAGCAAATTATTAGCTATCTTTAATAGTAGATAACTTCTCAATTTGCTTCATAAAATCTTTACTTTTTAAATATAATCCCGTATATCTTTCATAATAATTATCTAAGAATTGATTAATCTCTTTAGTTACTTCATCACTAACTTCTAACTTAGTAATTTTACTTAAATCTACATAATAATATAATCTAATCATTTTAATAGTCTTTTCACTAACCATTATTTGATTAGTATAACAATCTCTACATACATATCCGCCATCATCACTACTCAAAGTAACAATACCTTTATCACTACCACATATACTACAAGCATCAATACTTGGAGTAACACCTAAATAATCTAATACTTTTAATTCCAAAATATTAGTAAGTACTACTCCAGAAAATCCCTCTTCTAGTTTTAATAAAGCATCTCTAAGTAAATTAAATATACTACTATCTTCAGTTTGTCTAACTACTTGAAGAACTAAGTCTAGCATAAAAGCTGCATAACTAACACCTTCTAAATCACTAAGTACTTTAGAAAAACTACTTTTAACATCAACACTAATCAAAGTAGATAAACCATTCTCTTTATGATAAATATTAAAAGTACCATATATTAGCTTTCTACTTACACCTCTAAGTTTACTTTTAATATTTCTACATCCTTTAGACATAACTCCAATGAGACCATATTCTTCAGTTAAAACATTAAGTATCTTACTAGATTCACTATAATTAGTTTCACTAAGTACAATACCATCAATACTTTCTATTTTCATTTCTCATCTTCATCCTTAAGACCAAGTTCAACAAAGTATTTCTCTTCATCTCTCCAATTTTTTAAAGTCTTAACATAAGTTTCTAAATAAACCTTTTTACCTAAAAACTCTTCCATATCATGACGAGCTAAAGTACCAATTTTCTTTAGCATTTGTCCTTGTTTACCAATAATAATCTTCTTAATATTATCCCTATCAACAACTATTAATACTTGAATATGTACTACTTCATCATCTTCTTCATAATTTTCTACATAACAAGTAACAGTATGAGGAATTTCTTCTCTAGTTAATTCAAGTATTTTCTCACGGACTAATTCAGCCATAATAAATCTAGTAGAAACATTAGTTAAATCTTCTTCAGAATATATAGCTTCACTATCATCTAAATACTTCTTTATACAATCAATTAAAGTATTAACATTATCATTCTTTTTAGCACTAATAGGAATAATTTCCTTAAAATCATACTTATCTTTTAATTTATCAATTTCACTAAGTAATTTTTCTTTATTTTTAACTTGATCAATCTTATTCAACAACAAAAACACTGGAACATCTTTATCCTTAATTCTGTTAAGAATAAACTCATCACCTCTACCAAATCCAGAAGCAATATCTACTAAGAATAGAATAACATCCACTCCTTCAGTATTATCGTAAGCTCTTTTGTTCATTAAAGATTCTAATTTTCTACTAGGTTTATGAATACCAGGTGTATCTACAAATATAATTTGTGAATCATCATCATTATAGATACCTTGTATAACATTACGAGTAGTACCTGAAACATTAGAAGTAATTGCAAGTTTCATACCTAAAATACTATTTAGTAAAGTACTTTTACCAACATTAGGTCTACCTACTAAACTAACAAATCCACATTTCATTCTAAATCATCACTTCCAAATGGAAATGGACAAAGTTCACCTACTGTATGAACTTCAACATCTCCTTCTGTACTATATGCATAAACTTTAGCATCTTCACTAAAGAACTCTCCAATTACTTGTCTACATATAAAACAAGGCATACCAATTTTTCCAGAACCAACCATTACATGTAGTTCCTTAAAATCTCCTACTTTATATCCATTACTAACAGCTGCTAAAATAGCACTTCTCTCAGCACAAATACCAGCACCATATGATGCATTTTCAACATTAACTCCAACGAACTCTACTCCATCATTCATTACAACAATAGCACTAACTGGATAATGTGAATATGGACTATAACTGTTCTTATGTAACTCTCTTAATTTTTCTATCATAATAAACCTCCTATAAATTTAATAATATCACTACCAAATATTGCTACTCCACCAATTAATGCAACTATACATAAAACAAGAGAAGCCGCACTTGCACAGTCTTTAGCAATCTTAGCAAGCGGATGAATCTCAGTAGTAATTAAATCAATTGTTGCCTCAATTGCCGAATTAATAAACTCACATGCAGCAATAGTACCACATATAAAAATAACAAATAACCATTCAACAAGACTTATATTAAATAAAAAACCAAGACATATAACAACAATTGTACAAATAAGAATAATAATCATATTATGTTCATATTTAAGACAATATATTAATCCGTCTAAAGCATGATTAAAACTCTTCCAATATCTAACTAAAAAATTACCCTCATCTTTATTTCTTTTTGGAGTCTTTTTAAACAACCTATCTAGTAATCTCACAATCACTTAATACCTCCTCTTGTTTAGAAAACATAACCTTCTCTTCTTCTTCAGTCATATGATCATAACCAAGTAAATGATAAAAACCATGTACTGCTAAAAAGCAAATTTCTCTCATAAAACTATGTCCATATTCTTTTGCTTGACTTCTAGCTTTATCAATAGAAATATAAATATCACCAAGTATTCTCTCTTCTCCACCAACAATCAAACTATCATCATCTTCTAATGCAAAAGTAATAACATCAGTTTCTCTATCTATTCCTCTATATTTCTTATTCAATTCATGAATAAAATCATTATCTACTATAATTACATTAAAACTAGTATTCTCTAATTTTTCTTTCTTCATAGCATAAACTAATACTTCATTAACTTTTTTTAATTCTAATATATCTTCAGCAGTTTGATTAAATATTTCTACTTTATTCATTTTTCCTCCTATATTAAAACAATAATTCCAATTAGTATAATAATACTAATAATATTCAAAAACCATTCACTCTTAAATACACTAGGTACCTTTTCCCCAATCTTTGATAATAAATGATATATTAAATAACCAATAATACCACCAAGTACATTCAATATAATATCATCAACATCAAATACTCTTCCAATCATTGTTAATTGTACTACCTCAATCGCAACACTAGTAATCAAAGTAATAAATAACGTTAACCATATCTTTTCATTCTTTAAATAATAACTAATAAAGAATCCAAAAGGTAAAAACATAATCATATTACCAATAACATTCTTTATAAATAATCTAGATGTAATATTATATCTAAATATCTCTTTAAAAGGAATAAAATTATTACTAGCCCAAGTAACATCATCTTGAAAAGTAACTACTTGGAATAAGCATAATATATATATTGCAAAAGACAGCATTAATAATTCCTTATAAATAACAAATCTCTCAGTTTCTCTATTTTTAACCAAATAGCTAATTCTACAAGATACCAAAACAACAATACTAATAATTATCATTGGCCAAGTAAAATTAACTACACCTTGAATTGTATCAGTAAGTGGCTGTATCACACTATCCCTCCTCAATCTAATAATATTTTACTATTAATCCTAATCTTTTTCAACCAAAGAAAAAATACACCTAAGTGTATTTATTGTAACTTTTCTCTAATAATTGTAGAAACTTCTTTCATATCAGCTTTACCTTTTAATTTAGCTTGAGCTTCCTTCATTACTTTACCCATATCTTTTTGACTTTCAGGTTTAACTTCATCAAATATTTCATCAATTATCTTTAATACTTCTTCCTTACTTAATTGTTCAGGTAAATAAGCCATTAAAACATCAATTTCAGCTTGAGTTTGATCAATTAAATCTTGTCTATTACCTTTTTCAAATTCAACAATAGACTCTCTTCTCATCTTAACTTGACGATTAACAACTTCAATTAATAAATCATCATTAATTTCTCTCTTATGATCAATAGCTTCTTGTTTTAATCCAGCTTTAACAGCTCTAATAACTGCAAGTCTTTCTTTCTCATGATTTTTCATAGCCTCAATCATATCTTTATCTAATTTTTCTACCATATTACCACTCCTTTGTCCTATTATAACATAAATATAAATTCATCACAAAAAAAATAGAGATTAATAATCTCTACTTCTTGATCTTTCTCTTTTTCTAGAATTTTTAATTCCTTCTTTTTTAGCAGCTCTTCTTCTTACCCCTGGTTTGTCATAAGCTTCTCTTTTCTTAAACTCTGAAGGGACACCGTCTCTTGCTACTTTTTGCTTGAACTTTCTTAGAGCTTGATCTAAGTTACCTCTAACAGCTACTTTAGTCGCCAATTTTATCCCTCCCTTCGCACTAACTACAAAGAATTATAACAAATGATTTCTTATTTTTCAACAATTTTTGCACTTTTTTTAACGTTTTTAAAACATTTGTCCACAGTTTTGTGTATAAACTTTTAACTTTTTACAAAATCTAACACATCTTCATATACCTTATTTTTATCTTTTTCATTTATTAAAGCATGTTTCATTCTACTATATAAAACATACTCTATTTTTTTATAACCCATACTTTTTAAATGATTAATACTCTTCATCCATAACTTCTTATTTTTAATTACTATATCATCTTCACCTGCTATAAACAAGATATCTAAATCTTTATTCTTTACTTTATAATCATCACTATATGTATTAATCATTAAATGCATTAAATTAATAAATCCATTAACTGTAAAAATATAACCACAATTTTTATCATTATTATATTCTTCTACATACTTAGTATCATAACTAATCCAACTATTACTACTATCACTAGTTAAAGCTAATTTATTTAGTAATTTACTTCTATATCTATCACCTTTTATTTTTTTGAATAATTTACAAATAGATAATCCCATCTTACTCATACTATTTACACTAGGAGATCCACATACTATTAATTTATCTATCTCCTTATCATATTTCTTTAAATAGCACCTAATTACTAAACTACCCATAGAATGACCAAATAAAGTAACTTTCTTATTAGGAAATCTATTCTTAACATATTTAGTTACTTCATATAAATCATCTACTATAGCTTCTCCTTCTTCATCATACAAATAACCTAAGTCTTTTTCATCTTTAATACTTAATCCATGCCCTCTATGGTCATTAATAATAGTAACAAAACCATTCTTAGTTAAATACTTCATAAAATGATAATAATATTTTTTATCCTCTACCATTCCATGAGATAATTGAACAATTCCAATTATTTTACCTTTAGGAATAAATAACTTAGTATCTAATTCTAATCCATCATATAAAGATTTAATTTTAATATTCTCTTCCCTCATCCTAACTTATCTCCATTATTAACTTTCATATCTGGTTTTATTAATACAACTCCTTGATCACTATAAGTACCAAGAACTAATACCTCACTAAAAAAATCAGCTATTTGTCTAGGAGGAAAATTAACTACTCCAAGTATTTGTCTATTAATTAAATCTTCCTTTTTATATATTTCAGTAATCTGAGCAGAACTCTTCTTTATACCAATTTCTTCTCCAAAATCAATAGTTAACTTATATGCAGGTCTTTTTGCTTTAGGAAAATCATCTACACTAATTATAGTACCTACTCTAATATCTAATTTCATAAAATCATCAAAACTTGCCATAATATCACTCCTATAATTATTATACAAAATTATAATATATAATGCTATAATAAGATTGAGGTGAAAATATGTCTAAATTTTTAGATTTCTATAAAGAGCAAAAACAAAAAATAGAAAAATCTCTTTCTAATTTCAATAATGAAATATTAAAAGAAGAAAATATAACTATAAATGAAAATTTAAAAGTATATAGTGATTTAAATATATCAGGTAAGATGATAAGAGGTACATTAATCCAACTTGGTTATAAATTAAATAATGATAATCTTGATTATGCTATTCCTCTATCAACAGCCTATGAAGTATTTGAAACATCTATCTTAGTACATGATGATATTATAGATAATGATGACTTTAGGCGTGGTAAAACAACTATACATTCATACAATAAAGAAAAATATAAAAACTTATCTGATAATAATCATTTATCACACTCTATTGCTTTATGTATTGGTGATTATGGATTATTTAAATCTACCAAATTATTAATAGAAAACTATAAAGATGATAAAAACTTTTATAATATACTAAATAAGTATAATGATATAGTACTTGATACTATTAGAGGAGAAATAATAGATGTAGTAACTCCATATGAAGAAAAAAATAAAATATTTAAAGGTAATGTAGAAGATACTACTATGGATATTTATCGACTAAAAACATCATATTATACATTAGTAGGTCCTATGTCATTAGGTATGATCTTAGCTAATTCAAAAGAAGAAGAAATAAAAGATATAGAAGAATTTACTTTACCATTAGGTATAGCTTTCCAAATTCAAGATGATATCTTAGGAATATTTTCATCTAATGAAACATTAGGTAAACCTATAGGATCTGATATAAGAGAATTTAAACAAACTCTTCTTTATGCTCACATAAAAGAGACTAAATACTATGATAAATTATTAAAATATTATGGAAAAGAAGAATATGATATCAACAAAGTTAGAGAGTTATTCATCGAATCTAAATCATTAGAATATTGCCAAAATAAAATGAATGAATTATATGAACAATCTCTAAATAAATTAAATAGTATTAATTGGTTAAAAAGTGAAGATAAAACAATCTTAGAAGAATTAGTTTACTTCCTAAAAGATAGAAAAAAATAGTTCTATGGAACTATTTTTTATTATGTTATACTTATTATAGGTGATTATATGAAAAATATACTTATACTTAGTTGTAATAGTAACTTAGGTAATTGTTGCAAAGATGCTTCTTTAAAAAACATTCTTTCTGTAGCAGCAAACATTATAAATATTATTCAAATAATAGTACCTATTCTATTACTATTAATGGTAGCCTATCAATTAATGCAAATGATGATTAATCCAGATGAAAAAAAGAATATGAAAAAATTATTTAATCAAGTTGCAGCAGCAATAGTAATATTTTTTATACCCATGCTTGCTAATATAGTAATAAATATGACAAGTGAAAGTACTAACTTCTCTGCTTGTCTAAAGGAAGCAAAAAATATTAAAGTATCAACATCAACTACTTATATAAAAAATGACAAGAAAAAAGCTACTCCTATAATAACTAATAATACTTATGAAAAAGGAGACGAAAAACAACCAGAAGTAAATGATAATGGAACAGTAACTAGTTATAATCCAAGTAATGCTCCTATCTCAACAACTTGTACTATAGGAGATAATAATGTAAAACTAAAAGAAAATGATTCAGGAGCAACTGCCAAAATAGTTGGTAAAGCAAACGGACAAGATGTAGCAAACTATGCTAAATCTTGGTTAAATAAAGGATTAACATATGAATTGGGTTCAAGTATGGAACTAAAACCAAATGGTCAATGTGATTGTTCTCATTTTGTCTATCGTGTTCTAAAACATTTCGGCATCATAGACCATCAGATAAAGTCAACAGTATGGGGATCATGTAATGTAAAAGGAACTATTATGTATTCAGATATGTCTCATTTAGTACCAGGTGATGTCTTATTTATGGGCTTTAATTCTAGAGGAGTTGGACATGTTGAAATATATATAGGAAATGGTGAATCTATAGGTTGTAATAGTGGACGTGGTGTAACACATGGTACTCATGCCAGCAGCTACACATCTTTTATCCATCTTACAGCTTATGATTAGGAGGTACTATGAAAAAGAATAAAAA